>OLGA01001839.1_pt1 | contig 16053 bp, 10 predicted proteins | sample 1604881 | NCBI WGS metagenome assembly OLGA01 (sample SAMEA3888896, study PRJEB22519) | human gut metagenome | biome: human gut; feature: human-associated habitat; material: faeces | place: Denmark | collected 2009
GCATTCATATCCCAATCATCGGCAACGGCGATATTACGACCCCGGAAGAAGCCAAGCTTGCCTTTGAGCGTTACGGCGTAGATGCAGTGATGATTGGTAGAGCCACCTTCGGAAGACCATGGATTTTCAAGGAAATACGTGATTATCTGGATAATACGGGCGCTGCCCCATTAACCGTGGATGAGAAGATTGACCTCCTGGAGGAGCAGCTTCGCATCAACGTGGAGCGCATCGACGAGTACAGAGGCATTCTCCACACCCGTCGCCACCTGGCCGCCTCCCCTATCTTCAAGGGTATTCCCGATTTCCGTCAGACGAGAATCGCCATGCTGAGAGCCACTACCGTGGAGGAACTGAAAGAGATATTGAAAGAATGCCGGGAGAGAATCAAGGCAATAGAAATCTAGACTTGCTTGCGGCGGATTCAAATGCGCCGAAAGCATAAGATAAAGGGAAAGGGAGACTCCAACCATCATCGCTGGAATCTCCCTTTTTATTTATTCGCAGTTAACAGTTAACAGGTTAACAGTTAACAGCTGTTTTTTCTATACTTCCACCGCTTTCGCTTATAGAACGAAAATGGTTTCATCCCCGCAAATATTACGAATTTTCAAGCGCAAAGGCTTATCGTCTGATACAATACTAGCATCCCAATAATCCTGGGTTTTCTTTCCGTTGATGGTTACGGTTCCCATCTTCTCTATCTTCACCTCCATATCACTGTGCCAAGGAGCATTTTTCTCAGCATTGACGCAATCTACAGAAGCCCATTCGATGGTTTCCAGCCCTTCATCGCTGAGTTTTATTTTCGAGAAGTTGGCACTCTTACCACTTGCTCGTTTCTTGTTTGTCTGCAGAACACCTTTTTCGTTGAAATCATGAACTTTCTTTGCTACCCGGTCGCTATGGAATGATTTCAGTTGAAGTTTCCATCCCATCGACAAGCCCAGCGAATCCTTGGCTTCCTGCAAATCCCATTCAGCCTCATCTTCCATTATCACCTCGTCGAGCACCTGCTTCAAGTCTCTCAACTCAAATTCTATCAGCGTCTGCTGGTTTTCGGCTTCTACGAATTGGCGCAACTCGTTTATCTCTTCCACATCCACGTAATAGATGATGACACGCTTCACCTCATCAGGCAAATCAGGCAGCGCCTTATGGATGATGTTCATCATCTCACTCTTATCCAGCACTCGCTTGCTTCCATCGAGTAGATTAGGCAGATATACGGGCATCATACCATACTTGCTGTCCATGATAGAGCCTGCCCAATATTGGCTGTCCAGCTTGGCGTTGGCTGTTAAACCCGGTATCAGGTTGTCGCGTAGCTTATCCATCGTCTGTACAGGATTTCTGAAGAGACGCACGCCATCTTTCACTTCCTTTATCTCAAACTCTGCTCCGGCATTAACCAGTCGGTCGCGAGCCGTCTGAAGGCTATTGATATTCACGTCGCCATGAATAAAGCGGCGGTTGAGCTTATGAGCCACGGCTGCGGTTACCCCGCTTCCGCCAAAGAAATCAGCCACGAGCATTCCTTCGTTGGATGAAGCCTTGATAATACGCTCCAAAAGGGCTTCCGGCTTCTGAGTGGCATAATCGACACGCTCCTCGGCTTGGGAGTTAACGGCATTCAAGTCTGTCCATAATGCTTGTGAAGGCATTCCACTTAATTCATCCAAATACACTTTTGAACGGATTCCTCCTTTTGAAGTAAAATGTAAACGTCCTTCTTTATCCAATCGCTCCATAGTTTCTTTTGGGCAACGCCACAGAGAACGAACACCTTTATATTCATACTCATAACCACCACCTTGCAATCCTTTTGCAGTTAAGTTTCCACTATCCCATTTTCTGCCATCAGGATCAACGTGGGTAAAACGAGCTAAATAACTTTCGTCATAATCCTGAAAGACAGTGTTAAAAATATAACCTTGTCCTTTGGTATAAAAGAATATCGTATCAAAGTTGTTTCCATAAAACCCTGCATCTGCATGAGTTGTACTTCTCTTCCACACAATCTCATTTCTGAAGTTCTCCTCTCCGAAAATCTCGTCCATAAGAATCTTCACATAGTGTCCGATGTGATAATCCAGATGCACATAGATGCTTGCATTCTCGCTCATCACGCTATTGATTGCCATCAGATTCTCGTACATCCAGTTGAGGTATCTTTCCTTGTCCCAGATGTCTCCGTACATTTTCTCCTCAAACTCTTTCATTTCCTCATTGTCGAGATTCTGCTCCGCTTCTTTCATTGCCTTTTGCACAAGCGGATTGCGGCGGATATAGATTTTCTTGGCATAATCGGCTCCGCTTGCAAAGGGCGGGTCGATATAAACCAAATCCACCTCTATGCCCTGCTCCTTGAGATAGGCACAGGTAGAAAGGCACTCACCATGCATCATCAGGTTATGCTTCTCGTTGGCACCTCTCTTTTCGAGAGATTCCACCTCATAGAGCGGCATTCCTCGCTTAATATGCTCCACGATGCGATCGTTGTCACGATAGCGGAGAATGCGGCGGGTGCGCACAAAATTATCCAGGAGGGCTTGCCCCTCCAGAGTATTGGGATAATATGAAATATATTTTGTAGCCATTGTCTTTATTCTATTTTATATGAAAAATTCCTTAATCATCTGTAGGGTCTTTGCCATTCTCTCTTCAGCAGAAATGGTGTCCTCCAGATAAAGGAACTGGAATCGCTTGCGATGGAAAGCCTCATTATTCTTTGGCACAAACACATCTCGCATAAACTCCAGGCGCTCCTTGAACTTGGCAGCATATACCTCGCCCTTCGTCTCTATGATGCAAATGCGGTCGATCCTGCCCTCAGCATCACGGCTGAGCACCAGGAAGTCGGGATAATAAAGTCCATCATACTGCCAGTGTTTGCCCACCCTGCGATAGCAGCGAATCTTAAACTCTGTAAGCGTATCATCGCCATTGAAGTAATACTCCAGCTGCTTATCCTTCATCAGCGGAATCAATCCGTTGGCAAAGTATTCCTTCTCCAGGTTACTGTCGAAGCGGTAAGGCAGATAATGGTAAGTCTGATTGCGCTCAGGATATTCATCCTTAGGCAGCTTGTCTTTCACCATCATCTGGATGTCAGTATCAGAGAATCCGGCAGCCTTCATCTTTTCCACAACAGCCTTCACTTCTGGCGGGAGTTCCAACTTGCCCGGGTCATTGTCCCATGCCAGGATTTCCTTCACCACTTTCTCGCTTGGATAGAAACGGCTGTCGTCTTCCACATCAAGAGGCATAGGTTGCTCCACCGAGAGGATGGTTGCCGTATCAGGAACCACCTCTTCTGTGATGCGGAAATCACGCTTAGGCACAAAAGCCTTCCGGATGTTGGCACGTATCTGATAATGGTCATACTCCATATTCTCTGTACGATATTTCCCATCCTGCTCATCAGCAATCGTAATCTCATCGAACAGTTTATGCAGCTGAGCCTCATACTGTTTCAATTCTTTCATACTCAGCGCCCCCATACTTTCCTTGGCTATTTTCTGCAACCACCAGTGGAAAGTGAAGCTCTCTCCATTCTCTTTTCTCAGCTCCTCATAGCCGAGCATGTTTCCTTCAAAGTCTTGAACATAAACCAGCGAGCGGTTAGCCTTCTGCTTCAAACTTTCGTCAGCAAGCAGCGTGGCAGTATCTGGCTGTTCTTCGATCACCTGAGTTTCATATTCCACTTTCAGTTGGAAGAAATCAATGGGTGGCACCTGCTGCTTATCCATACGTGAGAATCGCTCTATGCGCTTCTTTGCAGGTTCCGGCTTCTTGCTGAATTCCTGGAGTGTGATGTTCTGCTGCTGCTTCAATTCCTTGTTGAGTTTGTCAGCATTCCACCTGTTCATCCAAACCAAGGCTTTTTCCTGTTCGCCCCGAACCACCTGTCGCAGGCAGCGGCAGGAAGTTTGCAGCACCATGTTCTTAGGGCACGCCCCTTCATGAGGCAGCACCACGCCCGTAAGGCTCTTGCAATCCCATCCCTCCTTTCCTATCTGCACCAGCAGCACGATACGGATTTTAGAGGTAGGCGAATCGAGCATGGCGAAAGCCGCCTCTGAACCTTCGGGCTCTGCATATTTTCTGGCACCTGCCTTAGAGGAATTACTACCCTTATGGCGCTTCAGAATCACCTCTGCAGGGTTCAATCCATATTCCGTTACAATCTCGGATACGAGAGGATAGATTTCTTCTTCGAGAGTTGGAATCTGACCGCAATATACAGCAAGCTTCGCACAGGTTCCATCAGCATAGGTTGTATCCTTATATTTATCGAGGAACTCATGCACTCCGCTTCTCACAATGGTCAGCATATCATGGTCCGTAAACTTTACTTCGGGACGCTTCAGGAAGTTGTCGATACCCTCCATCAACGGATAGAAATACACCACATTGGTGATATTGGTATTCTTGATATTGAAACTTCCGCCCAATGTCACCTTCTCTGCTTTTTCCAGATAAGGAGTGCCCGTAAAGCCAAGCACATTGCAGAAATTACAACCTTGAGTAGCCCATCCTGTAACCACCTGACGGAGTTTGATTTCACCATCAGAAGCATGATGCACCTCATCGATAAAAATAGAAAGAGAAGGTATTTTACCTATCATATTGCGCAGCTCATTAGCCACATCCACCAGCCGGCGTTCATCATCCGAAAGAAGACTCTGGTCTTTCCCGTTCTCCTCCCATCTGTCTAAGATAACCTTCTCTGCATTTGTAATAGCCACCAATCCCATCATCGTACCTCCATCCCAATGCTGGTTAATCTTAAACGCATTGGGATTTCTGATTACATTGCTTTTCCTGGCACTCTTTTGCTCATCAAGGATTTCAAATTTTACGAGCCTCTTCAGCTGCATGGCTGTAGCTGCCGGGAAAAGCCAGGTAACGTCAAAGTTCTGAATACTACGAAGACTAGGAACGATGCTTGACTTCAAGCCGGATGGTGCCAATATCAGGAAATTATGTGCCCATATCGGATTATGCGGCTCATTCTGAGCAAAGTACAAATCTATATAAATGAATGCGGACATCAGATAGGTTTTTCCCGCACCCATAGGAAGACTGAAAAGATAATCCGAATAAGTTACCTGGTAAAAGATATCCTTCAACACTTTCTCGTAATCAATCTCCCTGGCATGATGACGGATAAACTGCTCCAGCTCTGGAGCTATCTGCTTGCCGTTGCGGTCTTTCTGTCTGCTATACTGATACAAGGCCAACGCAGCAGGATTCTTTGTCATCACATCCCGTGCCTCTGCATTGATTTCCTCTGCATCAACGTCAGTTTCATTAAATTCGCCTTCTGCAAAAAGTTGCCAAAGCGGCTTGCCCTGACAGGCTATTTTCAAAAACAAATAAGTCTTGATAGCATCAATCTGGGCGTCACGCAACATACCTCGCTGATAAATATAATCAACGAGGTATAAAACCGTACAATCAGAAGATTGAAACCATAAATCTCTTTTCTTTTGTATAAGTTGATAGAACATCTTCCTTCTTTTGTATTAACCATTAACCACATTCAGAAGTTAACAGGTTAACAGTTAACAGTTGTTTTTTCTATACTTCTACCTGAAATTGAAGAAACCTAGCTTCCTCAAATGATAGAGAAGGGCTTTACTTCTTCAATATCGAAGCACCTTCGAGCAGGGCGAGCGCCTTGTTCTCGTTCTCCTCCATGATTTCGCGCTCTCCCGGACCCTTGTCGTTGATGCCGCAGAGGTGCAGGATGCCGTGGATGATGACGCGGTGAAGCTCATCATCGTAGGTCTTGCCAAACTGCTCGGCATTGGTGCGCACGGTATCGAGCGAAATCACGATGTCGCCGTTAATCACATCATCCTCATCATAATCGAAGGTGATGACATCGGTATAGTAATCATGACCCAGATACTCGTTGTTCACTTCGAGAATCTTCTCGTCATCTACAAACATATAGCCTATCTCTCCCACCTTGCGGCCATGAGAGGCAGCTACCTTGCGAATCCAGGCACTGGTGTCGCGCTTCTTGATCTTTGGCATTTTCACGCCATCTACATTGTATGTAATCATACTTTTTCCTCCTATTTTTATCTGTTATTTCTTAATTGTTTTGTTATTCCTTCATTCTTTATTTCTCCAAGGATTGCACGTCACTTCTCGATTCATACGATGAAGTTAGTAGGTGCTTCATTCCTGTCACACTTTCGCCTTAGGCAGGAATTCATCTACTTCCCGACCGAAGAATCTCAACTCCCTGACGAGCGTAGAACTGATGCTGCTGTAGCGGGGATCAGAGAATAGCAGGATGGTCTCTACATCACCCAACTGCTTGTTGATGTCAGCCTGCTCACGCTCATACTCGAAATCCTTGGCGCTTCTTACGCCTCTCACCAGGAACTTGGCTCCCAGACGATGCGCCAGGTCGATGGTAAGGTCATCGTAGGAAACCACCTCCAGGCGGAATCCCTTAGAAGCATCACCTGCATCCACCAGTTCTGCACATTCCTTCGGGAAAACAGCCTTGATGTCCTCCACACGCTTCTCTATCTCCTCGTTAGCATGCTTCAGCTTGCTCATCGCCACGGCAATCACAAGCTTGTCAAACATCGGCAGAGCACGCTCCGCAATGTTCTGATGTCCTATCGTAAATGGGTCGAATGTACCCGTAAATATTCCTATTCTCATTTTACTTTGAACTTTGAGATTCGAACTTTATTCAAACAGGTCGCCCTGCAAGATGTTGCTTCCATACGGATTCCTGCCGAGATGATCATAGGCAAGCTTGGTGGCCATTCTGCCTCGTGGCGTACGCTTGATGAAGCCTTCCATGATGAGGAATGGCTCGTAAACCTCCTCTACAGTGCCGCCATCTTCGCCGATAGCCGTTGCGATGGTGCTTACGCCCACCGGACCTCCACGGAACTTGTCGATGATGGTGGTGAGAATCTTGTTGTCTATCTCGTCCAAGCCATACTGGTCGATATTCAGCGCCTTGAGCGCCACCTGGGCAATCTCGTAAGTGATGGTTCCGTTGCCCTTCACCTGGGCGAAATCACGTACTCTTCGCAATAATGAGTTGGCGATACGAGGGGTTCCACGCGAGCGGCGGGAGATTTCTACTGCCGCCTCATCTTCTATCGGCACCTGCAGGAGCATGGCACTTCGCTTGATAATCTTCTGAAGCGTCTCAGGGTCGTAGTATTCCAGATGCAGATTGATTCCGAAACGGGCACGGAGCGGAGCCGTGAGAAGTCCGCTACGGGTGGTGGCTCCCACGAGGGTAAACGGATTCAAATCTATCTGGATGCTGCGTGCCGAAGGCCCCTTGTCTATCATAATGTCGATGCGGTAATCCTCCATCGCCGAATAGAGATACTCCTCTACCACTGGCGAGAGGCGGTGGATTTCATCGATGAAGAGCACATCGTTAGGCTCCAAGGAGGTAAGAATACCAGCCAGGTCGCCCGGCTTATCGAGCACAGGGCCTGATGTAATCTTGAAGCCCACACCCAGTTCGTTGGCGATGATGTTACTCAATGTGGTCTTACCCAGTCCCGGAGGACCATGCAAGAGGGTATGGTCGAGCGGTTCGCCACGATACTTGGCAGCCTCAACAAAGACTTCGAGATTATCCACCACGCCATTCTGTCCGCTGAAGTCGGAGAACTTCAGTGGGCGCAGTGCCTTCTCGAATTCCTTTTCGGCAGGCGAAACCGTCTGTTGTCTTATATCAAAATCTTCGTTCATTCTATGACTATTATCGATAATATGGGTGCAAAGTTACACATTTGTTGCGGAATTAAAGAAGAAAAGCCGAATTATTTTGCCCATGATTTTGCACAATCCCAAAAGATTCGTGCAGATTTGCAAGCGTTACCCTATAAAAATGTTATAATTTATCATTTTCTTGCAGAATAATTTGTTTATCCGATAGAAAAGACGTACTTTTGCACTCGATATTGAAAGCGAGGAAAGAAATAAATAAGAGAGAAATATCAGGATTTTAAAAGAAATAGAATTATGCTTAAGTTATTTCAAGGGCTCAGCAAGTTGCTGGCCAATTACACATCTATCTTCGTGATAGGTGTTGCAGTGTTCACATTCTTCTTCCCACATACCTTCGACTGGGTGCGCGGAACTACTCAAACCGTCATTCTCGGCATCATCATGCTCACAATGGGTCTGACCTTGACCACCAACGACTTCAAGATTCTGGCTCAGCGCCCGCTGGATGTCTTCATCGGAGCCTGTGCCCAGTTTATCATCATGCCTGGCGTGGCTTACACCCTGGTTCATGTGTGGCATCTTGACCCAGCCCTGGCACTCGGAATCCTGCTGGTAGGTTGCTGTCCGGGCGGCGTTTCGAGCAACATCATGAGTTATCTGTGTCATGGCGACGTAGCTTTCTCCGTAGGAATGACCTGCGCCTCTACCATTCTTGCACCGGTAATGACTCCGCTGCTGATGAAGATTACGGCAGGCGAGATTATCCATGTAGATGCTGTGGGAATGTTCATCAACATTCTGATAGTTACGATTATCCCTGTGGCCATCGGCTGCGCTTTGAATTATATCTATGGCAAGAAGGATTGCTTCCCTACCATTCAGAGTCTGATGCCGGGCATCAGCGTTACGTGTCTGGCGATTATTGTAGGCGGCGTGATTTCTACGGTTCACGATGACTTGGTGGCTCGTGGCTTATCGCTTTTCCTCTGGACTTTCGCCGTGGTTTTCTGCCACAACACCCTGGGTTACTGTCTCGGTTGGCTTGCCGGAAAGCTGGCGGGCTTCAATACCGCCAAGAAGCGTACCATCAGTATTGAGGTGGGAATGCAGAATGCCGGTCTTGCCACGGTTCTCGCGGGCAACTTCTTCGCCGCTCAGCCTCTCGCCGTATTGCCTTGCGCCATCAGTTGTGCCTGGCACAGTATTTCGGGCACCATCCTTGCCGGAATCTATCTGAAATGGGATCGCATGCATGAGAAGAAGTAAATGAATTCAGAGAGGATTCATGAATTCGGAAAAAGATAAATACACAAAAAAGGTCGTGGAGTTCTATCAGAAACCTCACGACCTTTTCTTATCTCATTACCTCACGGGTTAACAGGTTAACAGTTAACAGCCGATTTTCTATAGTTACTTCCCCGTGGTCAGCAGCTTCACGGCACGCTGAACTATCTCGTTGGTCTCGTTCCAAACCTGGAAGTACTGACTCATATCCCAGATATCTCTTGCTACAAGGGCCTTCAACTGCAGGGCGAGGTATTTCTTTGTCTGAGTCAATTCAGCCTCATCCTTCGGCTCTATCTTCTCCTTCTTGCCCTCAGCGATAATCGCATCGATGAGCGAAGACGGAACCTCATAGCTTGCCAGGAACTTGTTGAAATCCTTATACTGACTCTTCAATTCCTTGCGATGCGCATCGATAAACTTCAGGCTGTGGTTGATGACGATGCTCTTGGCTGCCAGCTGACGGTGCATCTTGGTGTACTTGGTAGTATCCAATGGCACGAAATAATCGGGCATGATTCCGCCACCACCATAAACCACACGGTGCTTGCGCAAAGTATAATACTTCAAGCTATCGGAAAGATGGATGCTGTCCTGGTTGGTGAACTCGCCATGCTTGTAGCGATTGTCGAGATCCATCGCATAATCCAGTCTGTCTCCCTTCTTATACGGCTTCTGGATGCATCTGCCGCTAGGCGTATAATAATGTGCGATGGTGAGGCGAATCTCGCTGCCATCATCGAAGCTGAGCGGACGCTGAACCAATCCCTTGCCGAAGGTTCTGCGACCTACCACTACTCCACGGTCCTGATCCTGGATGGCTCCGGAAACAATCTCTGCGGCAGAAGCTGTAAACTCATTGGTAAGCACTACCACCTTACCCTTGCGCCATCTTCCGTTAGCCTGCGCCTTGTACTCCTGACGGGGAGCTGCACGACCACTGGTATAAACGATGAGATCTCCCTTCTGCAGGAACTCGTTGGCTATCTGAGCCGCTGCCTGAAGGTAGCCGCCGCCATTATCCTCAAGGTCGAAGATCAGGTCTTTCATTCCCACTTTCTTGAGCGAATCCATCGCCGCAGTTACCTCCTTGTAGCTGGTCAGGCCGAAGCTTCCCAGTCGGATGTATCCGATTCCCGGACGAATCATATACGCCGCATCCATGGTGGTTACAGGAATCTTGTCACGCTTCACCTTGAAAGTAAGCTTGTCCTTGATGCCACGGCGCACAATGGTAAGATTCACTGTAGTTCCCTTAGGACCACGAAGGCGCTTCATGATTTCCTCCTTGCTCATCTTCACACCCGAAATAGCCGTATCATTCACCGCAACGATGCGGTCGCCAGCTATGATTCCCACCTTCTCGGAAGGACCATTCACTACGGGCTGGATGACGAGCAAGGTATCATCTACCATGTTAAACTGCACACCAATGCCATCGAAACTGCCATTCAGCGGTTCATTCATCGCCTTGGTTTCCTTGGCTGTGGCATAAGAGGAATGAGGGTCGAGCTTTTCAAGCATACCTCTGATGGCATCCTCCACGAGCTTGTTCTCATCCACACTATCCACATAGAGATTGGTTATGGCGATTTCCGCCCTACCCAACTTCTCTATCGGGCTGTTCTTGCCCATCTTGATACGCAGCTGGGCACTGGCAGAAGTTACTGCCAGGAACGCCAGGAGCGCTATAAATAGATATTTTTTCATTTACTTATCTTTTAAGAAAGAGTTTATCTTCATAGAGAGGAGTTAACAGGTTAACAGTTAACAGTCGATTTTCTCTACTTTCCCTCCCTATCAACTCCAGAATTAATCCAGCGGATCGGAATCTTCCTCCGGAATATCCTCCTCAATCACCAGGTTATCGATGATGAAGTTCTGACGTTCCATCGTATTCTTACCCATATAATACTCCAGGAGTTTCTGCACCTGGTCGGTCTTGTGGAGCGTAACCTGCTCCAATCGCATATCCGGACCGATGAAGTGGGCAAACTCCTCTGGCGAAATCTCTCCCAATCCCTTGAATCGGGTGATTTCCGGGTCAGGACCAAGGTTTCTGATGGCTTGCTGTCGCTCCTCATCACTGTAGCAGTAATGCGTGATGAAATCGCCCTTCTTCTCCTTAGGCCCCAACTTGGCATCGGCATCAGCCACCGCCTGCTTGTTCTTGATTTTGGTTCGCTTGTTGCGCACTCGGAACAATGGGGTTTGGAGCACGTAAACATGTCCCTTCTTGATGAGGTCGGGGAAGAACTGCAGGAAGAAGGTGATGATGAGCAATCGGATGTGCATTCCATCCACATCGGCATCGGTAGCCACAATCACCTTATTATATCTCAATCCGTCCAATCCATCCTCGATATCGAGGGCTGCCTGGAGAAGGTTGAACTCCTCGTTCTCGTAAACCACCTTCTTGGTCAGACCATAGCAGTTTAACGGCTTGCCTCGCAGCGAGAATACCGCCTGTGTATTCACATCGCGGCTCTTGGTAATGCTTCCGCTGGCAGAATCACCCTCGGTGATGAAGATGGAGCTTGCCTCCTTCAGCTCGTTCTTGGCATCGCTGAAGTGGATGCGGCAATCGCGCAACTTGCGGTTGTGAAGGTTCGCCTTCTTGGCACGCTCACGCGCCAGTTTGGTAACGCCAGCCATCGCCTTGCGCTCACGCTCACTCTCCTTGATCTTGTTCTCCAGAATCTCAGCCACATCCTTGTGGATATGGAGATAGTTATCTACTTCCTTCTTCAAGAAATCGCCTACATACTTATTGATGGTTTCGCCTCCGTTCGGAGACATTGTGGTACTTCCGAGCTTAATCTTCGTCTGACTCTCAAACACCGGCTCCTCAACGTTCAGTGCAATGGCAGCCACCAGTCCGTTTCGGATGTCGCCATACTCATACTTGCCGTAGAACTCCTTGATGGTTCTGGCGATATGCTCCTTGAAGGCACTCTGATGAGTACCGCCCTGGGTGGTATGCTGACCATTTACGAAGGAATAGTACTCCTCGCCATACTGATTGGTATGGGTAAAGGCAATCTCGATGTCTTCGCCTTTCATGTGAACAATCTCGTAAAGACCTTCATTGGTCATATTATCGGTCAGGAGATCCTTCAAGCCATGACGGCTGAGGATGCGGCGGCCATTGTGCATGATGGTGAGTCCGGTGTTCAGATAAGTATAGTTACGGAGCATGGTTTCCACGAAATCATCGTGGAAAGAATAGTTCTTGAACAGGGTATTATCCGGTTCGAAGAAGATGAAGGTACCGTTCTCGTCCTCCGTATCTTCCGTCGTATCGCTTTTCAGAATACCTTTCTCAAACTTCAAATGGCGCACCTTGCCGTCGCGGAACGATTTTACCTCGAAATGAGAGCTGAGGGCGTTCACCGCCTTCACACCCACTCCGTTCAAGCCGACACTCTTCTTGAACGCCTTGCTGTCGTACTTACCACCGGTATTCAGCACGCTCACAGCCTCGACAAGTTTACCTTGAGGAATACCACGACCATAGTCGCGCACGCTGACCCGCAGATGATCTTCGACATCAATCTCCAATCTGGCACCAGCCCCCATCTTGAACTCATCGATAGAGTTATCTACCACCTCTTTCAAGAGTACGTAGATTCCATCCTCCGGTAGGTTACCATCACCCAGACGACCAATGTACATACCCGGACGGGTACGCACATGCTCCATATCACTCAAGTGTCGGATGTTGTCATCGGTATATTCTACCGGCTGCTCCTGCGGGGCTTTCAATTCATTATTATCTTCTGACATAAAATCCTCCTATGTTTTAGGGGTGATCCCTTAATTCCTTATTTAATAATCTTCTTGTAGCACTTTCTGCGCTTGTGCATCACTGGGGTCAAAGCTCCCCACTGTCCCTGCACGCCCGCATTGGTCTCCAGCTCTACCTGGGTCTCACCCCACTCAATACCATACTTCTGGTACCAAGGTATCAGATCGGCAAAGAGAAGTGCATTCGCTCCCTTGGCACGATATTCAGGAAGAATACCGATGAGGAGGAGGTCAACGATGTTGGTCTTGTGCTGCTTGATGGCTCTCAACACATGATACCAGCCGAATGGGAAGAGGCGGCCACGGTGACACTTCTGAAGGGCATGAGCCAATGACGGCATAGTGATTCCCACACCGATGAGCTTATGCTCTCCACCCGTCCAATCCTCGATACAGGTGATGAGGTTGAAGTCGAGGAAACTGAGATACGACTTGATAAGCTGATCTATCTGCTTCTGTGAGAGTTCAGAATATCCATAGAGATCCTTGTAGGTATCGTTGATGAGATCAAAGATCTTCTGTCCCATTCCGCCTTGGAAGACTTCCTTCTTAGTAAGCTTGCGCACATGCAGATTGTAGCGCTTCTCTATCATCATCGCTATCTTGGCGTACTTCTCCGGTATGGTATCAGGTACCATGATCTTGAACTCCACATACTTGTTATCTACCACAAAACCCTCCAGGGCCTCGATGTGCTCCGGATAATAAGGGTAATTGTAGATGGTAGGCATAGTACCCAGCTGATCGAAACCCCAGGTAAGCATTCCCTCAGGGTCCATATCGGTAAATCCAAGCGGACCTACCATATCCTCCATACCTTTCTCTTTACCATACTTTTCCACAGCATCCAAGAGAGCCTTCGAAACCTCACGGTCGTCAATGAAGTCAATCCATCCGAAGCGAACGGATTTCTTTCCCCACTTATTGTTTGCCTTATGGTTGATAATAGCAGCAACGCGACCTGCCAATTTTCCATCCTTATAGGCAAGATAATACTCTGCCTCACAGAACTCGAACGCAGCGTTCTTATCCTTGCTCAGGGTATTCATTTCGTCGCTGAAAAGATTAGGCACATCGTATTCGTTGCCTTCGTAGAGGTCGTAGTGGAAGTCGATGAACGTCTTCAAATCCTTCTTGCTTTCGACCTTTTTAATTTCAATTAATGACATGATTTCAAACTAGTTTGCAATATTATAGGATGCAAAAATAGCAATATTTCGCCAAACGACCAAATATTGCTATCTTTATTTTCAGTTTTTTAGGGGTTCAAGAATGATTACGAGCCACAAAGTGGCTTATATCACCCGATTAGTGGTGGTTTTGGCGAAATCATCTTATAGGATTAGAACTTGATTTTTCAGGAAATCAGCTTATTTTTTCTCCGTTATTACCAGCACATGGCTATCGTTGCTCAAAGTGGTGGCGAAAATATAGGTTTCACCACCATCCTTCAACTTCAATCGCTTGCGCAATTCTGCCACGGAAAGGGGGAAGTTGCGGGTGGCGATGTTCGCCTTGGTGATTCCTGACAGATGACGCTTCAACTCCTTCTTATTAAAAGAAGAAACGGCGATGATGCGGAAACTTCTGCCCGGGAAGGCGGCGATAGGCTCACGGCTCACGAAAAGATGACTGTTCTTGGAAAGCATCCTTGCATCATAGCGCCCGGAAAGAACGCCGAAACAGCCGGCTTTCATCAACGACGCATTCGGCTCGTAAAGATACTGCATCTCTTCAAGGGTAGATGGAGCAATCTTCACCGAAGAAGCCTCCATATCCGACTCTTCACAGACGAAGGATTGCGCATCGTTGATGCAATAAATACGGAGATTTTCGCCCATATTTCGCGCTGACAGCACTAAAAGAAGCTCCTTGCACTCATTGTTCACGGAGATGATATGGACCTCTCTAACGTGGTTTAATTCGCTTATGGCACGGTGCCAGTCGAGCATCGGAGAGAGTTTGATGATAACGTAATCTGCCTTCGAAAGCATCTCTTCCTGCAAAACAGTGACATCGGGCGTGCAATCCTTCAAGGATACCACCTTGTTGCCCGCATCGTCTCTACGGGCAGGATCTATGAAGACTATCTTAAGACCAAGGTTGGTCTTAAGTAATGACCGAGGTTGGTCATAAGTGATGCCTAAAGAATCATCAGCTGATGCTGCATCTTTTTTCTTTGGTTGAAAAGAATGAAGAATTTCTATTCCATCCCCATTCTTCACGATGGCGTTCTTTAAGCCCAATCGCCCGAAGTTCTCCTTTGCCGCCTCGCAGAGATGAGCCTGTCGCTCCACATACATCGACTTCACTCCCAATCGGGCTGCGATATAAGAGAAATCTACTCCAAATCCACCTGTCAGGTCAACAAACTCTATTTCATTTTCAGCCTTCATCTCGATTCCAGATGAAGAAGCCGGCAAACCGAGCAGTCTCGCTGCCAATTCTGCCTTGTAAAGCGCTGTAGATTCAGAGGAGCATTGCTCCATAGAAATATGAGGAGGATAGATGATGCCTTCGAGACTTGCCCAACGAGGCAACTTGACACGAGCCATCTTTCGCCCGCGAATCTGATCGAGAGCGAAAGGCATATCTACTTCCGGATACTTGCTTCCGAGAAAAGCCAGCTGGCGGACGTCATCATCCTGGTGCTGGCGAATAAAGTCTTGAGTAGCTTGGTTCATCATTTATGCTCTTTTTATATCTTTATGGAATGGTACTTTATATTTTTATAGCTTAATACTTCTGTTCTTTTAAACCTCTCACGACATAAGGAATATTGCCTGGCTATGGCAATAAATTGCCCTCCTAAAGGGCAAAAAAATGCCATGGCAAGGCAAAAATTGGAATGAGGCCTCCGCAGTAAAAAAGCCTACTCTCGTTTTTACTCTTCACTCTTCACCATTTAGCCTGAAACCCCGATAAACACAAGGGATTTGAGAGGTGAAGAGTGGCGCTGACTCTTCACCACTCTTCACCTATCCCTATAAAAAGGTGAAGGGTGGGTGAAGAGTCAATTCAACTCTTCACCCACCCAACTACCTATCCTTCAATCGCTTACACTCAAAAGGTGAAGAGTGAAGGGTTTTTGAGAAAATTCTCTCGCATCCGTAAAGATGCAGAGAGAAAATTCCTGTGTCTCAAGAGATACGGTGGATTAGTCAGCCAACTTAGCCTTCAAGAACTCACGGTTCAAGCGGGCGATGTTAGCGATAGACTCGTTCTTAG
>OLGA01001845.1_pt1 | contig 16022 bp, 11 predicted proteins | sample 1604881 | NCBI WGS metagenome assembly OLGA01 (sample SAMEA3888896, study PRJEB22519) | human gut metagenome | biome: human gut; feature: human-associated habitat; material: faeces | place: Denmark | collected 2009
CATTGGCAGAGCATACGCTGCAAGCCATGCCTATTACTGGAATTGTTTTCTTCATCTGTTTCTTATATAAATGTTCTGAATTCTATAAGCAGAAGCTTTCATATCTGCTTTTCTGCCTGCAAAATTACATATTAATTATGGAAGAAAAAAGATTTATGGTAAAAAACTTTCGGCTGCTCCATGAAAATCATGATAATAAGGTAGATGAAAAATGCGATGTTTCAGGTAAGGGCACAAAAAAAGGCAGGTTCCAAATTGCTTTGGAATCTGCCTCCATCATTTATGGGAGATGATTATTTGACTTCGATGTTCTTTGTAGTCTTAGCCTCCTCCTTAGGAGTAAGCTTTGGAATCTCGACCTCGAGTATACCATCAGCTACCTTTGCTGAAATCTTTTCACGATCAGCATCCTCGGGCAGCGTATAACACTGCTGGTAGTTGCTGTAAGAGAATTCGCGGCGCAGATAGTGCTCGTGCTTGTCTTCATCCTTGTGTTCCATCTTGTTCTCGATGGCGATGTTCAGATTACCATCGTTATCGATGTTTACACGAACCCACTCTTTCTTCAAGCCAGGAGCTGCAACCTCCATGATGTAATTCTTATCTGTCTCCTTGATGTTAATGGCAGGAGCAGTAGCATTCATACGTGACATTACTTCGGTATTGAATAAAGTATCATCAAAGAAGTTACTCAACCAATCTGAATCATTATTTCTACGTGCTAACAACATAATTAAAACCTCCAAATTTTATTTTACTCGTCCTCTCGGTTCCTTACGGCTCCGTCGGGATTTCTGCTTGTTAATATTCTTGTTATTTTTTTGCTTTCGCCTCGAAACTCCGTTGTTCTTCCGAACCCCTTTATCTTTTAGCTTCAGCTTTCACTCTCTGTTTTTGCAACTTATGTGCCAGCGGACTGAAAGTGGTAATGTTGGCACGAAAGGATAAATATTTTAAACTTTTCTGCCAGATGATGCGGTTATCTCAACAAAAAAGTGTAACTTTGTCACCAACTTGAAAATCAAAGCATAAATCGAATAAATAATATAAGATCAATGAAGAAACAACTATTTTCTATGGCGATGCTGATGGCGATATCGCTTTCTGCCAGCGCACAGCAGCTTCTTCCTTATCAGAATCCGAACCTTTCTGCTGAGGTTAGAGCCAACGATTTGCTTTCCCGTCTTACCCTGGAAGAGAAGACGAAGTTGATGATGGATACTTCTCCGGCTATCGCCCGATTGGGCATTCCGCAGTTTCAATGGTGGAACGAGGCGCTGCATGGAGTGGGAAGAAACGGATTTGTTACCGTTTTTCCTATCACGATGCACATGGCGGCTTCGTGGGACGATACCTTATTATATAAGGTGTTTACTGCCGTGAGCGATGAGGCAAGAGCCAAGGCGCAGGAGGCGAAGAAGAGCGGCAACATCAAGCGCTACCAGAGTCTGAGCTTCTGGACTCCGAACATCAATATCTTCCGCGACCCACGATGGGGGCGTGGACAGGAAACTTATGGAGAAGATCCTTATCTGACCACAAGAATGGGACTTGCCGTGGTGAATGGATTGCAGGGACAGACCTTCGAAGGCAAACCGATGTCGGCTCCGGGAGTTCTGGCTACGCCTTCCTCACAGGCTCCCCAATACGTCAAGCTCCTAGCCTGTGCCAAGCATTTTGCCGTACATAGCGGTCCGGAGTGGAACAGGCACAGTTTCAATGTAGAGGATTTGCCTGAGCGGGATTTGTGGGAGACTTATCTGCCCGCCTTCAAATCGCTGGTGCAGGATGGAAATGTGGCAGAGGTGATGTGCGCCTATCAGCGGATTGACGGAGCGCCATGCTGCAGCAATGCCCGATATGAACGACAGATTCTTCGTGATGAATGGGGATTCAAGGGATTGATTACTTCCGATTGCGGAGCCATCAACGACTTTTATGTGCCTGGCCGACATGGTACGGCGAAGACTCCGGCTGAGGCTACGGCGCAGGCAATTGGTGCCGGAACCGACGTGGAATGCGGAAGCGTTTACCGTTCGCTTCCTGAGGCGGTGAAGACGGGAATGATCAGCGAGGAAAAGGTGAACGAGAGCTTGAAGCGCCTGCTGATAGCCCGTTTCCGCCTGGGTGATTTCGATCAGGACGAGAACGTGCCTTGGACTCAGATTCCATCTTCCGTCATCGCCAGCAAGGCGCATAAGGATTTGGCAGAGAAGATGGCAGAAGAGGGAATCGTGCTTCTTCAGAACCGGAACAATCTCCTGCCGATGAAATCAGCAGGAATGAAGATAGTCGTGATGGGGCCGAATGCCAACGATTCCATCATGCAGTGGGGCAACTATTCGGGTTATCCTACTTCTACCACAACCATCCTGCAGGGCATCAGAAAATATGTAAAGGATGCCAAGTATATTCCTGCCTGCACGTTGACCGGAAATGAGGTGACGGAAAGCAAATTCAATCTCCTGACTTCTACTGATGGCAGCAAGGGTATGAAGGCTACTTATTGGAACAATTCTGAGATGAAGGGCGAGCCGGTGGCTACAGCCATGATGACTTCGCCTATCAATCAGAGCAATGGCGGAAATACCGTCTTTGCACCGGGCGTGAACCTTACCAATTTCTCTGCCCGATACGAGGGCGTATTTACTCCGGAAAAGAATGAAACCTTGAACGTCAGAATGGGATGTGATGATGGTTACCGGCTCATCATTGATGGCGATACGGTGGCGGATGTATGGAAGGGACGTGCCCGTGTACAGATGCTCAACAAGCCAATCTCTGTAAAGGCTGGAAAGCCGGTGAAAATTCAGGTGGATTATTTCCAGAAGACCGATATGGCGGTGATGCAGTTTGACATTGTGAAGAACTATACGCCAACCGAGTCTCAGCTTCTGGCTGAGGTTGGCGATGCTGACGTGGTGGTATTCGTTGGTGGAATCTCTCCTAGTCTTGAGGGTGAGGAGATGAAGGTTTCTGAGCCGGGTTTCAAGGGTGGCGACAGAACCGACATCGAGTTGCCTCAGGCTCAACGCAAGGTGATGGAGATGCTGCATCGGGCTGGCAAGCGAGTGGTGTTCGTCAACTGTTCGGGCAGTGCCATCGCCATGGTTCCTGAAACAGAGAATGCGGAGTCTATCCTTCAGGCTTGGTATCCGGGCGAACGGGGTGGAGAAGCCGTGGCAAAGGTTCTCTTCGGTGAGGTGAATCCATCGGGCAAGCTTCCGGTTACCTTCTATAAGAGTACTTCCGATCTCCCAGATTTCCTCGATTATACGATGAAGAATCGCACCTACCGTTACTTCAAGGGTGAGGCTCTCTTCCCATTCGGTCATGGATTGAGCTATACATCTTATGAATATGGAAAGCCGGCATTGAAGAAAGTGAAGAATGAAGAACGAAAAGTGAAGAATTCTTCGGCTTATTCCTTGAACTTCTCTTTATCTAATAAAGGTAATAGGGAAGGAACGGAAGTGGCGCAGGTTTACATCCGTAGAATGGATGATGCTGAGGGACCGATCAAGACCCTGAAAGCCTTCAAGCGCATTGTTTTGAAAGCGGGCGAGAAGCAACAGGTACCTTAGGATGAGTTGGTTATTGTAATTGCAATCTTAATCTTTCCTAATTATTCACGCTAACCCATATTATAATGAAGTATTTTTCATATATTTGCACATTATAATTAAGTATATAAGTATGTCTAAGAGTACAATGGCAAACAAACTTCCCAGGAAGTTGTTGCAAAAAATGGCTATCGTTGGCGAGCAAATCAAGTTGGCTAGGCTACGTCGAAACCTAAGCATGGCACAGGTGGCTGAAAGGGCTACATGCTCGGAGGTAACTTTATGCAAGGTGGAAAAGGGGATGCCGACAGTGTCAATAGGCATCTACCTGCGAGTGCTGTATGCACTACAGTTGGACGATGACATTCTGCTGCTTGCCAAGGATGACAAACTCGGCAGGTCCTTGCAAGACTTGGGGTTGAAAAATCGTCAAAGGGCAACTAAAAAAGAATAAGGAATGGAGAAACTGTTCGTTTTTGGAGATTTCAACTGGCTGCAGGAGCCAGAGTTTATAGGGGAACTATGTTACGAAAAGTTACGTGGTTCGGATAGTTATGCCTTCAAGTTTGACAACGATTGGCTCAACCTTCATGCAGGAATCAAACTCTCGGAAGACATCAACAACTATCCCGGCATGCAATACACCTTGCCTGGCAATGATATTTTTGGATGTTTTGCCGACGCTTTGCCTGATAGATGGGGAAGGACTCTCCTCAAGAGGAGGGAGCAGTTGCAAGCAGAGGAAGAGAAAAGGGCTCCACGTAACCTGTCTTCCTTCGATTACTTGGTGGGTATTGATGATTTCTCCCGAATGGGTGGTTTCAGGTTTAAGAAAGAAAAGGACGGGGGGTTCATCAATGTTTCTCCTTCTCTAAAAATTCCACCATTGACGGAAATACGAGAGCTTATTTATGCCAGTCAAGAGATAGAAAAATGTGAGGAGGAAGATGTCATGCCTGAAAAGAAGTGGATTGCCCAGCTGATACAGCCAGGAACATCACTTGGTGGTGCAAGACCGAAGGCAGGCGTATTGGATGAGGAAGGCAGGCTCTGCATCGCCAAATTCCCATCTCGGAATGACGATTATGATGCAGGATTATGGGAGCATTTCTCTCATCTGCTGGCCCTACAAGCTGGTATCCATGTGGCAGAGACTCGTTTGTGGGGAGGATTGGGTAAGTATCATACCCTCTTATCCAAGCGTTTTGACAGAACGGATGAAGGCCGGAGAATCCATTTTGCCTCCTGTATGTCTTTGCTGGGACTTAAAGATGGAGACAACGCACAAGGTGGTTACGGTTATCTGGATATTGTGGATTTCATTCTGCAAGGATGCTGTGATGTAGAGACGAATTTACGAGAGCTCTATCGTAGGGTCGCCTTCAATATTTGCATAGGTAACTCAGACGATCATTTCCGCAACCATGGATTCTTGTTGACACCCAAAGGATGGACGCTCTCCCCGGCATACGACATGAATCCAACCAACAATTTATACCAAAGCTTGCTTATCAATGCCGTTTCCAATAAGGCGGACATTCAAGTGCTGTTGGAGTCATGTGAGGATTATATGATTAATCGAAATGTGGCCCAGGGCATCATCAAGGATGTACAAGCTGCCGTGAGCAATTGGGAAGTTCTTGCCAAGCAATTGCAAATTCCACAAAGAGAGCAAGCAATGTTTAAGGATAGGTTCAAGCTTAACCTAAATTATAATGAAAGTATTTGAATATTTACTTCATTATAATTTGGGTTATACTGTTCGAATTAAGAGAAAAGAGCTCACTTTAAAAAGGCCTTACTTTTTAAAGTGGGCTCAGTTCTTTAATTGGATAGCTTTGTCTTTCTCTTTCATTAGTGTGGAGATAACGGTTCCTTCTACCCACGAATCTTTCCAGTCTGGATGTTCCCTAGTCGTCGTGTCATAGTTGCAATTTTTTTTGAGGATTATGCATGGAACAAGTAGCTCATTTTCCCCCTTCCCGGAGCTGCTACTTGCTGGATATTAGTATATTTGCACATAAGCCTTTAACCTTTAGAAAACCTTCGAAAAATCTACTGCAAAAATACGAGGAATCTTTTTAATAGCCAAATGTTTTAACCTCTTTTTTCTATCAGCTCTTATCAGAAGCATCTGCTTTTGAAAGTTTTTCCAAAAAAGGTTTGTGGTTTCAGGAATAATGGCTAATTTTGCGGGCTGAAAGGGGAATCGCTTGATAGGCGATGATTCTTGGAATAATATAAATAGGATATGTATAGGAAAAATGATGGCCTCAGACTGATGGATGGGGCTGGATATAAGAAGATAATAATTGCTTGCGACTCTTATAAGGGCTGCCTTTCGAGCAGAGAGGTGAATGAGGCGATTGCTTCGGGATTGAAGGAATGGGATTCGGAAGATGCTTCTTCTGGAATAGAGAATGTGGATTCTGAAGATGTTTCTCCCGAAATCATTTGTCTCGAAATGAGTGATGGGGGAGAGGGAATGCTCGATGCCTTTCTCTCGGCGATGAAAGGAGAGCGAGTGAGCATTCATGCCCATGATGCCCTGATGAGATGGATAGAGGCTGAGTATGGAATCGTGAATGATACGGCAATTATTGAGATTGCGCAGGCTGCCGGATTGGCTTTGATAGAGCCTGAACAGCGCAATCCTCTGAAGGCTACTTCCTGGGGCGTGGGCGAGATGATATTGAATGCTTATCGCCGGGGCGTGTGCCACTTTATCGTAGGATTGGGCGGAAGCGCCACATCCGATTGCGGTATCGGAATGCTCAAGGCGATGGGAGACGACTGGAAGAAAATCCGACAGGAATGCAGTTTTGTGCTGGCTTCGGATGTTACCAATCCGCTCTGTGGTGAAAACGGGGCGGCTCATGTCTTTGCCCCTCAGAAGGGAGCCGATGCTGAGATGGTGGAAATGCTGGATGCTCGGGCAAGGAAGTTTGCTGAGGTGAGTGCCAAGCATTTCGGTTATGATAGGAGTGAGGTGCCTGGTGCTGGTGCAGCCGGTGGTTTGGGCTATGCTTTCCTGCAATATTTTGGTGCAGAGGTTTCTGCTGGAGCCGAACTTCTGTTGCGAGAAATCGGCTTTGATGAGATGATTCGGGATGCTGATCTCGTGATAACGGGTGAAGGACATAGCGACAGACAGACCTTGATGGGAAAGTTGCCACAGCGGATTTTGGAACATGTCTTGAAAAATAAAGCTACGACAGACCAGCAAATCTGGTTGGTATCTGGAGGAGTCAGCGAAAAACAGGCGCTTCTTGATGCAGGCTTTGATCAGGTTCTTGCCGTATCTCCTCAGAATATGGATTTAGAGGAAGCGATGAATCCTGAAATTGCCAAAAGAAATATTGCGAATGCAATCAGAGATTTCTTTGGAAATGATTAGACCTCTTTTAAAGAATAATCCATGTTTTTGACCAATGATCAGGACTTTCTTTGCCATTCTTCGGTTCTTTCTTTTGAGGATCATAAATTTTTCTTTGGATTGATTCCTGATTGAGAAAAAGCGAAATCGTATATTTTTAGGTACAATAAGCTTAAAAATATACGATTTTACTTATTTATTTTCTGTTTTTACATGTTATTTGAACGATTGATGGTTGTTTTGAACGTTTTGAAGGAAAAAACGACCATTCGTATGGTTGGTGATTCAGTATTTTTCAGTGTAGTATCATCAGTTGTAAATTTCCATAAACACACACATTTTTTATTATTTTACAATTTCATGAATGAGGATTTTCATACTTTTGCACCCAGTTATGATTTAACAAAACTGTAACTTGATGTCCTATCACATTTTGTTGCCTATATGATAATTACTTATTTATTGAACTTTAAATTTTGAAAGATGATGAAAATGTTTTTACTATCATTTAATGCTTTTAAGCATCGCTCCATCTTTGCCATTTTCTTGGCTATATTCTTGCTTTTCGGAGCAGTCAAGGGAACCAAGGCACAAGATAGTAATGGTTCTGCTTCAGCCTTTGATGGTTTGGAAAATCTTGTTGGTATTTCTGCAAGTGATATGGCGAATTATGCAAAGAACGGTAAGCATGGTGAATTTCCAACAACGGATAAGAACCGAATCTTTTTCCTGTATAATGTAAAGACCGGTCTGCTGCTCAATGTAGGAGGCTATTGGGGAACCCATGTGTCTCTTCAGGAATATGGAATGCCTCTTTGGGTTTATGCAGACGGCGATGGTTGGATTCATTTCCAGCAGGATATTGACAAGCAGGGTATTGCATCAGCAAATCAGGAAGGCTGTTCGTTGGAATACTTCTATGGAGAAGGTTATGCCTCTACAAGTATAGGTGTCTTTGTAGATCGCGATATCTATAAATCAAGTACAGATAAGACCGTGATTCAGCGTGGTTGGAAGATTGAACCTATTTCTGGAGATGCAAAAAATACCTTCAGAATATACACTTATCGCCGCAGCACATCGGGATATAATACAGGTAATAACTATGATAGATACTATCTCTCTGCAGCCGCTTCTCAGGGTGATGTGGATAAAAATTGTGGTGCTTTCTTAACGAATGATAAAGACTATAGTAAAGACGGCTCTCAGTGGCGTATTTTCTCATATGAGCAGCTTTATAATTTGCAAAAGAGTTCTATCGGCTTTAAGAGTTCATTAGATTTGTCATTCAAATTAGAGTGCCCTGGATTCAACCGTGATAATGGTGCGCTTGATAATTGGAAGACTGCTGTTTATAAGGATGGAGCTACTGGATTTTTCCGATTTGGTTTGGAGGAACGTTATAAAACAGACCCGCAACATGTATCATACGACTATACAGGTAGTGTTACATCTTATACTTTCAATGGAATCAAATATACGAGTATGAATGATTACCAGACTCATCTCGGTAAATATTATTGCGCAGATATCAAGAATACCCGTGGTGCAGTCTATCAGGTGGTACACGTAGATCATGGCGGTTCTTATGTTATCGAATGCAAGGCTTATTCTAATACAAATAAGGCTAAGCTCTTTGCTGTTCTTTTGAAAGACCCAAAAGAAGGGACTACAAATTATAAAGAAATAATAGATGGTTCCCTCCGCGAAACTGTAGTCATGCAGACTGCAAACATGTCTCAGACAGAACAGACCAATTTGCATATCAGCGAGCAGAACATGGATTATGCTGGTAAGGAATTCTATGGTAGCCATAAGTACTTCAATAGTGTCCTCGTGCAGGTTCCAGAAGGTGGCGGTAACATCTGCTTCGGTGTTCGTGTAGGTTCTGTTGAAGACAATAAAGCAGGTACTAATGAATGGACTGTATTTGATGATTTCCGTCTTCTCTATGCAGGTTCCACCACCTCTCGCGACTTGATATTGGATGAAGACAAGGATAATCTGAACTATCTTTTCGATTGTAAAGAGACTTATGAGGATGTGGTTCTCCATCTTAACAAGAGTTCTTTCAAGAATAATATCAAGAAATGGAATACCATCGTCCTGCCAGTTGACTTGCAGAAAGACCAGTTTACTCAGGCCTTTGGCGCCAATGCCCGATTGGCAAGACTGAAGACGCTCACTCAGAAAGAAATTCAGTTTGAGACAGTGAAGATTGCACAAATGCGAAATGATGATGTAGTTCTTCAGGCGTACGTACCTTATATTATTTATCCAACAAAGGATTTGTCTGGTGAGAATACACCTGCTTATACGGCACACCTTACCAAGGTAGGACAAGGTGAAGAATCAACAACTCATAAGGTAACCATAGCTGGTGGGCATATTGATATTCCAAATGTCAGTCTAAAGAGAAATAAAAACAATGAGAATGATTTGTCTGGTCTCGATAGATCAACATGGATGCTGAACCTGAATAAAGTGGATATAGCCACCAAGCCAGGCGATAGCGAAATCGTAACAGATGGAACTTTAGCTGCATACGGTACGTTTGCAAGAACATTCGGCGATATCATGGAGAATGATGAGCAGACATCTTTTTCAATCACAAATAAGGAAAATCCGATTATTAAGGATAGAGATGATTTGAAAGGTTGCTATTTCTTCCATGAAGGAAAAATGGTCTATGCTGGCGACAAAGTACGTGGCTTGCGTGGTTTCAGTGTATGGTTCAAGCCATATAAGCAAACTTCTGGAGCAGCCACTTCCAAGTTTATCCTGGATGGCATTGACTATACCACAGATGTAGAGCGAATCATGGCCACAGAAGACAGCAGCATCGATTCCAAGTTTGCGAAACTCGGTGTGTTCAATCTCAATGGACAGCTCGTTCGCATCGGCAGTACCGATGTTTCAGGCTTACCTTCCGGTATCTATATCGTGAATGGCAAGAAAGTGTTTGTTAAGTAATGACTAACTTATTTAAGATAAGAAAGGATGATTATGATGAAAACTCTATATATTAAACCGGAAATACAAATGGTTCTTTCTGAGAATATGCTGATGGCAAGCAACAGTTGGACAGTCGATAAAGCAAATAACGTTAATGACCCAGATGGTAATGATCACGGTCATATCTTTGGTCCTGACACTGATTGGGGTAAGGATCCTAGTTGGGGTGGTTCCTCTGATCCATTTGACAGCGACAACTGGTAATCAGAAGTATATGTAGCGTACTATTAAACAGTAAAATATATTAAAAATGTGTTATCTTGGCAGAAATTCTGCTGGGATAACACATTTTTTTGCTTAAATAATTTGGAGATAACTTATTTTTTTGTACTTTTGCAAGCAGGGTAGTTGAAAAACTATGCCTATAAACATCATATAGACTCAACAAAAATGATAAAAACCTAATGACGATCTTCAATATACTCAAGATCTAAGGACTTTTAGTAGATTATGTACGTGTAATATATACTCTCTGTTCGTATGGCAATCAGATTGCTATGTGAATCAAAGTGTGCTAAAAGTAAGTGATGATAATTTATTGATTTGATAAAAGCTGTTTATTATGGAGTTACTGGAAAAATATTTCGCAGAACTGATTCAGTGTGTCGATGCAAGTTATCTGGTGATAGGCATTATCCTGGTGTTCCTGAGTGTACCGGATACTGCAGACTATGCCCCTTATCGTAAGGCAAAATATTTCTTGGCATCAGCATTTTTTGTTATGTTCATCAACCTGTATCTCTGGTTGGAAATCTTTTCCTCGCAAGATTGGGAGGCGCTCAATTCCATCATTGCCTGTATGGACATCAGCCTGTTTTTCCTGACATGTATATGCTTTGCTTATTCGTTTGCCTCCCTGTTGGATTCGCAATATATCAATAAAAAGAGGATGCTGAAGGATTTCGGGTGTTGGATATTGACGGTTTCCATTTCCTGGATTAGCCTATGGGAGCCTCTGGTGCCTTATGCCTATTGTCTGTATATCGTTTCCACCCTGATTTTCTGTAGCATCGTGGTAAGATACATGTTCCATTTCCAGTTTATCTATAGGAAGAAAAGGGAACAGTTGGATAATTACTTCTCCGATGATAATATGCAGCGCTTCATGTTCTGGACGAAGAAAAGCCTCTTCTTCCTGTGCCTCTTGGGTGTCTTTGCCTATCTCACTCTCTTCTTCGGAATCTATTTCAATTATGCTTACCAGGTGTATATCGTCAGTGTCAATCTTTATATCGTCATCTCTTTCATCAATTACCGCCCATATTATGGCACGCTCAATTTAGCGTCAGTGATGAATGATGAAATAGAAGACTATTCCAGCCAGAAACAGGAAACTTCCAAGTTGGAGAATTATGAGAATCTCTTCGGAGCACGATTGCAACAGTGGGTGGATGATAAGAAGTATCTCTCATCCCAGTTGACCATCGACAGTCTGGCTTCCGAAATGGGCACCAATAAGGTTTATCTTTCCCGTTATATCAACGGGAAACATGCCGTCAACTTCAGTACCTGGGTTACCACCTTGCGCATCAAGGAGGCACAGGCCTATATGTTGGCTCATCCCGGTGCCACATTGGAAGAAGTAGCTTATCATGTCGGTTTCTCTTCTGCTTCCTATTTCTCCCGAGTCTTCTCCCGCATCGTCAAGACGAGTCCTACAATATGGCGAAGTAATATCTGAAAATTGATGGATGACTCCATTTTTTAAAGTGTATAAGAACCGGCTATTTTTTGTCTTTTTAGCTGTTATTCCAGCTTATTTCCCCCGAAATTTAAATATTTATGCAGATTTACGTTAATTTTTTAGCAAATTGTTAGGTATATCAATGTTTTTTATTAAATTTGCAACATCAATATGAAGTTCAACTAACACATAGTTATTATGAAGAAGGAAAAAAGCCTGTTGCTCCTGATGGCAGCAGCTTCAGTGGGAGCAGTCCATGCTACCCCTCCTGCAAGCATGGGCGAAGAGATGAGTATTGTAAAAGTTCAAGAAAAAGGTCACACTTTTGTGAAAGGACGTGTTATTGATTCTGAAGGAAATCCTCTGGTAGGAGTTACCGTCAAGATTGAAGGCACCAGCTATGGCGTCATCACGGATGCTGACGGCAATTATATCCTGGAATTCCCTTCCATGTCTCATCCTAAAATCGTGTATTCGAGCATCGGTTTCAAGACGAAATCCATCGAATTCATGGGTGTGAAAGAACAGAACATGATGCTTGAACTGGATCATGTGGCTCTCGACGACCTCGTAGTAATTGGTTATGGCAGCAAGAGTCGCAAGGATGTGACCAGTGCCATCTCTACCGTAAACCAGGAGCAGATCAGCAAATTGGCTGCTACGACTCCTACAATCGACGGACTTCTTCAAGGTACCGTGAAGGGTGTGTTGGCCACAACTTCCAATGGTGAACCGGGTTCTACCCTCAAGTTGAATATCCGTGGTATCACTTCTCCTTATCCAAAATCGGGTAAGGGCAACAACAACCAGCCTCTTTTCGTGATTGACGGTGTGCCTACCTTCATGGAGGATACCGGTATCAATCCGCTCATTAATATTTCTCCTAACGACATCGAAAGCATCGATGTGCTGAAAGATGCTGCTGCCACAGCCATCTACGGTTCTCGTGGTGCCAACGGTGTGGTCATTGTCAAGACGAAAAATGGTAAGCGCAATGAAAAAACCAAGGTAAGCTTCGGCTACACCTTCTCTTTCAGCAATCCTATCAAGAATTATGAACCGCTGAACACGGCTGAATACAAGAATGTACAGGACGAAATCCTGCGCAATACGGTAAACGGCATGAACGACGGCAGTTCGATGGTAGGTATGTATGATGGTGTAGCCGACTATCTGAGCCAATTTGGTAACATCGGATATAATGCCGAGACGGGTGTCTATACATATAATGGACTCAATGAGAGTCTCTTTGGTACGACGAATACCAACTGGGCAAAGGAGGTGATCAACAAGAATGCGCCTACCCACCAGTATAATGTAGCCATCAGAGGTGGCAGCAACAGGACCAACTATTCATTCTCCTTCAACGGTATGAACCAGGAAGGTCTGCTCATCAACGACCGTATGGAGAGATATGGTGCCAGACTCTCTTTGGATTCTGAAATCAATAAGTATATCACCGTGGGTGGTGTGCTCGACTATACCTACTCTTCTCGCAAGAGCGGAAGCAATGATCCTGCATTGGGCTATGACAACGACTCATGGAAGACTCGCCCAGACCTGACCGTACGCGATGCAGACGGTAACCTGAATCGAGTAGATAAGTTTGGCGAATATACAAGTAGCTATATGGATGCAAGTCCGGTGGGCAAACTCCAGAGAAAGACCCAATATGAGAACGACCAGTTCTCCGGAAATGCCTATATTGACATCAAGCCTATTGAAGGTCTTACCCTCCATGCTGATGCCAACATATCCCGTTTCATCTTCAGCAACAGCTATTTCTCTCCGAAAGTTTCCTTGCCGGAACAGTATGAGACAGAACCAACTTCTACGCTCGCAGAGGCTAACTATCGCAACACGAATACGTCTATCAACTTCCGTGCTGACTATAAATTCAAGATTACTGACGACCATCGCTTCGACGTGATGGCTGGTTATAGTGCTGACAGATACTGGAGCAAGGAACACAACCAGGCTTACAGCGGATTCCCTAATGACGATGTGCTCAACAATGCCAGTTCTGCAACTACCGTCAACAAGCCTATGGAGACTTATTCCAAGAGTGGACTCAATTCCCTCTATGGCCGTTTGAGCTATGATTATCTTTCACGTTATCTGCTCGACTTCAGTCTCCGTTCCGATGAGTCATCCAAGTTTGGTCCTGGCAACAAGCGTGGTACTTTCCCTGCACTCTCTTTGGCATGGCGCGTAAATCAGGAGCCTTTCATGGCATCAGTACAGGATGTGGATGACCTGAAGCTCCGTCTGAGCTGGGGTAAGACCGGTTCTACCAATGTATCCGACTTCTCTTACATCCAGTATTTCAACTCCAATATCTATGGTGGACAGAGTGCCATTACCTTGGCCACAACTTATCCTAACAAGGATATCAAGTGGGAGATGACCACTGAGTATAATGCCGGTGTTGACTTCTCCTTCTTCAATGGCAGACTGAATGGTAGCTTTGACATCTATCACCGTAAGACAGATGGCGCCTTAGCTCCAGCTCCTATCGCCTTGGAGTTTGGTATCGGTACATTCTACAGCAATATCCTCGACTTGACCAATAATGGTTTTGAGTTCTCTATCGGTGGAGATGTGGTTCGCACCAAGGATTTCACCTACAATACGATGCTCAGTATCTCATCCAACAAGAATAAGATAACCAAGCTCAATGGTTCTACACTCGACATGATTCACCAGGATCTCTATATGGAAGGTCATGCGATGGGAACCGTGAAGGGTTACAAGGTGGCTGGTATTTTCCAGAGTCAGGAGCAGATTGATGAACTGAATTCTCAGGCACAGGCAAACGGATATGATTCCTATCAGAATGGCGCTCACGTAGGCGACTATATGTTTGTGGATACAGATGGCAACGGGTATATTACCGAGGCAGACCGTACGGCTATCGCCAATCCGGAGCCAAAGGTGTTCGGAGGTTGGTCTCATACCTTATCTTATAAGAACCTCACCCTGTCAATGCTCTTCCAGTATCAGTTTGGAGGTCATGCATACTACAGTACTATGCAGGAATCAGCAGCCGGTAGTCTGGGTCAGAGTATTCTGAGAGAAATGTACGGCAATACCTGGACACCGGATCGTACGGATGCCAAGTATGCTCAGCTGGTATGGTTGCCTGCAAACATGGACAATACAAATACCAATGACCGCTATGTATATTCCAACTCATATTTCCGTCTGAGAAATATCACGCTCTCCTATAATTTCGAGCCATCTCTTCTGGAGCGCCTGCACATCAGCGGAGCATCTGTGTTCTTCACAGCCACCAACCTGTTTACCATTACCAACTGGCCAGGTTTGGATCCAGACATGTCGGCAACAAATGCCTTCTTAAAGACTACAGAGAATAAGGACGTTTATCCAATGAGCCGTTCTTTCTCTATCGGTCTGAAATTACAATTCTAACTCATACAAAGACTGTAGATTATGAAACATATAAGATTTCAATTTCTTACGCTCCTTTCAGCCACAGCACTGACTCTTACATCGTGTGACCTGATAGGTAGCCTCGACGGCATCGAACCAGAACATGTGGTTACTGATGACAATTATATCACTGATGTCTCAACTGCACAGACGGCGCTCAATGGTGTCTATGCCTCATGGCGCAGCACGGGTGTATCTTACCTCCGCTATGGAATGTCGTCTATGGCTCATACCCAGACTCAGGCGATGGTGATGGGGGCGGATGAGTTTGCTGCCGAGAACATCGAAACCAATAACAGTAATGTGGAGTCGGCTTATACCGCCTACTACAATGTGATTAATACGGCCAATACCTTCCTGGTACATATCAACAAGAATATACCAGGACTGAGCGAGGAGAGACGTACAGAGATGATTGCAGAGGCTCGTTGCCAGCGTGCCTTGGCTTACCTTACTCTCCTGAAGTGCTTCGGAGAATATTGGAAGCAGGATTCACCATATGGTGTCTGCATCTTCCAGGACGAACTGGTAAGAGATAACCAACCACGCAAGCGTTCTACTGTGGCTGAAACTTACAAGTTGATATCTGATGATCTCGACTATGCCATTGCTCACTGTGAACAGCAGCCTGCAGATCATTATCACATGAGTTCTGTTTTCGCCAAGGCTTTGAAAGCCAAAATGTATATGGCTCAGGATAATTATGCTGAAGCAGCAAGACTGGCAGAGGAAGTGATCAGTGAGGCAGAAGCAGCTGGTTATGCTTTGGAAAGTGATTATTCCAAGATCTTCGACGAACAATTTAATTCTCAGGAGATGCTCTTTGCTCCTTATACCGCCAATCCAAGTGAGTTGATGGACTCAAACTGGTATACGTTTTCTCCAGGTTCACTCCTCAAGAAGGTGGCAGATGATTTAGTTCCAGATGATG
>OLGA01001854.1_pt1 | contig 15988 bp, 9 predicted proteins | sample 1604881 | NCBI WGS metagenome assembly OLGA01 (sample SAMEA3888896, study PRJEB22519) | human gut metagenome | biome: human gut; feature: human-associated habitat; material: faeces | place: Denmark | collected 2009
AGTACTTCATAACCATCTGTTTTAAAATCTACAGCGCAAAGTTACGACTTTATTTCCAAACCCGCAAGAGCTTTCTGGGAAAAGTTTCTGAAAAAGTTAGAGATTGCGTTTTTTATGTGAGAGTACAAGGGTCTTGATACCTGTAGGGTGGATAATATGGTTGTGGCTTTTCTATGTAAGTTCCCAGTCAGATTCTATTTTCTGAAAATTTTTCGTAAGTTTTTATAAGATTTTGTGCGTTTATCACTATTTTTGATTATATTTGCAACCAATATGGAATTAACCTAAACAAAAGTGCAGATATGGTTATGAAACAGAAATTTAAACTCATCTTTTATGGTGTAGGAGCGCTGATTTTATTGCCCCAATCCATTCATGCCCAATTTGTAAATATGGAGGGGTTGGACTCTTTACGCCTGTCGGGATCGGTGAGCGTGGTGGAACCTGAACTCCTGAAGAAAGGCGTACTTCACAATGCCCTCGATGCATTGAGTGGACAGACAGCAGGTGTCAATGTCACAACCAATGGGCTTGACCGTATCGCCATGTTGAACGCTGTACGTGTTAGAGGTACTACTTCCATTATGGGAGGTAACGAACCACTTGTTATTATTGATGGCGTAACCTCTGATGTGGCTACACTTGCAACAATTTATCCTGCGGATATAGAAAGTTTTACGGTTCTGAAAAATGCCAGCGAAACTGCACTTTATGGTTCGCGTGGTGCTTCGGGTGTTATTCAGGTGAAAACCAAAAAGGGTACAGGTAAGGGATTTCAGATCTCTTATGAGGGCAGCTATGGCATCGAAGCTATGTATAAAAGTATGGAGATGCTCAATGCTGCTGAATATATTGCGGCTGCACAGAAGTTGGGATTGGAATATAATGACAAGGGATATGATACCAACTTCCGAAAGGCTATCACTCGAACAGGAAATATCCAAAACCATTATCTGGCTTTCAGTGGTGGAAATCCACAGAGCAACTGTCGCGCTTCTTTTGGTTATATTGATCATAATACCATCATCCGTAGTAAGGGGTATCGCAATTTAGTGGCTAAGATTGATGTCACTCAGAAGGCATTTAATAATAGGCTGACTGGCGACTTCGGTGTATTTGGTTCTTCATATAAGAACAATGATATCTTTGACAGTCAGATGCTCTTCTATTCTGCCGATGCAATGAATCCTACCTATCCATTCGATAGAGAGAATGGCAGTTGGGTAAAGAATGGAGCGGCTTCGCAGGTGAATCCACCAGGAATCTTGCTGCAGGAGCGAAATGATAGTAAAAATATGAACTTCAATGGTCATCTGAAGCTGAAATATGATATCTGTGATTATCTGAATGTCACTGCATTCGGAGCATACGGCTATGCTTCCAATGAAAATAATCAGTTCTGTCCTACATGGGTTTGGGCGCAGGGCAATCTCTATCGTGGTGAATTCAAGAGTGAGGAATGGCTTGGTAATGTTTCATTAAACTATCAGCATTCCTGGGGTATTCATCATCTCAAGGCGATGCTTGGCGCAGAATATCAGAAAAATATCCGAACTGGTTTCTGGACTTCTGCGAAGGGAATCACCAACAACGACATGTATTACCATAACATAGGTGCTGCTGCATCACGGCCTTTCGGTGGGACAGACAGCAACTATGAAGATCTGGCCTTAGCTTCTGTGATGGGGAATATCGACTACACCTTATTAAATAAATATAGCCTTTCGGTTTCCATGCGTGGTGATGGTTCTTCGATGGTGGGCGATGATCATACTTGGGGTTTCTTCCCATCCATCTCTCTTTCCTGGGATATGAAACAGGAAGAATGGCTCCGTCATATCAAGAATATTACGATGCTGAAACTCCGCACGGGCTATGGTAGGTCGGGTAATCTTGGTGGCATATCTGCTTATACCACGATGAATACGGTGCGGCAGAATGGTATTGTTTCGGTGAACAGTTCTCCTACGGTTACGATGGGGATGATCAGCAACAACAATCCTGATTTGAAATGGGAAACACGTGCTACCTGGAACCTGGGTGCTGACCTCGGCTTGTGGAATAACCGGCTGGTTCTGACGGCTGAATATTACTATTCCAAGACTACGGATATGCTTTATGCCTATGACGTGCCTGTACCTCCATTCGCCTACGATAAACTGTTGGCGAATATCGGTTCGATGAGCAATCAGGGTTTAGAGATAGGCTTTTCTTTCACTCCTATTCAGAAAAAGGACATGGAACTGAACATCAATATGAATCTCTCTTGGCAGAAGAATAAACTCCTGTCGTTGAGCGGTGAATATGCTGGTATGCAGATGTCGGCAGCTGATGTGACGGCGATGGGCGCCTTGTCGGGTGCCGGGCAGCATGGCGGTTATAATAATGTGGTCTATCAGATTGTGGGGCAGCCGCTTGGTGTGTTCTATCTGCCTCATTGCAAGGGACTCGTGGAAGATGGCAACGGACATTATCGTTATGACATCGAAGACCTGGATCAGAATGGAACCGTTGATTTGAGTGATGGCGGTGATAGATATATTGCCGGACAGGCTACTCCTAAAGTAACGTTGGGCTCCAATATCAGTTTCCGTTATCACGACTGGTATCTCTCTCTGCAGATGAATGGTGCTTTCGGACATAAGATTTTCAACGGCACAGGATTGGCATACGCCAATATGTCGAGTTTCCCGGATTACAATGTACTGAAGGGGGCACCAGAGAAGAATATCGTAGATCAGAATGTTTCTGATTATTGGCTGGAGAATGGTGATTATCTCAACTTCGAGTATCTTACCCTCGGCTACGACATTCCTATCAAGAAAGGAGTGATACAATCGCTCAGGGTATCAGCGAGCGTGAATAATCTTGCCACAATCACCAGTTACAGCGGATTGACTCCGATGATCAACAGTTATGTGGTAAACAGCACGATGGGTATAGATGATAAGCGGACTTATCCTCTTTACAGAACCTTCTCGCTGGGTCTAAGTGTTCAATTCTAATAATAGATGAGTATGAAACGATATAGAATATTATCTGTTCTGATGGCAGTCTTGGCATTGACATCGTGTTTGAATGAGCATCCGAAAGATCAGCTCGACGAGGATGCCATCTATGGTTCTGCATCGGAGATTTATACCAATGCCGTAGCTTCACTCTATAATTATATAGGTGGAGCCAACGAGAGTGAAGGTATTCAGGGAACTTGTCGCGGCATCTACGATTATAATACGCTGACCACTGATGAGGCTATCATTCCAATCCGTGGCGGCGACTGGTATGACGGTGGTTTGTGGAATGCCATGTATCAGCATCGGTGGACAGAAGATGATGCTTCACTCTATGATACCTGGAAGTATCTCTATAAAGTGATAGTTCTGGCTAATAAGTCGCTTGACATCATTGATGCTAAGTCTTCCATGCTTACTGCCAGCCAGAAAGACAAATTCAAGGCTGAGGTTAGGGCTATCAGGGCTTTGATGTATTATGAGGCGATGGATATGTTTGGCAGGATTCCTGTTGTCTTGTCTTCGGGAGAATCGGAAATTTATCAAACTGCCTCGAAAATGCCAGATATCTCTTTGACAGATACGAACCTGTCGGCACAGAGCGAGCGAAGTGAAACTTTCCGGTTTATCTTCAGTGAACTGCAGCAGGTACTTCCTTATCTGTCGAAAGAACATAGTAATAAGGAAGGAAATTATTATGGCAGGATGACGAAGCCGGTAGTCAATTTCCTTTTGGCAAAGTTGGCTTTGAATGCAGAAATATATATGTTTGATGATTGGACCGAGGGGTATGCTAAGCGTCCGAAGGGTAAGGATATTTATTTTATGGTGCAAACAGCCGATGGGGCTTATTCTCTGAAAGGCGGTAAGGCAAGCGAGCATCGCAGCATGAAGTTGAATGCCTGGGAAACCTGCATTTATTATTGTGATAAACTGGCGAGCGAAGGTTATGATTTGGAAGAAGATGATGCTTTCAATTTCTCTACGCATAATGAGACATCGAAGGAGAATATCTTCACGATTCCGATGGATAAGAATATCTATACCAATCAGTTCCATTATCTCTTCCGCTCTTATCACTATACACATGGCGGAGCCTTGGGATGGGGTAGTGAGAATGGTACTTGCGCCACAATCTCTACCATGAAAGCAAACCGCTATGGCGAAGCTGATGAAGATACCCGTTGCAGGAAGAACTTTGTGGCAGGTGTGGTGGAAGTAGATGGTGAAAAACTTCTGATGGATAATGGTAAGCCATTGGAATATCAGCCTTTCGAAGTGGCTCAGAACCTGACCAACAGCAAGTATATCAAGACGGCTGGAGCGAGAATGGCTAAATATGAAGTGGATAGAACTTCGTATATGGATGGTAAGTTGCAGAGCAATGACATCGTTCTTTTCCGCTATGCAGACGTATTATTGATGAAAGCGGAGGCCAAGGTTCGTAATGGAGGAGAGGGTAATGTGGAACTGAATAGGGTTCGTTCCCGTGTAGATATGCCAAACCGACAGGCTACGCTCGACAATATTCTGGAAGAACGATTATTAGAATTGGTGTGGGAAGGTTGGCGTCGTCAGGATCTTATCCGTTTCGGAAAGTTTACTGCAGCCTATGATCTTCGTATTCCTTTAGCTGGTGAGTCGTCGGGTTATACCACCGTTTTCCCAATTCCTAAGAAATGTATGGAATTGAATAAAAAGTTGGTGCAGAACAAGGGGTATGAGAAATCATTATAAAGAGGTTTATACAAAAAATCATCGGATTCCGCAGAATCCGATGATTTTTTGTTATAACTGATAAAACTTCGTGAAAGCCTTGACGCAATACTCGTGGTCGATTACGCTACCTGTTTCTCGACAACTGTGCATGGCGAGGATGGCATTACCCATATCTACACCCTTCAAAGGAATAGAAGAAGCGAGGATGTTACCAAGCGTACTTCCACCAGCTACATCACTGTGGTTTACAAATCGTTGGCATGGTACTCCGGCTGCATCGCAGATGCTGGCAAAGATGGCTGCTGATACAGCATCGCTTGCATACTTTTGTGCTGCATTGAACTTGATGACCGGACCGCCGCCAAGCATTGGGTGATTGGTCGGGTCGAACTTCTCACTATAATTAGGATGCCAAGCGTGGGCATTATCAGCAGAAATCATGAAAGCACGCTCTACTGCCTGGTAGTAAGCCTCCTCTGTGCCACTCTGAGCAAGGGCAATGCGCTGGAGCATATGAGAGAGGAATGGACTTCCGGCACCCTGCTTGGTCTGAGATCCCGTTTCCTCATTGTCGAAGATGGCGAGAACGCGAGTTGTTTCAAATGCCGAAGTATCAGATGATGAAGTGGCATCTGCTGCAATCATCGCCTCTACACCTGCCCAGCACATAGATAAATCATCAAGTCTTCCTGAAGAGATGAATTCCTGATGCACACCGAAGGTGCAGGCTGGAGTAGCATCAGCCAGATAGAGGTCGAAGTCGAGAAGATCTTCTTTTTTGATGTTCAGTTCGCCTGTAATCACATTCATCAGGAGATTTCCCTTCTCCAGTTCATCATTGATGATACCCAGGATAGGGAGAACATCCTTTTGTTTGCTCAATTTTACACCATCATTCACCTGGCGGTTGAAGTGGATGGCAAGATTGCTGATTTGCAGCAATGGGCGCTGGATATGAAGAAGGAGTGTCTGAGGATTCATGGCGTTCTCACCTTTTACAATCACTCTACCTGCTAAAGTCAAAGGGCGGTCGAACCAGGTTGACATGATAGGACCACCATACACCTCAGTATTTAGTTTCACGATGCCACCCTCACAAAGCATCTCTGCATTTGGCTTGATGCGGAAGGTAGGGGAATCGCAGTGAGCGCAAATCATGTGGAAACCGCCATCTGCCAATGACTTCTTACCGATTTGGAAAGCATAGATAGAGGAATCGTTCTTGGTAACAAAGAACTTGTCGCCAGCCTCAACCTTACCCAAAGGCTCCTGTGGGTTGATGCGATGGAAACCATTCTTCTCCAATTCTTCAGAGATATTCTTCACTGCCAGAAAGTTTACTGGAGAAGCGTCAAGGAAGGATAATAATCTTTTAATCATACTTTATGTCTTTATTCTGTTTTCAAATTGCCGAGTGCAGCTTATCTTATGCAAAAATACAACATTTATTTTATTTTATCTCATAATTCTACTTGTTTTTCATTTTTTTATCAGAATGAACATAGACATGGAATGGAACAGCCGTGGAAGCAAGGAGAACATGAGGCTCAGTTCTTCTTCTTCCAGCCTCAAAGCCAAGCTTTACAAGGCTTCCTGCAAGAATCGTTTCGAAAAATAAAGAGGCATCTTTGAAAAATATATTTATATGAAAATAATGAAGCCTGCTTCAATGCGTGTTGAAGCAGGCTTCGTTGTTGATTGAAGTAAGTTTCGATGGCGAATGAAGCTTACTACGTTTTTATGTTCATTTGTATTCCTTTATGCTCCGTGGAAGAGGTATTCCTTTTGAATCTTCTCCGTGAGTCGAGTAAAGAGTTCTTCCACCAATTCATCTGCCACTTCGATGGCGTGGTTCAGAACCTCATCTGAGAAGTGCTGCAAGAGGTCTTGGGCTTTTATCGGGCTCTCCTTGTAAAGCTTCAAGTACTCTGTTTCCATCTCCTTCTGACGTTGGTCGTTCTCAGCCTCCAACTTGGCGTAAGCATCCTTGATGATAGGAGCAAAGGCATTATAGTCGGTCATGCCGAGCGTCATCACCTTGCGGAAACGCCAGTAGGCACTGTTGTCCTTGCATCTGCCATTAGCCACATGGGTGTAAAGCTCAGGGAAGGTTTTTACTCCCTGGTAGAGTGGGAGGAAGACGCTGAGGTCGCCCATGCCGAATGCGACGTAGGTGATGTGACCTATGGCATGAGGCAAATCCTCTCTTACCTGGATGATGTGGGTCTGCGTGGTGCGGAAGATAGATACTGGGCGATAAGGCTCTTTTCCATTCTCATGCAGATATGGATCATGATCGGTATGGTCATAATGGAAACGGAAGGCGGTGCGGAGGTCGGTGAGCGAGATCTTATGCGCAGCCTTGGCAAAGACTGGGAAGGTATTCTTGGTGACATCATTCTGGATGGCTGGTGAGAACATCTGCTGTAAACCCCATACACGTGGATAGTTATAGGTGGTGTCGAGTTCCTCATCACGAGAGTATGCCTTATGGAAATCGAACTTCGCCTTACCATGCTTGTCTTTCTCTGCCTCGGCATCATTTGGATCGTAAAGACCATTCTTCTCGGCAAACTCTATCAAGTCGGGTGCTGCCATGAAGTTCTCCTTGTCCTCTGGTGCGTAATCACGGAAACGGCTTTGGTTACCGGTAACGAAGTACTTGTCCTTTGGCATACGGCAAGCCAACCACTTATGTCCGCAAGCATTCTCCAGATACCATATCTCCTTGTCGTCGATGAATCCGATGCCGAATCCTTCTGCCGAACCATATAGCTCAATGAGCTTGCCCAAGCGTGCAGCTCCCTCACGAGCGGTGTGAACGTATGGTAAAACGATATTGTAGGTGCAGTTCTCGGCAAGTCCATTCTTCACGTATGGGTCAAAGGCAAGTGCTTTATCGCTTGAAAAGATGGTCTCTGTTGAACTCATGCCCACGCCAGCCGTATTGAATCCTGCGCTTCCCCATTCGCCAGGGAATTGGTAATCTGGCAATCCTGTATATCCCAAAGCCTCCTTAGGCAGTGGACAGCGGAATTTGCTGTCCTTTGCCACAAATTCCTCAGCGCCAAACTTTGTATCCTCATGTACTTCGATGTTGATGGCCATCAGCGCATCGAAGTCGCTGGAACGGCAAAGGTATTTGGCGCCATCTGCACTCTGCTCTTCGCCTACGATGATGGTGGTACACTCAGAAGGCAGCTTGCTGGCTCTCTTCTCTACATTCTCGAAAGAATTGTTTATTTCTTTTTTCATAATCGTTATGTTTTATGAATTGTATGGCTGCAAAAATACAGTTTTTCTTTTAAAGTACAAGATATTTTCAGCAAAATTAAACTTTAAGTTCTGTTGCGTAGTGTGCAGCAGAGAAAATTCAAGGCATAAAAAGTAAACCAAAATCAGTTCGCTCCAGGGGATATAGTCAAGGTGAGTGTGGATGTAAGGAATAAGTTAAATAACTACAAGAATCTCCTTGGAAGTTTGGCATTATGCTTTTAAAACATTATTTTTGCAAAACGTAATAATTGTAGATTTTTAGAAAAATTCAAAAACAATGGAGATAGTAATCGGAATCATCATAGGGCTTGTCATCGGATTTGTTGTTGGCAAACTGATGGAAGCTAAAACTGGTGGAGAGGAAAAAACACAACTGATAGCAAAAGTGCAGGTACTGGCGGCTAACATTGAGCAGGATAAACTACATCATGCTTCTGAGGTTCAATCCTTGAAAGCTCAAATGGAGAATGAACGACAGTATGCTGCGAAACTTCGGGCAGAGAGCGACCAGCAGTGGGCGCAGAAACTCGAAAACCTCAAGCAGGAGATGCAGCGGATGAATATCGAGCAGCAGCGGGTGGCAGCGGAACAACTGGCTGCCAAGCAATCGGCTTTGCAGGAAAACAACCGTCTGCAGATGGATGAACTTCTGAAACCGATCAAGGAACAGTTTGCTGATTTCAAGAAATCGGTGGAGGAGAGTAAAACGCAGAATGAAGTAAACAAGAAAGAATTGCAGAATACCTTCGAGGCTACGATGAAACTCTTTCAGCAGGAACAGCAGCAGGCTGTATTGAGCCTGAAAGAGCAAACGTCCAAGATTGGTTCTGATGCAGCCAATCTCACCAAGGCATTGAAGGGTGATAGTAAGATGCAGGGTGACTGGGGAGAAATGGTCTTGGAAACCATCTTGGAGAATAGCGGATTGAGAAAAGACGAGGAGTTCTTTATCCAGGAAAACACCAAGGACGAGAATGGCAAGAATTTCCGTCCGGATGTCATCGTCCGATTCCCAGAAGGAAGAAGTGTGGTCATCGACTCTAAGGTTTCGCTTACTGCCTATACAAATGCCCTTGCTGCTGAGGATGATGCTGAGAGAGAAAGATTGATGAAGGCACATGCACAGAGTGTTCGCAATCATATTGATGAATTGGCTGAGAAGGATTATTCCAAACTGGTAGAGGATGCCATTGGTTTTGTGCTGATGTTCATTCCGAATGAAACCAGTTATATCGCTGCTATGAGACAACAACCGGAGTTGAGTCGCTATGCTTATCAAAAGAAAATCATTATTATCTCTCCAAGCAACCTCTTGATGGCGCTACAACTCGCTTATAATCTCTGGCAATATGATCGCCAGAATAAGAACGTGGAGAAAATAGTTAAGACTGCTGCCGATTTATATGATAAAGTTGCTGTCTTTGAAGATACTTTTACCAGTATAGGCGATTTAATTACCAGACTCTCTGGAACCTTTGATAAGGCTAAAAAGCAACTTTATGATGGTGCCGGAAATGTGATGCGAAGGGTGGAAAGTCTGAAAGGACTCGGTGTAACTCCAAAGAAACAACTGAAGGCTTTAGAGAAATAAAATGCCTTTTTAGGTGGCCTGTTTTTCATCTACATATATGGTAATAATATATAGGAGTAAATATACATAAAACAATATCAAAAGGATTTCAATATGAAACTAAACGACATTCTTTCTAACAATTTTAATGCTGAAGAATGGGAGGCGAAAGGTTATCAGCTTCCTCAGTATGACATCGCTGCTGTAGCCAAGAAGACTCATGATGAGCCTACTTGGGTTCACTTTGGCGCAGGTAACATTTTCCGTGCGTTCCCTGCTGCTATCCTCAACGATGCACTTAACACGGGTAAGTATGACCGTGGTGTCATCGTGGTTGAAAGTTTTGACTATGAAATTATCGATAAGGCTTATCGTCCTTACAATAACCTCTCTCTTCTCGTAAGCCTCCAGTCTAATGGTACTATTGAGAAGAAGGTCATCGCTTCTATCACAGAGAGTCTCAAGGCCGACAAGCAGTTTGGTGAAGACTGGGCTCGTCTGGTTCAGATCTTCCAGGCTCCAAGTCTGCAGATGGTAACTTTCACCATCACAGAAAAAGGTTATTCTTTCAATGATGCCGATTTGGCTCGTGGCCTCGACGCAGTTTTTGCAATGGGTAAGTTGACTGCCCTTCTTTATGAAAGATACAAGGCAGGTAAGTTACCTATCACCCTTCAATCTACTGACAACTGTTCTCACAATGGCGATCATGTAAAGGCTGGTGTGAAGGCTTATGCTGAGCGCTGGGTAAAGGACGGCATCGTTGAGGCTGGTTTCTTGGATTATATCAACGATAACAGCAAGGTTACATACCCTTGGTCTATGATAGATAAGATTACTCCACGTCCTCATGAGAAAGTGCAGGCGATGCTGGCAGAGGATGGCTTTGAGGACAACGAAACCATCATCACCGAAAAACATACTTTTACAGCTCCTTTTGTGAATGCTGAGGAGGTGCAGTATCTCGTTTGTGAGGATACTTATACCAATGGTCGTCCACCATTGGAGTTGGGCGGTGCACTCTATACCACCCGCAAGACGGTGGATGAGGTAGAGACCATGAAGGTAACGACCTGTCTGAACCCGCTGCATACTGCCATGTCTATCTATGGTTGCATGCTCGACTATACTTTGATTTCTGCCGAGATGGCTGATGAGGACCTGCGTGCCTTCATCCAGAAGATGGGTTATATCGAGGCGATGCCTGTGGTAACAGACCCAGGAGTCTTGAATCCATACGAGTTTATCGGTACCGTGATCAATAAGCGTCTGCCAAACCCATTCATGCCAGATGCTCCTCAGCGTATCGCTACTGATACCAGTCAGAAACTCTCTATCCGCTTCGGTGAAACCATCAAAAAGTATATCGCCCGCGGTCTCGACAAGAGTAATCTCGTATTGATTCCATTGGTATTAGCTGGTTATGCCCGTTATCTCAAGGCTTTGGATGACAATCTGAAACCATTCGAGCCATCTTCCGACCCATTGTTGGCTGAACTTCAGGCGATTGTAGCTCCTCTGGAAGTAGGTAAGGCAGATCAGGACTATTCTTGTCTCAAGAATCTCTATACCCGTAAGGATGTATTTGGTCTCGATCTCTACGAAGCAGGTTTCGGAGAGCAGATAGAAGGCATGGTGAAGGAACTCTTTGCCGGCAAGGGTGCTGTAAGACAGACATTGCATAAGTATGTTTCTGCGAGATAATTCATTTTCAAACTTATACATTATAATATATGGAAAGAACATGGCGCTGGTTTGGCAAGAAAGATAAGATTACGCTTGCACAGTTGAAACAGATAGGTGTTGAGGGCATCGTTACCGCATTGCACGATGTTCCTCTGGGCGAGGTTTGGACACGTGAGAAGATTCATGAACTCAAGGAGTACATTGAATCTTACGGTATGAAATGGAGCGTGGTAGAGTCTTTGCCTGTGGTTGAAACCTTGAAATATGGCGGTCCTGACCGTAATCATCAGATTGAGGTTTATAAGGAGAGTCTCCGCAACTTAGGTGAGGAAGGCATCAAGTGCATCTGTTACAACTTCATGCCGGTTTTAGACTGGGCACGTACCGATTTGTCTCACGACAATCCTAACGGAGCCAACAACCTCTATATGAACTGGGGCGAGTTTGCCTACTTCGATATCTATATCCTGCAGCGTGAAGGCGCCCGTGAAGATTGGGCTGAGTTCTCTAAGGAACACAAGTGGGGTAGAGACCTCGTGGCTGAGGCTGATGAAATCAAGAAGACTTCTACACCAGAGCAGGATCATGCTTTGGTAGAGAACATCATCATCAAGACTCAGGGCTTCGTATCCGGTAACTTCAGCGAGGGTGATGCTGCTCCTGTACAGAAGTTCCGCGATCTCTTGAAACTTTATGATGGCATCGACAAGAAGAAGTTGCAGGAGAATATGAAATACTGGCTGGAGGCAATCATGCCTATTTGCGATGAGTACGATATCAACATGTGTGTTCACCCAGATGATCCTCCTTATCCTGTATTCGGATTGCCAAGAATCATTGGCCGTGCGGAGGATATTCAGTGGATGTTGGATGCTGTGCCAAATAAGCACAATGGTTTGACTTTCTGTGCTGGTTCATTCTCTGCCGGTGAGCACAATGACTGTGTGGTAATGGCTAAGCAGTTTGCCGATCGCACCCACTTCGTTCACCTTCGTTCTTGCTACATCTTCCCTAATGGCAACTTCACGGAGGCTTCCCACTTAGGTGGTCGTGGCCATCTGATAGAGCTTTGCCGCATCTTCGAGAAGGCAGAGCAGGAAGGCAAGTGCAATTCTGGTCGTCGTCTCCCTATGAGAGTGGACCATGGTATGACCTTCACCGATGAGCCTGGCGGCGTATTCGATGAGAGTAACCACGGACACAATGCGGGTTATACGCTTCTGGGTCGTATGTTTGCCATGGGTCAGATTCAGGGCGTCATCGCCACCGTGGATGATGAACTCGGTATTGAGTACAAACAGCCAGGATTTTATGATTAGTTAATATGGATTCCAGAGTTGAACATCCCTAACTTTGTTGCCACTATGGTTAGCGTTATCTCCTTCGAGGTACTGCTCCATAGTGGCTTTTTGGGGTGTCACTTGGTACTGATGGACACTTTTAAGGACGACTTTTTGCGATTTTCTACACTTTTAAGGACGACTTTTTGTGATTCTTTACACTTTTAAGGACGACTTTTCGTTGTTTTATACATTTTTAAGGACGACTTTCTGCGCTCTTTGAAATAAAAAATGTCTCTTAAAGATGCTCCTTCAAATCCACTTCCTCCACGTATTTCACAAGCGAATCCTTGCCATTAAGCAGATAGAAATCCACACGAACCACGTGGTCGATGTCTGCACTTCCCTTTACTTTTACGTGCCGGGTCTTACTATATAATAAGGTGTCACGACGGGAAGGGTAGGAGACAAGCTGAATCTGGTCTTTGGTGGAACCGCTTCCTACATAATATATGCCTACACTATCCTTACTTGCTTTTATAGCTGCTATCTTCGCCATCTTCTTGGCATGAGCGGCAGTTGTGTCCTCTGGATAAAATTCGCTGGCAGCTACCGTGTCGCCATCATGCTGGTCGGGAGCATACTTGCAACTTGTATTTGTTGTTGTGATAAAGGCGGTGGCAGTTAGGACTGCTACAAAGTATAAAATCTTCTTCATCTCATTTTTTATTTCTAATTTGCCGCAAAGGTATAAAAAATAAGAAAATCGGCAAAATAAACGTTTGCTTATTTTGCCGATTTTATATGTATTTATGAGTTTTGGGCAATTTACATCTCTACGATTACCTCGTGTTTGCCTGCTTGACAAGGGATGACGCAGCCCTCAATAGGTTTGCCATCTACGATGATTTGCTTCACACCCTTCTCTTTGCCCTCTGGGTAAGAAGAAATCCTCGTTACCCAAATAGTTGATCCAAGGCCATGGAGTCTTTGGATCTGTAATCACGTACTCGCGATTGGCGTCATCAAAATGACCATACTTTTTCTCTGCCATTGTCTTTTTAGTATTTATATTGTTATTTATTCTTGTATTGAAGTGTTGATTCTGTATTCTAATTACTTCATTTAGTATTATATAATGAATGCTTAATTTAGTAAATAACATTATTTTGGTGCAAAGATAGCAAAAACTTTCAGTTATAAGGTTAGATAACGGATATTTTTTGTATTTTTGCAATTAGAATAGGTTAGAAATCTGACAATTGTTAACATAATGTGCACTTGGCTTATGAAAAGAAACATTATAACACTTATCATAGTTGTGTTTGCCATGATGCAAACTACGGCTCAAACTTATGACAACTTGTGGAAGCAAGCTGACATCATCGCTCAGAAGGACCAGCCGAAGAGCGAAATTGGGGTGATGCAGAAAATCATCTCCAAGGCTTCTGCGGCTAAAGACTACGGTCAGCTGCTGGCGGCTGAGATGAGGCAGATGATACTCTGGAAAGAGATTTCTGCAGACTCACTGACGCCGAATGTGAAGCGGATGGAGGCTGAAGCTTTGAAGACAAATGACCCGATGCTGAAAGCGGTGAGATATGCTGTGCTCGGCAAGGTATATCATGATAATCCGTATGGAATAGAAGTGGATGAGGCTTCTTTGGAACAAAGGGAGGATGCTTCTTATGATCAAAGTCAGCGAAAAGTAAACCTGAAGAAGAGCCGGGAGTTCTTCAAGAAAGCGATGGCGCACCCAGAGCTTCTTGCCAAGCATGCTTCTACTGAGTATGTGCCGCTGACTCTAAAAGGGGTGGACGGAAGTTCCTTCAAGAATGATTTGCTTCATCTCATCGGTTTTGAGGCAGACTGCAAGGCTTCGTACCGTCTGATGTACACTTATTATAATAAGGTGGGAAATCGGGGCGCGGCTTGTCTCTGTGCCTACAAACTTATCGAGAAATACCGTCAGGATGATGTAAGAGAGGTGAAGAAATCGAAGTATCTGCAGACCATCGACTCGCTCATCCATGTATATCAGGATATTCCGGAGGCTGGTGAACTTGCTGTGGAGCATTTCCGTTTTATGGAGCGTTCTACAGATGCCAAAGCACAGGATAAACTCAAATATATCAACTATGCTTTGAGCCACTGGGGTGGATGGTCGAGAATGAATGTGCTGAGAAATGCACAGAAAAGACTCACCGAACCGATGTTCTCTGTGGAGGATATGCCTTTGGTTCTGCGCCCTACAGAAAAGAAGTGGGTGCATCTGAATGTGCGCAATCTTCAGAACTTGAAAATCAGCATCTCCCGCCTCAATATTACGGCAGATAACGATTATAATGCGCAGGATGAGGCTATCTATAAGATGCTCCTGAAGAAGACTACGAAGCTGCATCAGAAGGATTTCAGCCGCAACTACTATGGTCGCCCGGATTACGAAGAGGTAAAGGATTCCATCGAAATCGGTGGCAATCTGCCACTGGGTGCCTATCTGATGGAGGTGACTTCGGATAATACCGGCATCGCTCCGCAGCGAGAACTCTTCTATGTCAGCAATCTGGCGGTGATGATCCAGCAGTTGCCGGATGATAAGCATCGCTATGTAGTGGTGAATGCTACAGATGGTCAGCCTATCGCCGGGGCGAAGATAGAACTCTACGACCAGCGGTATGATTTCAAGACGAAGAAGGACAAGCGAATAGTTCATGCCCGCTTGACAACAGATGAGAACGGAGAGGCTTACTTCAAAAATGTGGATGGAATGGTGTTGATTTCTACCAACAATGACAAGTTTACGCCAGCCAGGGACATCTATCTTAGCCGTACCCGCTATTATGAACGGAAGGATGATAAGATTGAACATCAACTGTTTACCGACCGCAGCATCTACCGCCCGGGTCAGACCGTGCATGCCTCAGCCATTTCCTACATCGTGAAGAAGGGCTTGGATGCCAGTGTGCCTAGCAAGAGCATGGAACTGAATTTTATCCTGCGAGATGCTAACTGGAAGCAGGTGACTGAGCAGAAGGCTACGACCGATGAATACGGTACGGCTTCCGTAGATTTCGAATTGCCGAAGGAGGGAAAGACAGGACAGTATTCCATCTCCGTGAATGGTACAGCAAGCGAATATTTCAGAGTTGAGGAGTACAAGCGTCCAACCTTCGAGATTACCTTCCCGAAGGTGAACGAGAAATATAACTGGGGCGACACCGTGGTGGTGAAGGCTACTGCCAAGACCTATGCTGGAGTGCCTGTGCAGGGTGCCAAGGTGGAGTATCAGGTGACCCGCAGAAACCAGCTTTGGTGGTGGGGCGCAGGATCTGCCGGACAGTTGGTGAAGACCGACAGTTGCGTGACTCGTGAGGACGGAACCTTCGACGTCGAGATTCCGCTGGAGGCTTCCTTGTCAGGAAAAGACGAGGCTGATATGAGCGATT
>OLGA01001865.1_pt1 | contig 15934 bp, 7 predicted proteins | sample 1604881 | NCBI WGS metagenome assembly OLGA01 (sample SAMEA3888896, study PRJEB22519) | human gut metagenome | biome: human gut; feature: human-associated habitat; material: faeces | place: Denmark | collected 2009
CCACCGAGCCGAAGCCTGAACCGTCAGCCCCGACACCACAGCCCACACCTACCGAGAGCAAAGCACCTGAAAAGAAAATAGATGAATGGGCTACTATCCGAGGTATGCGTGACAGCGACAAGATTATTGCAGAGCTTGAAGCCGTTGGCATCATGTCTTTAAGCGAGTTTGGCGGATTCATGCACAATATCCATTCGCCCGAAGATCACACCGATGAAGTTGCCGCGCTGAAAGCACAGTACACGGCGATTGATAAGCTCCTTGCAATGATGAAACAGCGTTCCGACAATTCCGCTACATACAAGGAATATCAGGAACGGTCAGCGTTTACGCAAAAGCATTTCCGCAAGAAGAACGCTGCTGCTATCGACGCTTATGAAGAAGCCGACAAGTACATCACCGAGCATATCAAGGCTTTTTATGTTGACGGCAAAGCACCCAAGCGGAGCGAGCTTGCAGCGCTGTCAAAGCAGTGTCTTCTGAATTTGTATTATCCGGTTCCAGATTCGATTCCAGATTCGATTCCAGATTCGATTCCGGAATCGATTCCGGAGCCGGAACCGAACTGGCATTAGAAATCTGACTCCCATCTGGATATGAGGGGGTTTCTTCAGGCAACGCCACGCATCCGCATAAAGAGCAGGCAAGCAATATTGCTGTAAAAAACAGACAAAATACTTTCTTCATATACGATCCTCTACTCTTTCAAAACTGTTCCGAACAATACCCGCTGAACCCGACTGATATCTGTCGTATCAATTGTATATATCGGCAACTTTCAGGCGATATTGACGGGGAGATATCTCTTCGATTTATTTTTCAAGCTCCGGCATCCGTGCGTATAATCACAGAGCGGAAGTCTCAGCATTAAGACAGAATTTTTACCAAAGAAGATTTACTTTTTTGGCGTGAGAATTTATTTTGTTAACGTCCGCCGTAGATATCTTTCCGTCGCCGTTGACATCTGCGCAAAGGAATTCATATCCGGTAAGAAGGTTCACCCTCTTTGCGTGGAAGTTAGCCTTAAGAACGTCCGCCGTAGATATTTTTCCGTCCCCGTTCACATCTCCCAACAGCCGAATCTCCGCATTTTGAGTCTTCGTGCCGGTGGTCACGGTCACCGTATACTCCCGCGTGACATGATTTTTCTTCAGCACCCGCATGGTATAGGTACCGGAAGCGACCCCGGAAATAGTGTAGGAGGCGGTATATTGATTCCCCTCCTTCGTTCCGCTGGAGACTATGGTTTCATACGCAGGCTCTGAGTGTCCCTGCTGAATGAGCTGAATGGTCACCTTATCGGAAGCGGAATTATAGCTCTTCACCGTGCCGCTGACGGAGCCGTTGGCGCTGGGGTCAGCCACCTTATAGGATTCATACACCTGCCAGACATGCCCGTCTGTATTGTCGTCATATTCCATCCATGCGTTTACGCTCTTACCGTTCACCTTGAAATCTTTCCAATTTTTCGGGTATACATAACCCTTTTCTTCGCCGCCCTCAAATCCGATACGAAGATCGAGGAAATACGATTTTCCAACCTCAAATTTGTCAAATTTCCTCATTGGTTCGTGATCGGGTCCCAGCCATTGCATCGACAGCACCTTCATATTATACGGCAAGCTTGTCGGTTTTTCATAGTCGGCAAAGGCAGCAGGGCGGTCCCCCGCCTTAGGCTCCTGTACGCGGATATTGGTATCGTATTTCACCCCCTCGCTGTTCGGCTCCAACAGTTGGGAGACCCGGTATTTCCGTCCTATCGGTGAATAGTCGTACCAATCGCCCTTATAGACTGTGCTGTATGTTTCCGCAGAGTCGAATATCCCGTTGGCTCTGTAGCCTGCGGGCAGGATCACCTTTACCGAAGCATTCTCGGGGAGATAATAGCCAACCCCCGGCTTTACGTCGAAGTAGACATAACACGTATCGCCTTCACGCAATTGACCGGCCTCTACGCCGTAAGAGCCATAGGCGACATCGTATACCACCGTATTTTTGAAGGTATACTTCTTCGGCTCATTCGATACGATCTCCGTAAACCCGGCGTCAGTGCCGAGACGGAAGTTCTTGAGCGTACCGCGCACATCCGCCAGCTTCCGCTTTGCCACAAGGTTGACAGTGAGGGCTTTTTCTCCATTGGTGAATGACCTCCTTGTAACCTTTGTATGCTGCACATTCAGAGTAACTCCGTTGTCTGCCGTCGCAGTCGAATCGGCAAACTCGTATCCGTGCCGTGGCATTACCCAGAAGTACATAATATACGCATCCTCATCGGCCAGATATCTCCACTCGGAGAGGATACCAATTGAATATGACTCTTCGGTATAGCATTTCGCCAATGTATCCGGATGCAGGGAGATCTTGTGGGCGGCGTTGGTTGCTTCGGTAAATTCGCCCCCCGCCTGCAGAAGGTGAACATTATCTATGTATTGTTTGCCGCTGACCGATTCGTTCATCTGCACATCAAATTCGATGTATGTCTGATAAAGGACACTCGCTTCTGTCATTGGTCTAACATAGTTACTATCTATCGACGGCCTGCAGGCCCAGTAGAACTCTACACCGTGTTTTCCGGTGCGGTCCACATAAAAATCATGCGTATACATATAGGGGTCTTCTTCATAGCCCTCTTGCAGACCCGGCTTGCACAGGAGACCGTAGAAATAGAATTTGACTCTGCCTGCATCCCTCAGCTTTTGCATCCACTGGGGCATATACACAATATCCGCAGACATCTCATAGCCCAGGCCGGCCTTCAGGCCCCACACCGTCTGCCCCCCCTTCACCTCCTGGGAGTTGAGGTTGAAGCGTATCTTCGGCATGTAGTCTCTGCGATCCAGGGTGAGATTATAGCAGCCGCTGCTGTCGGTTTTTCCGGCTATATACCATTCGTTGCCAATCTTACCGGTGCTCCTGTAATACTTAAACACCTTCGCCGGGTCGGTTTCGCCGTTGTTGCCGAATAAGATCCATCCGCCGGAGCCCCGCTGCACAAAGACATTCAGGCTCTTTGCGTTGACGAGCTTGAAGTTGTTCATATGGCAGCTCCAAGCGGCGGCGTTGGTCCGGGGATTCTTGATATAAAGGGAAACATCCCTGGTGGTGTCGATGGTGAGTGTGATCGTCTGGATCAGAGAACTCACATCTCTGTAGCTGTTGCCGCAGACGATACTCAGCGCAGCATCCTCCAGAACCGATGTGTTTTTCGCCACGATGGCATAGTCGGGGCTGGTTTTCCTGGGGGCGCGCGTCGTGACGATACCCAACTCCCCGTTTCCGCACAGCTCAAAGGTACCGCAGCCGTTCAAGCTTCCCTCCGACTGGGCCAGATCGATCACCGCGCCGGTTGCACCGTTTTGGGGACAGTAGGCGGTCTTGTTCTTATACCGGGTGCTGTGGTTGAAGGTGACATAGGCGCCGTTGGTCACCATCAGCCTCAGATCGACGCCGGGGGCATACAGGGCGGATAGCTTCAGATTGTCGAACAGAACCAGCGTCAGAGACCGACCCTCAAGCCCCGAAAGATCCAGAAAATCATTCTCGGTACGCGTCCAATACATAAGCATGCCGTTATCGTATGACACGACCCGCTGAAGGCTTGTATCGCTCTTATAGTCTTCGAGTAATCTCGTGTTATACCTGCAATTCTCCGGGTCTAAAGCGACCGAACGGCTCTCCACCTTGCCGTTTTTATGGAAAAAATAGACGTGTCTGTAGACTATCTCCGTTCCCTCGACCAAATTGGTCAGCGTGGGATACGCCGACGAAGAGGCCCGCGCTGGCTCCTGGGTGACACTGACCGCATCCTCACCGTCGTTCGCCGCATGGACTGTTGACATAGGCAGCAGCATACCGACAATCATTGCTAACGCTAACAAAAGCTGAACCATTGATTTCGTTGCCTTACTTTCATCTTTCTTCCTCCTCTGCGCATATATAGGTATTTTTCAAAATCAGGCCCTTTCGTGGATTGCTATGTAATATCACCTTTCCAAAGAAAACCAATTATTTGATTTTCTTTGGAAAAGCAAAGGGCGAAGGCGGATGGCTTCCGTCCCGCCCTTTGTCTAAACTATTAAGGTTAAATAACCGATCTTATCGGTTATTGCCTCTCTTTTTGCGGAAATGCCATGTGATTCCCGTCAAAATAGCGCCGGATACAGACAATAGTGCAACCCAAAGCACAACATTGCTGTTATCGCTGGTCTGCGGTGCCGGAACGTCTGTCTCTGTCGGTTCTGGTTGCGGCACAGGATCAGGTTGCGGCACAGGATCAGGTTGCGTTGAGGGGTCTGGTTTCGGATCAGGCTTCGGATCGGGCTTTGGATCGGGCTTCGGATCCGGTCTGACCGGCGGATACCAAGTATCTTCTTCATAATAGCTGTTGGTGAAGCCGATTTCCTGGATGGGGTTGTTGTGATCCGGCCTATTGTTCTGGTCGAACTTGAAGAAGGACCAGCTCCCAACGCTTTCGTAGCTGTCCACAAACACCGGGACGGCGTAGAACTTCGTCTCATCGTAAGTCCAGCCTGCAGCGTTGCCCTTGACCTGACGGATAACGAAGCCCTCGGACAGATTACCGGCCAGATCGTCGCGGATGGTGAAAATGAATTTGCCTTCATAGGTCTTTTCGCCATTGGTCTCCACGGTATCCTGCACCACCGTATAGGTGGTGGGGGCGCCGAATTCCTCGACGATAAACTTGAAGGTCTCCTGACCGGGATCCAACTCGCCGGTCTTCTTCACAGTGAGCTTGAAGGGGACCTCAATGCGAATGCTGCCGTGCTCCCTCTGCGGCTCAAGCACGCGGCCGCATTCGGTACACTTCACAGCGTAATCGTAGGTCGCTCCGCCCTCATGATCGGGGTTATGGGGCTGCACTGCATCATAGGCATCGTGATACTGGCACTTGTGGGCGTGACCGGTCTCACCGCAATCGACCCACTCATTGCCGTAAACATGGGCGCCCTGCTCGCCGTTATAGAACTTATCCGCAGCGGCGGCATCATCCTTGGCGCTGTGGGTTGCGTCATTGGCGCAGGTGTACCAATAGGTGTCAAACTCGCGGCAATCTGCAGCGGTGGATCTCTTGTGAGCCTCATCGCTGTTTTGCACGGTGTAGCTGTGACCCGTCTTGGGAAGCACCACACTGCTGTGGTCGGTAATTTCCGTCGCAGCGGCAGCATCCTCGAAGAGCTTGCCGCAGGTGCACCGGTAGTACTCCTTGTTGCCGTCAGTGGTGCAGGTAGCGTCCACTTTGTCCACCTTGGTCAGATGGTCGGCATGGACATGGCCCGTTGCAGGCTGCATCACAAATCCGCACTCCGTGCAGGTCTGCGGTGTGGTTTCCGTTGCGGCAGGGCCTGCCGTGTGAGGCACTACGGTATCATGGTGCGCCGCGTTGCGGCTGCAGACATGGGCGTGGCCGTCGGCCTCCTTGTATCCCCAGGCCGTAGTGTCAAAGTCGTGGTTGTCGTTGAGAGCTCTGTACGGGATCTCGGTAAGGGGATTATCGCTCATGTCAAACAGCTTGCCGCAGAGATCGCACTTCTTATAAGCGTCCCAGCCCTTCTCGGTGCAGTTGGAGTCCTTCGCCGGGACGGGGGTGAAGGCGTGAGTGCAGGGAGCTGCCTCGACCTTAACGGTGCAGGTGGCCGTTTTTGTTCCTGCCGTTGCGGTAATGATCGCTTCACCGGGGGCTACGGCGGTCACCTTGCCCGTGGCGGGATCGACGGCAGCAACCTCAGGCTTATCAGAAGACCATACCACCGTGTCGGTAGAACCTTCCGGTGTGACCGTCGCTGTCAGAGTCTCATCCTCACCGGCAGTCAGCGTCAGTTCACTCTTGTTAAGAGTGATACCGGTTGCCGGCTTCGGTGCGGCAGTGATAGTAATAGAAGGCGTTTCAGTTGTGAAAGCAATGTTATCATAATCCGAGTCATAACAATTGTTAGGCTCAATGATAAACTCAATTTTCAAACTACCTGTTGCACCGTCATCAACTTTACACTGAAATGTCATAAGTTCAGTAGGAGTTGTTGAAGTATATCCGATGCCATCACTACACAGCGTTATATAAAACACTTTTGTAGATTCCGTCCACGCAGTATCAACACAATTCAATGTTTCCTTGAGATTATCTGCGAGTTTACCGGATCCAGCCACAAAAGTTAAGCCTTCAGGAATTGAAAGTTTATATTTTAAACTATCAAACCTGCTAACTTCACCCATTGTGACCGTATAGGTGATAGTATCACCCGGAGATGCTTTTGCTTTATCTGATGTCATCGTGAATTTGACACTTCCAGCCGCAAATACCGGCACTGCAGTTACCAGTAGACTGACAATCATCACCAAACAAAGCAATAGGGATGTGATTCGCTTGTTCATAACCAAGCTCCTCCTTTAAGAATATATTTGCGGGACGTCCCTTTACACACCGCTTGCGGGGTCTCGCTTAGTCCCGAAAACGGCGGCGCAGATTTCTCTGCGATTTTGTATATTCTTAAACCTCCGTTTCCCACCCCATATGGATTATGGGGTGGGAAACTTTGGTGTTAAGACTTAAAACAATTTCATCTTGCTATTACCAAAGTGGGTTTGCCTCATTGATATGACTACGCATACGACCCCAGTCTTTCATGTCAACTTTTCCATCTTTTATGACATCTGCACAAGCAAGAGCATAATCATCAGTTAACATATTAGTTTCATTGATATGGCTACGCATACGACCCCAGTCTTTCATATCAACACTTCCATCGCCGTTGATATCACCCAGCAGGTGGATCTTCACATTCTGCGTCACATCCGCAGAGCCAACCGTTACGGTGTACTCTCTTGTGACATGGTTTTTCTTCATCACCTTCATGGTGTAGGTGCCGGAAGGAACATCGGAGAAGGCGTAGGGGGCGGTGAACTTATTGCCGCTCTGGGTGCCGCCGGAGACAATGGTCTCATACGCCGGCTCGGACTGGCCCTGCTCGATGAGCTGGATGGTCACGGGGTCGGTGCCGGAGTTGAAGCTCTCCACATTGCCGGAGACGCCGTAGCCCACGATCTCCGTTTCCGGGAAGGTGTAGACGCCCTGGGCCTGGGAGGTGCTCAGCGGCGTGTCGATGCCGTCCAGCTTCAAGGTAAAGGCGGTATTGTTGATGCGGCCGTCCTCCGCTTCCACGGCGAGGGTCACAAAGGCGCTGTATTTCTTGCCGCCCATAAATCTGCCGTCCTGGGTGAAGCCGTTTTCTGGAGCGCACCGTTCGCCCTCGTCCAATACTCCGTTTTCATTTGCGTCGATAAACCAGACGAGACCGGAAACATACATCTTGTCGCTGGCTTCGCCTGCGGAGTCTCTGCCGGTGACGGTGAGGTCATCGGCGGTCTGGGCTACAGCTCCGGTGACGGGTGCATTCAGGCCTTCGATGGTGCCGTTGATGAGGGAAGGTCTGGGATCGGAGACGAAATAGTAGCCGAGTTTCAGGGAATCGCCATTGTAGCCGGGGTTGCCGAGACTGTCGATGAGCTGTACCTCATGGCCGTTGACCAGTACCCGCACATCCGGAGAGAAGTAATACTTGGTGCCGGCAGCGCTCTGATTTGCCAGATAAATCCCCAATTCATGGGCATAGGTGGCTGCCTCATAGCGGGCATTTTCCAGCTTTTCACGGCTGAGATTGTTTTCCTCGTCACGGAACACAGTAAAACCCTCAAAGGAGTTGCCGTTGTTGGTGGCCTCACCGTCTGCCAAAGGCGTATAGGGTGTGCCGGAGCCAAGGAGAGGCGTGGAGATCTTGAACACATTGCTGCTGCTGGCGAGGAGAGGGCTTCCGTCCTGTGTCGTCTCGCCGCTGAGGGTGAGGACACGCACGCCCATCACGTCATTGGGATGCCAACCTGTCAGATCATCGGGAACCTCGCCGGCGTAGCGCAGGTCGCCCTCACGGGGCTCGGCGGTCTCGATGGCAACGAGATCCACATACACGGTGTTGGGCTCACGCAGCAGCTCCATCTGATAGGAGATGACGATGCCGCATACGCTGGGCGTCTGCAGGGTGTTGGGATTCCACTCTCCGGAGGCCCAATAGCCAAACTTGTCGGCGGTATTCATGTCGCTAGAGCCCACACGGTTGGTGCGGATGGTGGCGGTGTTGGCCCTATACAACCCTTCACCGCTGAGGGTGGTCGCCCGCAGGGGGAACTGGTAGCCCGTCTTGGGCTTGAGGTAAAATGTTATATAGTAGTTGTCGTTGTAGAGTACCCGCTTCTCGGAGGGGTCCCAGCCGTGATCGCCCTCGTAGCGGGCGATGCGGGTCACGGTATTTTCCACATAGCCATTACCGGACTGCCACTCGCCGTTATAGCTGCGGACCTGAAGACCATTCAGCTTCACCTGGGAATACATCAGGTTGAGGCTGTTCTTCCAGTTGGGTTCGTCGATCTTCACCTCGGCGATGGGAACGGTCACCTTGATCCGGCGGGTGAAATTGAGGGTCTCTCGCACGCCGTTCTTGTTGACCAGTTTGCCCTTGTAGGTCATGGTGATGACCACGGTGCCGGGCCGGTAGGCGTACAGCTGGCCGCCCTTCACCTCTGCAATGTTGCGGTTGGAAGAAGACCAGGAGATGTCGGCGCCATTGCTGCTGGGAATGTTGGCGTTGCCGGGGTTATTCATGGCGGAGATGGACACCTTGTTCACCGACTCGCTCATGGTATAGACGGGGGCGTTGTCCTGGGTGTGCTCCACGCCGTTGGTGAGGTTCTCACCGTTGATGGCGATATCCATACTGGTGACCCGCTTATTCACCCTCAGGTTGATGGGGTTGGCTTTCACCAGATCGGGGGCATAGACACCGCTGGCCAGTTCCACCTTTACACAGGGGATGAAGGTATAGTTGCCGGGTACCATGGCGTCCCTGTTCCGCAAGATGGCGGTGGCTGAGAAGAGCTTGCAATCCGTGGGGTCCTGGCCTTTGCCGTTTTTGTTCATGCTGACAAGAACGCCGCCGTCAGGCAGTTTCTCATTCCCCGACCAGGCATACATAGCGTCATAGAAGGCCTTTGGCACATTGTCCTTATAGACGATGACGCCGGGATACCATCTGGCGCCCCAGTCGCCGCTGTTGTGGACGGGGGCATAGGTGAAGATGGCACTGTTGTTCTTGTCTACCTCCATCGACTGGCAGTCGGAGGTCACCTCCAGCTTCTGGCTTGCGGAGTAGTCCTTGCCCTCCACCGAGGCGGCGGGGGAATACCAGCGCTGGCCGTTAAACTCCACGCTGGCCCGGTAGGTGCCGGAGCGGCCGTCCGTCAGCTGCAGGTTGCCCCAGCCCTCCTGGATGCCAGGGGTATTGTTGCCGGTGAGAATCTCCCACTTGCCGGTGTTTTGGTTGAGCATCTCCCACTGGACGCTGGAGGAGGTCATGCCGATCTCCTCCAGCTGCTCATCGGTGGGGGAGCGCAGCCAGACGGTTTGCCCGCTGGCGGGGATGGTGATCCGGTCGTTGGTATAGCTCCGGTAGTCAGTGTTCGTAAGCTTGAACTGGATGTTGGGCATCACAAAGACTTCCTGACGGTTATAGAAGCTGTGGCGTATGCCGGTGATGTCCACACCGTCCATACAGCCCACGATGGTCTGTTTTCCCCCGGGCAGCCCGCTGAGGGAGATCCATTCACCCGCTAAAGCAGATCCGCCACTCGCCAAAGGCAGAAACTCATCGCCGCTCTGGTAGCCGAAGGTGTAACCACGGTCGGTAATGCTGGTGCTGTAGTCCGGGGTTATATCCTCACCCTTGACCTCCAGAGTGAACTCGGACGCATTCATGTCCTGCCGAACGCCGGTAATGCCGAATTTGATGTGGGACTGGTCGAAGTTGGAGGCGTAGAACCGGAACGTTGTGTCATCTTTCCGGACGGCGGTTTTCTTATCATAGCCGAACCAGCTCTCCATCAGCTGACAGCGCACATCATACTGATGGCCGTTTTCCAGCTGGGGCGCGCCGGTGCCCTCCACTCTCTGGAAGGTACGCATATCCACGCTCTTATCCAGTTCATCAAAGTTGTCGCCGGTTTTGACGATCTCCTCGCTGACGGGCTGGCCGTCCATGTCGAAGATCTGCCAGATGGCCGCCACATAGTAGTAGCTATTGTTGCTATAGTCCTGGTTCAGCCAGTGCTCCTGCCCCTTGTAGTGGGGGGTGTAGCTGGCGGCGTCCAGGGTAAGGATGCGCTCATTGGAGCCCAGGCCGCTGTAGCCGAAAGAGAAGGTATCCCAGTCCGTGGGCGTAAGCTTCACGCCGGTGGGCTTGGGAGTGACCTTGATGGTCTGGCGGCCTTTGTTGCCGCCGGTGCCGGAAATCGCCACATCGGCGCCGGGGTTGAAAGTCACTTTCTGTTTATTCTTGATGGCGTAGCCGTAAATGCCGAAATAGAACTCGCCGGCATTCGCCCAGAGGCCGTCAGCATCGTTCCGCATCAAGCGGTCATTTTTATGGGTATCGAACTCACCGCCGTTGATGATGTAGGTGCCGGTTTTGTCTATATTATCGATCAACAGGGCGTCGGCGCCGGAATTGCCCTTAAAGTAGCCGCCGTTGATGATGAGGGTGGCGTCGCAGGCCCTTATGGCAGCACCATGACAATCATAGTCACCACGGCCGTAGAACTCACCGCCGTTGATGACGCATTGGCTGCCCGGCTGCAGGTCGATGGCGTCGCCGGCGATAAGATGGCGGATTTTGCCCGTCCATATATCGATATCTTCCCAGTTGTCACGGCCATACTGACTGTCGATATGGTAGCTTTCATTCCAGGTACCGAAAATCTCCTTGGAGCGGCCTGCCTCCAGCTCGCCGCCGTTGACGAAAAGCTTGCCGCCGTTTTTGACTACAATGAGGTCCCGGGGGATGGCACCGATCTTGCTGGTGAGCTTGCCCTCATAGTGGATGTAGCCGCCGCCGTTCTGGGAGTCATAGATGTGCAGCTCGCTGCCGCCGTTCACCGTGATGAAGGGTTTCCCCCCCACTTTTTCGTCCACGCCGTAGATGAGCTTGTGGCCGTTGAGGTCCAGATGCACACATTCGTTGACGCTTATAGTCAGGTTGAAGTTATCGTCGCCCAGATACTCCAGGTCGCTGGTGAGCTTGATATACTTGACTTTGTAGCCGGGACCGGTTGTGTCCATGAGAGACTTGAGATAGCTGATTCCCCTTTTATTGCCACTTGAATTGTTGATCTCCACCCACCGGGGGTTGGGGTCATAGGGATAGCTGCTTGTGACCTGCACATCGCCGAAGCCGGCGGCCATGGCCGGAATGACCGAAAACGGCACCATGCCGACGAGCATGGAAAGCGCCAGCAAAAGACTTAATATTTTACTTCGCTTTTTGGTTTTCATTGCTTTTCCTCCTTATATTCATTCAGATTGTTGTGTGAAAGACCGCCGTGCGGGGTCTTTCAGCCGACAAAAGCTTTCAGGTACAGTGACTGCCCGCAGTGGGGGGGCAGAATCTTGCGTCGGCGGCAAGCACCGTACCGCTCTCCATGACCTGCGTACCTTCGCTTACATTGATGAACTGATAATAGAACTCCTGTGCAAACTTGCCGATCAGGGCACTGCTGATACGAGCATCATCACTGCCAGCAGAAGGCTAAGCCATTTTCTTTTTTTCATTGTGCTTCACCCCGCCTTTCTTATGTCGTCCTTACATTGCATAAATCTGATCCATCAGATATTCGGCGGTCATAGAGCTATAGAAAAACTGGTCGATGATGCCGTTTTTCTTCGCATCCCGGATATCCTTCGCCGCCTGTTTTTCGGTGTTGGAATCTACGATGAGGGCTATCTTGCAGTCGGGACACATCGCCTTTACCTCGTCCCGCAGCTTCATCCTTTCACAGAGCAGCCAGGGCGTATAGGCGGTAACTTCCATTAGAAGGACAAACGGTTTGTACACTCGACACAGTTCGACAGTATCCCGCGGTGTCTCCGCACGAACCACGTCAATATCATAGTTCGAATTCTTGAAAGCAGCCGCTATGGAATCGCCGAACAGAAAATTCTGCATATCGACCACAATTTTTTTCATCGAACCATTCCTCCTTTTCCTTTATGATATATCCGATGAATTTGCTTCATCTTACTTTCCAACATTATTATATCAAGAAAAAAAGGCTCTGTCTGTCCTCACAAGTGGGGACAAAAGCCGTTTAAATTGTAAACAAATCGTGAACTCATAACCGTTTTTACTTCAGACAACAGCAAAGCCGCCCGGCTTATAAAAGCCGGGCGGCTTTGCACAAATGCATATAAACGCATATGCTGCATCGTTTGTTGCATATCTATCAGGTCTCGCTGTGTTCTTCCAGCCAGCATCCGGGTACCACCATGCGCTTGCCAACAGCTGCAATCATCAGGCGGTTGCGGTTTGTATAACCTGTTTTTTCCAGCATTCGGTTAATGTAGGTCCGCACCGAGGATTCGGCCACATTCAGTTTTTCGGCAATCTCGGCATTGGTTTTTCCCTCACAGAGCAGGCGCAGGGTCTCCATCTCACGATCGGACAGTTCACAGGAAAGCGTATTACCGAGCCGGACAGTCGGCACACTGTCCGGCCAGAAGTGCTTACCGGAAAGGGTGCCGTCAATTACGCACACAAGGTCACCTGAAGGGGAGTCCTTATACCAGAAGCTGTCGGCGCCGATCTTTTTTGCCCGATCAAGAAATCGTCCCTCCAGCATGGAGGTCACCATAACGATCTTTATCTTGGGATAGAACTTTTTAATCGATTCGGCAGCAATCAGACCGTCCGAATCACTTTCGGTGCATATATCCATGAGAACCAGATCGATATGACCCTCGCCGCAGCGGCGAACCGCCGCATCAGCACGTGTCAGCGTGCCCGCAACCTCGCAATCTGTGCACTTCTCCACGCAGGAGCACAGATATGTTCTCGCCAGCGCCTGATCTTCAACAATCAATATTTTCCTTATAGCCATAGGTTACCCCCCCGAAATCCCATGTTTTGGTATCTCAATCACCAGTGAAAACTCCGGTAAGCTCTGTACGGTCATCTTTCCGCCCGAATTTTCTATCCTGTGGCGCAGATTGGTAAGACCACCGCCCTCGGTGATCTCCTTTTCCGGCGGCTTGCCGTTATTGCGTATCATGACGGTATAGCTGCATTCGTTTTCCCAAATATTCGCAGAAACCTCGGTCGCATTGGCATACTGAATGGCATTGGTTAAACAGACCTGCATGGCGGTGTACATCAGCTCCGCCTCACCGCCCGTTGGTTCTTCGCCTCTTATCCTCACGGTCACACCGCCGGCCTTTGCACTGTCAAGCAGTTTTTCCCTTGCCGACAGACCGACTGCATCCCGCATGGTAATAACTTTCTCCCATTCGCGGCAAACAACACTCGCATCAATACCATCAAATTCTCCTGTTATGTACTGCTTCGTCAGTGTAATGCAGGCGGCAAGGTTGTCGTGTATGGAAGATTTTGCGTCAAGTCGCTCCTTTTCCCGCGCTAATGCCTCGACATTATCAGAAAGCTGCTTCAATTTTTCCGAATCTTCCTCCAGTTTTCTGCTGTCATCGGTAAGCTGCACCAAGGCGCGCTGCAGCTCAGTAACATCGGCGGCAGTGAGCTGTATATAGCTCTCCCCATATCGATCGGTGACCTCAGTTTTTTCAAATCTCCACACCTTTTTGTCCGAAAACCGATAAGTATTCTCTACATCCGGAATCTGTACAATGCCATTTGGAAGAGCAGATAGTGCTTCCTCCACCTCGCCTAAATACTGCATATCGCTGTCAAGCAGCTGTCGGCTCAACTGATACATCTGCCGGTTGCATAGGACGATACTGCCCGTGCGATCAAAAAAACATACAGCAGTGGGAAGCTGGTCAAAGCTCTCTTTGATGGCATTAAAACCCAAGCGTTTCATTCTATGCACCGCTCACTCCTCCTATCAGCGTGCGAATAAGCCACAATCCGTCCTCCTGCTTAACGGTTACGTTTGAAGAAACGAGGAAAGACAGATCCGCGGCACACTCTACCGACAGATTCATTTCACTGTCGGACACAGAAATAAACAGAGAATGCAGCCCATCTATCGCCGTTTCCGTAACGATTTTCAAAAGATCTAATAAACGCACCACCTCTGACGAAAGCATCGGTTTTGTTGTATGATAGACTACACTGCACTCTGTGCCGCAAACGGTGATAACCCTCACCGCCTCGTCTACAGTCAGTCGGAGCTCCTGCTACGGCAGAAGCTCATATTCCAAGCTGTGGAAATACAGATTGGCGCTGCGCTTGATGTAAGTGCCAAGCAGAAGAATTCTTTTCAGCAAGTTTTGTATTTCGACAGGCTCTGCACCCTCACATTGTTTCAGCAGCTGTCCGATCCTAGCTATCTGTTTTCCGTACTTTGTTTCCAAATGGTCATAAATCCGGTTTTTTTCGGTCAACTCATTCAGCTTTTTTTGTATGAGATAAGCTTCCTGCAATTTCTCTTTGTTGTTTTTTATTTTGGTCTTGTTTTCGCTCAACTTTGCGCGAAGTTCGGTCAGCGGGTGCACATTATCCTGCCAGACAGCATATCCTCTGCTGATTGGCGCCGAAGAAATGCGTATTCCGTCGGGACGGATGATCTGAAATCCGTTCTTCGGGCAGACCATATCTTCATCTGCAGCCCGGGAACGGATAACGATATCTCCGTTACGGTCCGCAATGCATGCTGCCAACGTGGTTGCCTCGAACAGTTCAACATAGTCTGTATTGGACTGTATCATCCGGCAGCGTATACAGCTTTCATAAATTGCCGCATATAAAAGGCAAAACATCACATTCATATCGCCGAACCACCAGCGTATAGCCGGCAGACCCAGCAGATACAAAATCCCGTACAGGACCGTTGCGCAGCCTATAACAAACGGTGCAAGCCTCTTTTTTTTGCTGCACGGGACACGGCTTTTCTTCAAAAGGAGGATAAGTGAAAAAGCCATGCATGCCACCATCCAACCCATGCTGCAGAAGTAAAAAATGCCGTGGGAATAGCCATAATTGTCCGGCACACCCGGCACACCGCTGTCGAATGCAAACACCTGCTGGTGTAAGTCGTTGGTGATCACCAGCAAAAACAGCACAGCCGGAATGATTGCCAAAGCGCCGATCTTTCCGGTCAGGCGGAATTTCTCCGATTTCCCCAGAGACAGCGCAATATACACTCCCAGAAGCGGTATAAAAAGCATGGGTAAATAGTAGAGATACCAAATGTACCGTGCCGCTGTCAGGTCGGTGATAAACTCATATTTCAGTGTGCGCAAAACAAGCCACACCAGCATCAGCGCCGCGGTCAGGCGCAGGCAGTGCAGTGCCTGTGTCTGTATAATGCGTCGGTCGAGGGAAAAGCCCCACAGGGAAAACAGTAGCAAATACAGTGCCGCGCGGGTATAGCTCATCCAAACGCCGCCGATGTCGAGCATGGCCAGCATCCGGCAAGAATAAGCCGCCGTAATAATCGTAAAAACAAGAATCATCGGGAGAAACCGTTTCATTTTCCGTTTCATTGGGTGAATCTCTCGCTTTCTCTCTCGCAGACAAGGATCGGTCCCTTGGCGATTTTATGTTTTTTTCGGCAGGACGATTCCGAATGTGCATTTACCGAAGGCAGTATACTAAAGCATAATCATATCCCTGTCGATCAGCAATTTCCGGAGTTTTTTATCGCTTATATTCATGTCGTCAGCCTCAATTCAAACAGGTTTTACTCAAAAAAACAGGAACAGTCGGCCTTGGCTGTTTAGAATAAACTATCATATTTTTGCTTGGTTTGCAACCGCCCGGTTTGCAGTGCCGCTGTCGGTGTCAAGTTTTTGCCTTTATGAGGCTTACCTGTATGCCTGTTAAATTCAAAATATCGGCTTCAA
>OLGA01001867.1_pt1 | contig 15917 bp, 19 predicted proteins | sample 1604881 | NCBI WGS metagenome assembly OLGA01 (sample SAMEA3888896, study PRJEB22519) | human gut metagenome | biome: human gut; feature: human-associated habitat; material: faeces | place: Denmark | collected 2009
GCGGGAGAAAAAAAGGAGGGTGTGCCGTAAAAGCCAATTACGACACACCCCCTTGTCGCTGATGACGACAGTCTCGCACGTATTGCTCATAGCCCGATCATCATTAGATGCCACCGTGCGCATTGAATTTGTCGAGGGGCAAGTCCCCGGTCAGCACCAGTTCGAAAGCGATAAGCCATTTGGTAGCCCAGCCGAGCACCGAAGCTGCCGTGGTGGTGGTTGCCCCTACTTTTTGGTCTCCGGCTTCGTTGGTACACAGATAAAGGTTACCTACAGAGTCTTGCAGCAGATGGTAGGGACGGAAACCGGCCATCTCGATAAGCTCGTCCACATCGGGCATCAACGGATAGACGCGCACCGATGAACCCATCTGCTGGTGTGGGTGGTTGTTGTCATAAACCGCCATCAGATGGTACTGGCGCTTCACACCAAACTTCGACTCGTATATACCCGGCTCGATGACGCCAACCCAGCACAGGCGTCCGTCGTCAAGCTTGTCGAGTTTGAACTGTGGGAAGTTGCGTTGCATAGCAATCTTTTCCATCGCCAAGAGCGTGGGATTGCTGTCATACCATTGGCCTGCGAGCTTGACTTTACCGACCTCGATGGTGTTTTCTCCGCTCATCGCAGTACCACCTTTCCCCAACGGCACAGTATCGCCCTTAAGCAAGCGCTCGCGCAATTCACGGCGCTTCTTTGCTGCGGCATCCTCGCCGGCAAAGATGCCTTTCGGCGTGTTTAGTGTAACATCGCCGGACGTGTCCATCGCGTTGCCACCTACTTTAAGTTTTATAGGCTCTTGCTTTTCAAGCAACTTACGAATTTCGGCTCGCTTTCTTGCTGCGGCATCCTCACCAGCAAGCCTTCCTTTGGGTACTTTAATCATTTGTTTCATTGTAATATGGGTATTGGGATTGATTAGTACATCTCTAATTCTTTTGCGTGCGACAGCTTCTTCAGCTGCCTTTTGTAAGCCCTGTATCTTGGCTTTCTCCACTAATGCAAATTTCACAGAGAAAGTGGACACAAAAACACCTATTATCATAACAAACATCAAGACATTGGCTATACCATCTCCAAGAAAAGTAATGATTAATATCAAGGACGTTATCGTGGCTAATACGGAAAACGCCCCTACGATGATGTACCACATCAGGCGGCGTGCGAGCTTGACCGTCTTGAAGCAGGTCGGATACTCTTCGAGCATCAGCTTCTCGACAAGCAGCTGGGGATTTGTAACCCATGCCTTCTTGGCATACTTGACGGCGCGGTTGTACATGCGCAGCCCGGCGAAGATTCCGCCATTGGCAAATTCCACGCGGAAGATGTCCGCGATGGTTTCCGCATGGCCGTCCTTCCCCCCGGTGAAAGTCACCGAGCCGTCGTCATTTACTGTATAGTTCTCTTTGCTATTCATTATTACGTTTTTTGAGTATATCTTTCAAGTTTGTAGGCGAATACGTTCCGGGGCTGTCAAGGTTGCAATCCTCTTCCCAGTAGGCACGTGCCCCCGGCAGGTGCACCGGGGCGCTTTCCGGCAGGTAGCCGTTGGCATCCACCGACATTCCGGACTCGTACTCGAACTCGCCCACCTTGTCCGTCACAAATTGCAGCAGGTCGTTGAGTCCCTTCCCCTTCATGTCGGAGCCGCCGTGGATGTATGTGTCCAAGTCCTTGAGATACGGCTCTACATAGTCGGCATAATACTCGCAGCGCTTGGTGTCGCTCCAGTCTGCGGCAGTCTGGGCGGCCTGTGCCTCGAGCTGGTGCATCAGTTCGGTCACCTGTATGGCATAGTCGGGAATATACTTCATCTTGATTGTGATAGGTCGTAGTTAAAGATAGTGGGACGCTCGCGCTCGTTGGCGCAGATGCACGCCACCGGGTAGGGACGGTGGCATCGCGGACACAGCACCACGCCTGTGGGCCGCGCCAAGGCACGGTCGCCGTAATTGTCCTCGTGCTGCAATTCGTTCAGCCGTTCGATGCCTTTGCGGAAGTTGTCGGCCTTGCGCTGCTCCGAAGGGCTGAATTCGGCCATTGCTGCATCCTCCGGCTCGTCGGAGACGACGTGCGGCGAGGAGATATCGCGGACATTGACGCGCAGGTACTGCTCGACGACTTCCAGGATACGTTGCATTTTCTCGCCCGCATACCGAGTGACTTGCTCGTCAAGCCGCCGCAACAGGCCGTCGCCGCCGCCGGGAGTGAAGCCGAAGGGCTCGCGGTAGATGCCCAGCTCGTACTCCACCTCGTCCTTGATTGCACGAAGCCGCCCAATCTTGCGCTCGATTTCGTCAACCTTTTTCTGCGCACGGGCGACATCGCGCTCCTCGCACCGGCACGATGGGCGGTACTCGCGCTTTTCCTCGTCATAGCGTTGCGAGTTGAGGCAGGCGGACAACGCGCTGTCGGCCGCGTCCAGCAGCTTGCGCGCTTCTTCGGCCTGTTTCTCGAAGGCGTCGATGATATCGTCCATCGAGCGCTCGACGCCCGTGAAGAAGTCGTCTACGGCCTCGCGGAGCTTGCGCACCGAGTCGCCCGTGTACTCGATGGCGTTACCCAGTTCCACCAGCGAGCGGTGGTCGGCAATGTACGCGCCCTGCGTCTTGATTGGTTGTGGAAATTCAGTGAGCATATTGCGTGTGTCAGCGTATGCCTGTCGAGGCTTTCTCGTAGCGGACTACTTCCTCGATACGCGGCGGCAGGTAGGTGTCAGCCCATTGTTTGTATTTCTCGGACAATTCGATGATGGTTTCGCGGCTACCCTTGAACTCGTCACTGAATTCTTCCATTTTCTCGTCTGTCCATTCCTCTCCGAGGGCTTTGAGGTTGCCCCATAGAACATCGTAAAGCTCACCGAGGATTGCAGACATAGAGCGCAACTCGCCCTGTAGCTGGATGAGCGACTGCGAGGTTACTTCGGTATGTGATAGCGATGTAGACATGGCTTATAGGTCGTTGTATTGTTCGAGAATAGACTGCAACTCGGCCAGCGGCCCGGCCTCGAACTCGTCGATGTCGCGGCACAGCGGTTCAAAGGCGTCGCGGTCTTTGGCAAACTCGTCCCTGTACTTCGCGAACTGTGCGTCTTTCCACGACGAGGCCACGGTTTCCATCGCCTCGTCGGTGCGCTTGAGCTGCTTGCGCAGCGCGTCCACAAGGTCTACCAACTGGTAGCGGAACTTCTGGATTGCTTCGGGGTCATTGATCATTCCGGGCATATTCAGCTTATCTTATATGGTTTGAACTTGATTGTGAGGTTGCGGTTGTTGTCGCGCAGGTAGGCGCGGAAGCGCGAGGCCGGGCGGTTGAACACAAAGAGCTTGTTGGCAGCGGACGAGCCGACGACCTTGTTGGAGTCGCCCTCGGACATCTGCAAGGCCACGCGGTAGTTGAACGCGGAGAGTACCGACCCGACGCGCCCGAGGCTCTCGAGGTTGTCTGTCTGCAATATCGTGAAGACACCCACGGACGGGCCGTTGCGGAGGACGTACTCGAGCAGCGCGGCCTGCGACGACGGTTTTTCGATGCGTCCGGAGGTGTCGCGGTCAAAGGCGCGGCAGTTCTGGAAGTCGAATACGGCGATATAGACATTGCCCGGAATAGGCCCGTTGGACTGGCGGCGGTTGTCGATGGTTTCCTTGACAGCCGCAAGGGTCTTTTCGACATCTTCCGCCGTGGCCGGGAAGTAGTGGTCGAAGGGCAGAGCCTCCAGCGTGGGCAGTATCACGGAGGCCAGCTCGTTGTCGGGGCGCATACCGCTGACCACCACGAGCGTAGCCTCGCCGGCTTCGTGGCACGTGGATGCCGACAGCACCGAGTGGTAGCATATCGCCTCGGCCACTTCCTGCTCGCCGCCGACAACCAGTATGTTGTTTGCCGTTTCGGGTGCAAGACCGGCATTGACGTCATATTCGCTGACGGAGATGCTCTCGCCAAGGTATATCGGGATACGGCTTCCGGGACGCCGCATTCCGGCGTCTCCCGGCTGCACGCGGCGGCGGATAAATTCCGGCTGTTCCGCCGAGCGGAAGACCTTCATCTGCCCGCCCGCGTATGTGCGGGCTTTGGCAAAGTCGCCAAGGCGTGCAAGTATATCGTCTATGTCTTTTTTGGAAACGAAGAAGCCTTGGACGATGTTGTTGTCGTACGGGGCGCCGGACTCGGAGTTGTAGACGCACTGGCCGGTGCGCAGACGCGGCATTCCCTCGCCGGCATCGAGGCTTATCAGCGATGAGAAGTCTGCCGGAGAGCTCTTGAATACCACGCGGTTGGCGATGAGGTCTCGCGGAAGGAACGACCCGGAGGGCAGCTTCTGCGTGGCCAGCACCAGGTTGATGCCGAATTTGCGGAATTCTTGTATGATGGTGTGTATCTTCGAGTTGGCCTCCCGTGAGATTTGGTCGTTCTCGATTTCAAAGAGTTTTTGGAACTCGTCTATGATTACGAGTATGCGTGGGACTTTGACGCCGGGCGCGGCATTTTTCAGGTCAACGATGTTGCTGACATTATAGTTGCGGCACAGTTCCATGCGGCGTGCGCCTTCTTCGACAAGTTCGTTGAGGATGCTCAGCCCGAACTCGCGCTCGGCTTCGGGGGCTATGACACGCGCATGTGGCAGGCAGCCAACGGCATACGAGTTGAACTCGACGCCGGAGAAGTCTATCAGGTACATTCCCAGCTCGTCGGGCGAGTACCGTAGTGCGGCGCTGCATATCAGCGAGTGCAGGAACACGCTTTTGCCCGAGCCAGGTATGCCAATGACAATCGCGGTATTCTGTCCGCTTTCCTGCGTAATTTTCAGCGATTTGACTTCGAGGTCGGTGCTTACGCCGAAGGGTATCTCGATTTGGCGGGCGCTGTCGCCTTTCCACCATTTATCCTCGGAGGGCATATAGTCGCCGATAGACACAACCACGTCTTCCCTAAGCTCGCATTTGGCGTTTACACTGGCCACGACCTGTCTGAGCCGGTCATCGTCGAGGCTGTCGTAGCGTGTAAGTGACGCCGGTCCGCCCTGTCCGCCAGTTTCCTGACCCAGCAGCGAGGACATATAATCACTCTCGGCCTTGAAGTCAAAGTGGGCTGCCGCACCTATATACTCTTGCATGTCAAAAGCTTCGGCATCACGCCCGGACAGTTCGGACAAAGCCGCGCTGTCTGCCAGCAGCACAAGGTATATGCCTGTCTGTGGGCCTACCTTGGCCAGTCGTCCGAGCATTTCGAGGTTATCCGAGGACAGCCCTTTGGGGAAGTTCTTGACGACAAGGACGATATAAGGCTCGCTGCCCTCGTGGCTCCTGTTGTATGAGCGCAAGGTGGCGCCTTTTTCTGTGAGGAGGTTGCGCATGATTGTACCTGCGCGTTTCTGCAAGGAAGCAAGCAGGTTGCGGATTTCCTCGGGGCGGCAGTGGATTCTGTACAGGTCGCGCTTGAGCAGTTTGAACACGTCGTCCAACCCGGTAAAATACTCAGTGTCTATGACTTCGGCAATGACGGAGCGTGCCGGGTTGTACTCATACAGCCTGCCTATGACCGTATTGACAAACGCCATGGCCTGCGGCATTCCGTCTTTAGTATAGGTGACACACAGGTTTTTGCCTCCGGGAAGTTCCAAGAAGTCCATGCGTTCGAGCGTAATCCCGGCCAACGGAGGCTCAAAGCTGTATGCCGTGCGACCCACGGGCAAGGCTCCTGCATCAACGCCCTCGTCCGCCTCAAGCATGGATGCATAGCGGCTGTTGAGTGCCTCGCCTGACTTGTTGGCGGTTTCGGTAATGAGGAATGTTGCGCGGGAGGACAATGCGCCGCCGGAGCAGATTTCCTCAGTCTGGCGCACAAGAGCCAAAAGGCGGTCAAATTTCTCGGAATATTCCTCCATCAGGAAGTCGCGCTCCTCGCCTTTGCTGGCAAACACACGCTTATAGCGGCATTCGCCCTCGGCGCCTACAGCGTGTATCTCGTTGAGCAGCTGTGTAATCCTGGCCAGCGGCGGCATATTTGTCTCGGCGGCTGTTTCGGTGGTTTCCTCCGGTTCGCGTGTTTCGTCGGCACGGCTGCGCATCGCGGCAATAGTCGAAAGCAGCCCGGGGATTTGGCGGGCATACACCCATGTGGACATACCGTCTACACTGACCTGAGTATCCTCCGTGATGCCGGTGGCTGACAGCGCCTGCAATGTGTATGGCCCGTAGGGCGAACCGCCCCGACGGATATAGAATGTCGTATGAGCATCGAATGACGGGGTCGCTCCCGAGATGTCTTCGGTAGCCTCGCTGCCGGACGCATCCTCGGTCTCATTTTCGCAGACAGACAAGTCCAACGAGTCCACCAGTTCGGGGTACTCGCCCGCCGGCCTCCACTCGTTGGTGGCAGAGGACAGCACAAGCACGTCGGGCGTGAGGTGCGTACCCATGACGGTTTCGAGTGCAAAAGGCCCGAAGAAGTCGTCATCTAACTGTACGTAATATACGGTCTGTGGCATAGTTTATTGGGTAAGGATTTTTACTATTTCGCGTGCTATGGATTTCTTGAAACCATGCGCCGAGATTGTCTCGTGCCCTGCGGACGATATGACGACGTCGGCAAAGAATATGTGGCTGTCAAGGTATACGCCGTTGATACAGCGGCGTGGTATTATCGTGGTTTCGTACCCGACGGGGCGCCCCTTGTAGTAGGTGACATTGTAGTCGTCTATGGCGATGGCGTCGGGATACAGGACGTTCCCATTGTTGGAAATACGGCTGGCTGTGAATACTGGCATATCTATCTGGATTTAAGGCTGTGCATTCGGATGGTATAGTATATCAGGGCAAAGAAGGAGTAGACAAAGTACGGTATCGCGATCAGTGCCGTAAGAAATACGAAGGACAGACATTTGCATACGAAGCCTATGGCTCCGGTCGCAAACGAAGTGCCCTCGAATATGTTGCTGCGCCACGTGTTCCCCACCCCGATAAGCGTTATGCCGGCCAGTCCGAGCGTGCACAGCCCGATTATGGCCGCCTTACGCTTCTGTCTGCACTTAAAGTATTCGGCTGACGGCACAAAAATCCGTGCCGGCTGCGGCGGCTGGCACGGTTGCGGCGCTTGATACGAATATGCGGAAGCGGAGGAATGCGGCTGTGCCGTCCTCTGCGGCGTGGAATGTTGTGGTGTCGATCTGTGGGGGCGAGTCTGCGCACTTCCTCCGCTAGCGAAAGCCCCGGAAGAACTTACAGACGGGGCAAACGTACCACTTTGCGTATTTCTAACGCAAAACGGGGGGGGGGGATTTTTGGCTTGTCACGCGACTATGGGCCGAAGACGCTATGACATGTGCCAGTTCGACACATTCGGACGCACGCATCCAGCTTTCACCACTGTCCCTACGCACCAGTGTGTCAGGCGTAAGAGGCAATGCGATGAGTTCGGCATACGTAAGCGACAGCCGTCTCTGCCGGTTTATGATTGCGTCGTATTTCATTGCGTCGTATCAATCGGATATTCCTGCCTTAGAAAAAGGCAAAACCGTCTGTAAAAAGGCAAAAACCGTCTACAACTGCAAAATTACACAATTTTTTACAACTTGCAAACATTTAGCATAATGCCGCCCGTACTTTTTCCGGATGGCGCCAGGCGGCAAATGCAAACCGGAGATCCCGGCAAAGCGATACAAGGCTCTACCAATCAAGTTCTTCCCTGGCCTTGTCGATTTCTTTGTATAGTCTTTCCCGGGCTTTTTGCAAGTCTTCCTCGAGCTTTTCAATCTTCTCTTTATGAGACTTATATACCATGGCGTTGGCATAGTCGGTCTCGTCGCTTCCGGAGCGTGCCGCGCGCTTGCCTATCCGTGCTGCACGTTCTTCAAGCATTTCCTGCCTGATTTTACCCTTTTCTTCCTCTACTTTTTGGATATCGCGCTGCAAGGCGTCTTCGTACCATCCGAGGGCCAAATCGGTCTGCTCGGCGGTGAGTTCGTCAGCCTCGTCGATACGAGCAATTTCTTTAGGGTTGTAGCTGTTGCCACAGGACGTCAAGCCAAGGACGAGGGCGGCGGATAGTATCAGTGTATGCGTTTTCATTTTTGTATCTGTTGTTTTGCGGCCGTCGGACACGGCATCGCACTATGTCTATTGCTTCGCTGTCAATGAATCACGAGTTTGGATATGACATCTTTTCCGACAAGGCTGTTAAGATGCCTGACTATGCGCTCTTTACTGAATGACAGTTCGTTTTTAAGCGGTGCCGAGGCGATGACCACGTGTAGTTCGTCGTGCTGTATCCACCGTCGCACTGTATAGCGGTTGACAGTCGGACCAACGACCTCGCCCCACAAGTAGCTGGCACGTGCCCTTTCGTAGCTTTCATCGGCTCCGGCAGCCGTAATGGCCTGGCGGATAATGGCGTCAACACGCAAGGGATCTCGGCGTTTCATGGCAGCTGCTCGAATGTGCCGTTGGTGACACGCCACATCCGGCATGGAGCATCGGCTGCAAGGTGTCCGGGTATTTCGTCAAGGTGGCGGCGATTGGTGTCGGTGATAAAAATCTGGCCGAAATCTTCGGAAGCTACCAGTGCGATAATACGCGAGACACGCGTAGCATCGAGCTTGTCGAAGATATCGTCCAACAGCAGCAAGGGTTTGAGCCCGGTGCTTTCGACCAAAAAGCGGTATTGGGCCATGCGTAGGGCGATGGTAAAGGTCTTGGCCTGTCCTTGAGAGGCTGTGCGACGCAGAGGCAGGCCGTTGACGGCAACATCGACATCATCACGATGTATACCCATGGCAGTATATCCGAGCAGTCGGTCGCGGTCGCGATTGCGGCTCAATGCATCGGCGATACTGGCATCCGTAGTGCCATCCAATGGCCCGCGGTAGTCCATAGTAACGGTTTCACTGTCGCCGGCAATGATGCCGTAGTAGCGATGATGAAGTTCGGCAAGCCGACGTATATGACAGCGTCGCGCTTCGATGATGTAGCGTGACGAAATGTCCATACCGGCCTCGATGGTGTCGAAGAGCAGGAAATCGGCGGAGGAGTCCTTGAGCATACGATTGCGCTGCTCGAGGGCGCGATTGTAGCGTATCAGATGTTCCAGGTAGTGGCTATCCACCTGGCTTATAACCATATCAATGAAACGCCGCCGCACTTCGGCTGCTCCGGAAACAAGATTCATATCGGATGGTGAGACAAGCACGGCGGGGAATAGGCCTATGTGCGAGCTCAGACGACGATATTCTTTACCGCCACGCTTGAAGCTTTTGTGTCCGGGCGAGAGCACCACATTGATGTCGTCTTCGGCATCATGCCGTAGATAGTCGGCGTGCAGGTGTGCCCACGGGCATCCACGTCGTATCAGCATATTGTCAGGCGTGCCGGCAAAGCTCTTGGTGTACGACAACACGTAGATGGCATCTAAGAGGTTGGACTTGCCCATGCCGTTGTCGCCGAGCATACAATTCAACTTATCGCAAAAGTCTATCGAAGCCTCGGCGATATTCTTGAAATCCGTTATGCTTACGTGGCGAAGTATCATTTGCCAAAGTGGCGGGAAAAGTATAGCAGGTGGTAAAGGATGCTATTGCTCCAGTATTTGTGACTATGGTTGCCGGGGCGCGAGATGTAGTCGTGCGGAATCTTGGCCTCGAGTAGCTTTTGATGCAAGGAGGCATTAACGCCGGAGAAGAAATCTTCGCTGCCGCAATCAAAAATGATGTTGTTGGCTCCGGGAATCATCTGCGGTACCAGGTTGATGACGGTATGCGTCTCCCAGATCTTAGCAGTGGCAGACGTGTAGGCTCCCAGGGCGTCTTTCATTTTCCACCTTTCAGTAAAAGGCAGAATATTGACACCACCACTGGTACTGCCGATATTTTTCCAAATATCGGGATGGCGTATGCCCAACCACAATGCTCCGTGGCCTCCCATGCTCAGCCCGGTAATGGCTCGTTTGGATGCCTCGGGAAGAGTCGGATAATGTGCGTCTATGTATGGTACGAGGCGCTTGGTTATGAATGTTTCCATTTTCACCCTGGGATTGGCGGGTGCATCCCAATACCAAGAGTTGCAGCCATCGGGCATCACCATGGCCATGCCATATTGGTCGGCAAGGGCGGGAAGTTGTTTACAGGTGGTGGTCCATTGTTTGTGGTCACCGCCGAAACCGTTGAGTAAGTATACCGTGGGCACGCGATGTGTGGCACAGGCACCATCGGGCACAATAATCGTAACCTCTATGGGTTGGGGCATTTCGGCTGCCTTGATTGTAATTGTGTCCACCTTAGCGGCTTTGGCCACCACGGAGGCGAGCAAGGCTACGATGAAAAATATTGTTGTCTTGACTGACATTGTTGTATGTTTTTTCTGTCGTTTAGTTGATTTGGATGCCGAAGCGACGCTGCAGGTAGTCGGCCACCACTTCCACCAAATTGTCGATGTCCATGGCGGAGGTACTAACGGCCAGGTCATACGATGCGGCCTCGCCCCACTGCTTATCACTGTAAAAGTTATAGAAGGCTGCACGTGCCTTATCAGTCTTTTCCACTATGGTACGTGCTTGTTCGATGGAGATTTCGGGGCGGCGCCGGCGCACTCGCCCGATGCAATCGTCTTTAGCGGCGCTCACAAAGATGCTGGCTACGCGCGGATGGTTACGTAGAATATAGTCGGCACTACGGCCTACGATGACACATGATCCGCGCGAGGCGACACGTCGCACAAAGTCGCATTGGGCATTGTAGAGCGCATCGTATCCACCGCCAAAGCCTCCGGCATCATAGTATGCCATAGGACTGGCGCCGGGAAAGTTCGCAAAGAATCCGCCGACAAAGCTTGGCCGTTTTTCATCGCTGTTGCGAAAGAAGTCGGGACACAATCCTGCATCGCGTGCAGCTTGCATAAGCAATTCTTTGTCATAGAACTCGATACCGAGGCGTGCGGCCAGCCGACGGCCGAGCTCGTGGCCGCCGCTGCCCATCTGCCGCCCTATAGTGACTACTATATTCGGAGTGACCATCGAATTTGACGCTTGTGGTTACTTGGATATGTCGTTAACGGTCTGCTCAAGTGTGGACTTGTCGCACACACCGTCGATGATGAATACAGCATTGTCCTTAATGGTAACTATCAAGATATTGATCATTTCGTCCCGGCCTGTGGGATTCTGGCATACGGCCACAAATTCGCCGTTCTCGCCGGTGACAGCCGTCAGCTGATTTTCTTCGGGGATGGTAGTGAGGTCGGTCTTAATGGCATCGATTGCTGCTGCATCCAGCTCCCCCATGAGTACGGTTCCATCGATAATTCCTTCTTCCTTAAGTGAAGAACCGGCCATGGCGGTAACGTCACTAATTCCTTCGACTGCCTTGTATTTTGCCATGAATTCGACCATTGTCATTGCGGATGCGCTGACAAGACTCACCAATGCCAACATGAGGAAAAATGCGATACGTTTCATAGTTTTGTTCGTGTTTGATGTTGTGTATATTTTATTGTAAGTTGTTGTCGCAGAGAATTTTTATGTTTAACACAATTGCATCCCTAAACAATAGGCAACGCATGCGTATTATTTACTGCTTTTCGCCTATAGTGTACCCCACGTATGTACGCGGAGTCAGCCGATGCAGGCGTAACCGTACATCCTCGCTGACATCCAGACTGTCGATGAAGTCGGCTATCGTCCGAGCCGTCACGGCGTGATTGGTACGTGTCAAGGCTTTAAGCGCCTCATATGGATTGGGATAGCCCTCACGTCGGAGAATGGTCTGTATGCCCTCGGCCACCACGCTCCACATCGTATCAAGGTCGGCATCGATGGCCTCGCGGTTTAGCAGAAGCTTGCTCAATCCCTTCTCGGTGGAGGCTATTGCTATAAGCATGTGCGCCATGGGAACACCGATGTTGCGCAACACGGTGCTGTCTGTAAGGTCGCGTTGGAGGCGGGATACCGGCAGTTTGGATGCGAGGTGAGATAGTAAGGCATCGGCCACGCCGAGATTACCCTCACTGTTTTCAAAGTCTATGGGATTTACCTTGTGCGGCATCGCCGACGACCCTACCTCGCCCTCTCGTATGCGTTGCTTGAAGTAGTCCATGGATATGTACATCCACATATCGCGATTCAAGTCAAGGATGATTGTATTGATACGACGCATAGCGTCCATCATAGCGGCCATATTGTCGTAGTTGGAAATCTGCGTGGTCCACGGCTCACGCTCTATGCCGAGGGTGTCTCGCAGGAATTCCTCGGCAAAAGCCGGCCAATTGACATCGGGAAAGGCCGCACGATGTGCGTTGAAGTTGCCTGTGGCACCTCCGAATTTACCTGATATGGGAACTGCGAGTAACTGGCGCTTCTGGATTTCAAGACGGCTTACGTAGACATATATTTCTTTGCCCAGCGTCGTGGGCGATGCAGGCTGTCCATGTGTGCGCGCCAGCATAGGGAGGTCGCGCCATTCATGCGCCAAGGTCCGTAAATGAACTATTAGGGATTCTAAAGCCGAAATATACGCCTCTGACAACGCTTCACGCAACGACATAGGCACTGCCGTATTGTTTATATCCTGAGATGTAAGTCCAAAGTGTACGAATTCCTTATTGGCGTTTACGCCCATGGAATCCATGCGCTCCTTGATAAAGTATTCTACAGCTTTTACATCATGATTAGTCACCTTTTCGATGGCCTTGACACGCGCCGCATCCTCGACATCGAAGTCTCGGTACAGCGAGCGCATGCGCTGCTCATCATCTCGACTTAAAGTCGCAATCTGCGGCAATCCAAGGCGTGTCAAAGATATAAAATACTCCACTTCTACCCTCAGCCTATAACGCATCAGCGCAAACTCTGAAAAATACCCGGCCAATTTGGAACATTTGTCCCTATAACGGCCATCAATGGGCGAAATTGCAGTCAGTGTATCTAGTTCCATACGTCTATGTCTTAGACTACGAAATTACAAATAATTTATCACTTACGCCCTACCCTTCGACCGATTTCGCGCACTTTTTTTGGCCCGGTAGCTTATCTACGCCCTTTTGCCTCAAAAAAACTTGCGACACACAATGCTTTTCGGCATTGCATGTCGCAAACTTATATCGGTATCCGTATAACGGATTATTCTGCTGCGGGAGCTTCTGTTGCGGGGGCTTCTGTTGCGGGAGCTTCTGCTGCAGGAGCTTCTGCTGCAGGGGCAGCGGCCTTGCGGCGACTGCGGCGAGTGGTTTTTTTCTTTTCTTCTTTGCCGGCCTTGGTCATGGTCTCGTTGTAGTCCACCAGCTCGATAAAGCAAGTCTTGGCGTTGTCGCCCAGGCGATTGCCAGTCTTTAGTATACGGGTATAGCCACCGGGACGATTAGCGATCTTGGTTGCAATTTCGCCAAAGAGTTCCTTGACGGCTTCCTTGCTCTGCAGATGTGCAAAAACAAGGCGACGATTGGGAGTGGTATCTTCTTTGGCGCGATTGATCAACGGCTCGGCGTACACGCGCAGGGCTTTGGCTTTGGCCAAGGTTGTGAATATGCGTTTGTGCATAATCAGCGAAGTGGTCATATTAGCCAAGAGGGCATCGCGATGTGCCTTGGTGCGGCTAAGATGGTTGAATTTTTTATTGTGTCTCATCGTGAATGTTACTCTTTATCCAGTTTGTATTTTGAAATGTCCATGCCGAAGGACAGGTTCATGCTTGCGAGGAACTCATCAAGCTCGGTCAGTGACTTCTTGCCAAAGTTACGGAACTTGAGCAAGTCGTTTTTGTTGAACTGTACAAGTTCGCCCAAAGTCTCGACCTCGGCACTCTTAAGGCAATTGAGCGCACGTACACTCAGCTCCATATCGACGAGCTTGGTCTTAAGGAGTTGGCGCATATGCAGCACTTCCTCATCGAATTCATCGCTTTCGCCGGTCTCGGGTGCATCGATAGTAATCTTCTCATCGGAGAACAGGGCAAAATGATGGATAAGGATGCGTGCAGCCTCTTTGAGGGCATCCTTGGGATGTATCGATCCGTTAGTAGTGATTTCGAGGATAAGCTTGTCGTAGTCGGTCTTCTGGTCGACGCGGAAGTTCTCTATGACGTATTTGACGTTCTTTATGGGCGTATAGATGGAGTCGATGGCGAGGATGTTGACATCATCGTCAGCTATTTCCTGCTCTTCGGCTGGCACCCATCCGCGACCCTTATTGATTGTCAGCACGATAGTGAAACTTGCATCGGAATCCAGATGGCATATCACCTGATCGGGATTAAGCACCTGGAAGCTGGTCAAGGCCTTGCCTATATCTCCGGCCGTAAATACTTCTGTTCCCGAGACGGTGATGGTGACTTTTTCGTCTTCGTGGTCCTCGACAACCTGGCGCAGGTCTACCTTCTTGAGGTTGAGGATGATGTTGGTGACATCTTCTTTGACACCGGGGATGGTGTCAAACTCGTGTTTAACGCCGTCGATGCGTATCGACGAAATGGCGAAGCCCTCCAAGGAAGAGAGAAGCACACGCCGCAGCGCGTTGCCCACAGTGATGCCATAGCCGGGTTCCAAGGGTTTGAACTCGAATTTGCCGTAGAAGTTGTCTGCTTCAAGCATCAGGACTTTGTCGGGCTTTTGGAATTGTAAGATAGCCATGGATCGGGTTGTTTTTAGATTTTATTACTTGGAGTAGAGCTCGACGATCAGCTGCGCGTCGATATCAAGGTCGATCTGATCGCGCGAGGGGACCTGGAGGACGTTGCCGGAGAGCTTCTCGATATCAACCTCGAGCCAGCCGGGGACAGCCATGTGCTCGGAGGAGATCAGGGCCTCCTTGATGGGGAGAAGGTCCTTGAACTTGGGGGCGACAGCCACGACGTCGCCGGCCTTGACCTGGTAGGAGGGGATGTCGACGCGCTTGCCGTTCACGGTGATGTGGCCGTGACGGACGGTCTGACGGGCCTCCTTACGGGTGCGGGCGAAGCCAAGACGGAAGACGACGTTGTCAAGGCGGCACTCGAGGATGCTCATCAGGTTGTCACCAGTGATGCCCGGGCGCTTCTTGGCGAGGTCGTAGTACTTGTGGAACTGATCCTCCAGAACGCCATAGATGAACTTGGCCTTCTGCTTCTCCTTGAGCTGGATGCCGTACTCGCTCTGCTGGCGGCGACGACGCTGCGGCTCGCGGTTGGAAGTCTTGTTAATGCCCATAACAATGGGGTCGATGCCGAGCTGGCGGCACCTCTTAAGGACGGGAGTCCTATCAACAGCCATTATTAAATCCTCCTAGAGCTACACGCGGCGACGCTTGCTCAGACGGCAACCGTTGTGCGCGATGGGGGTCTTGTCCTGGATGCCCGAAACCTCGAGGCCAGCAGCCTGGAGGGAACGGATGGCGGTCTCGCGGCCAGAGCCGGGGCCCTTCACGAAGACGGCGACCTTGTGCAGGCCGTGCTCCATGGCAGCCTTGGCAGCGGCCTCGGCGGCCAGCTGAGCTGCGAACGGCGTGGGCTTACGGGGGCCCTTGAAGCCAACGGTGCCACCGGACTGCCAGGAGATGACGTTGCCCTGGGGATCGGTGATGGAAACGATCGTGTTGTTGAACGTGCTCTTGATGTGGGCCTGGCCCACAGCGATGTTCTTACGCTCGGAGCGGCGGACGCGCGTGGTGCGAGCGTTCTTCTTCTGCGCCATGTTCTATATCCCCTGTCCTACTTCTTCTTGCCGCCGATTTGACGCTTCTTGCCCTTGCGGGCACGGTTTCTAAAGTTCTCGACGGCCTCTTCCATGCCGAGGGGCACGTAGGTGAGCTCATCGAGGTTGTCGGGCAGGTAGCAGGCAAGGCTTTGCTCCTGCGCGCGGCCCGCCGCGAGCTGCTCTTCGATGGGTTCCGCGTCGGGTGTGGCGCAAATGCCATAGACGGCGGCACCCATCTCGCGCGTGCGGCATTCATATTCGGTCTCGGGG
>OLGA01001879.1_pt1 | contig 15859 bp, 13 predicted proteins | sample 1604881 | NCBI WGS metagenome assembly OLGA01 (sample SAMEA3888896, study PRJEB22519) | human gut metagenome | biome: human gut; feature: human-associated habitat; material: faeces | place: Denmark | collected 2009
CCCCCTTTTTTAATGATATGTACGGGGCGGCGGAATAATTCTTACTTATTAAGCTTCGGATTATCGGTACGACCCAACAGAAAATCGACAGATACATTGTGAAAGTCAGCTATTTTAATTAAAGTTGTCGTGGGAATATCAATATCCCCGCGTTCATAGTTGCTGTAAACCCGTTGGCTGCAGGAGAGCACCTTACCCATATCGGTTTGGGTAAGATCCCTATCCTCCCTTAAATCGCGTATCCGTTTATAGTACGGCATAAAATATCACCCTCCGGAAATATTTTATGTAGAAAATTTCTCGCTATTGACTTTTAGCGAGAAATTCGCTATGATGTGAGTGTAGATTTTATTTTTGGGGGAATTTTCATGTCAAAACCGATAATTTGCAAAAAATGCGGAACTGTTTATACCTCGGCACAAACCGTCTGTCCCAATTGCATGACCCGCAGACCGCGCAACACCGAAAAAATAATAGCGTGTGCAGCAATCTTTTTTATTGTGATAGGAATTGTTTCAGTATTAGCAGGGACTTTCGGCGATGGTTCCGAAAAACGCGCAGAAGATTGAGATCGAATACGAAACTGATTGGTGGACTGATAGTAAAGCCTATTTCAAAATAAAATAAACCCGGTTTTAAAATTAACTCTTTCCGTTAAAACACATACCTGTATCGGCGATTAATAAGTGCTTGCAATACGCCTTTATCTGATATATAATAATCTGTAAAGGATGTGTTAACTTTGAAAATTGCAGTAATAACCGGCGCCTCTTCAGGGCTCGGGCGCGAATATGCCTTTGCCGCCGCGCGGAGATACGCCGATATAGATGAACTGTGGCTGATCGCCAGAAGAGAGGAAAACCTCCGCCAAACTGCAGAGCAGATAAGCAAAAGGGTAAGAATAATACCTCTTGATATCACCAAGGAGGAAAGCGTTAAGACCTATATCTCCATGCTTGAAGAGGAAAAACCCGAAATTGCTCTGCTTATAAACAATGCGGGCTTCGGCAAACTCGGGGATTTTGATAAGCTTTCATATGAGGATAACGGCGGGATGGTGCGCCTTAACTGCGAAGCGCTGACGGTTATGACCTCAGTGTCGCTGCCGTATATGAAAAACGGCGGTGAGATCGTCAACACCTGCTCCATAGCCGCCTTTGCGCCGAATACCCGAATGGCGGTATACTGCTCTACCAAGGCGTATGTTTTAAGTCTTTCAAAAGCGCTGCGCTCGGAGCTTCGCCCGCGGGGGATTAATGTTTTGGCTGTCTGCCCCGGGCCTATGGACACAGAGTTTCTGCCCCTTGCGGGGATTGCGCCGGGCTCAAGCCACACCTTTGACACCCTGCCGCGCGTTAACCCCACAGTCATGGCGGAAAAATCGCTTGCGGCTTCCGCCCGCAAAAAGGGAGTTTACACCAATCTGCTGTTTTACAAATTCTACCGTGTGCTTGCAAAGCTTTTGCCGCACAGCCTTGTAATGAAAATGTGCGGTGCGTAAAAAGCGAAATATGCGGAGTCGCCGCCGCAAAAGCAAATTTTTAAGTGACAGATTGAGCCCCTCGCACTTTAAAGTGTGAGGGGCTTTTTGTCAGGATACGAATGTTTTACTTCATTGCACGCATAGCGTTTAATATCGCTATTATCGTAACGCCGACATCAGCGAAAATTGCTATCCACATATTCGCAAGACCTACGGCGCTCAGCAGCAGCACCGCCGCCTTTATCGCCAGCGCGAAGATTATATTCTGCCGTACTATTGACATAGTTTTTCTCGCAATTTTAACCGCATCCGCCAACTTTGAGGGCTTATCGTCCATAAGCACTATATCCGCCGCCTCAATAGCCGCGTCGCTGCCCATAGCGCCCATTGCTATGCCCACATCGGCGCGCGCCAGTACGGGCGCGTCGTTTATGCCGTCGCCCACAAAAGCAAGTGTCTTGTTTTCGCTTATCAGCTTTTCAACCGCCGTAACCTTATCCGCCGGCATAAGCTCTGCGTGAATTTCGTCAAGCCCCAGCTCCTTGCCTACCGCCTCGCCTATTTCCCTGCGGTCGCCCGTGAGCATTACGGTTTTGGTAATGCCGAGCTTTTTAAGTGCGGCTATAGCGTCCTTTGAATCGGGCTTTACTTCATCGGTAATAACTATGTGTCCCAAATAATCAGAGCCTTCGGAAATATGAATAACAGTGCCGTTTATGTGGCAGTTGTGCCATTTAGCGCCCACCTTATCCATAAGGCGGCTGTTGCCGGCGAAAATCGTTCTGCCGTCTATTACCGCCTCAATTCCCATTCCGGCGTGTTCCTTTACCTCGCCTATGCGCGATGGGTCAATGTGACCCTTATGCGCCGCGATTATAGATTCGGCTATCGGGTGGTTTGAGTAGCTCTCCGCCGCAGCAGCAACATCCAGAAGCTCCGCCTCGTCAGATTTTTCGGGGTGAATGGCGCTGACGGTAAAGCAGCCCTTTGTAAGCGTTCCGGTTTTATCAAAAACCACGGTTTCAACCTTTGAAAGCACCTCGAGATAATTCGAGCCCTTAATAAGCACGCCACGCTTTGACGCGCCGCCTATACCGCTGAAGAATGAGAGCGGAACCGAAATTACAAGCGCGCAGGGGCAGGAAACAACAAGGAAGTTGAGCGCGCGCTGCAGCCAATCGCTCCAACCGCCGCCTATAATAAGGGGCGGCAAAACAGCCAACACCACCGCCGCTATAACCACCGCGGGGGTGTAATACTTTGCAAAGCGGGTAATAAAGTTTTCAGCCTTAGCTTTTTTAGATGATGAATTTTCCACAAGGTCGAGAATTTTCGCAACCGTGCTTTCGCTGTAAACGCTTTCGGTTTTCACGGTTATAACGCCCGTAAGGTTTACAGACCCGCTCACTACCTTATCGCCCTCTTTAATATCGCGCGGCATACTTTCTCCCGTAAGCGCGGCGGTATTAACAGAGGTCTCGCCCGTAAGCACCGTGCCGTCAAGCGGAATTTTCTCGCCCGGCTTTACAATAATTGTTTCCCCTTTGGATACTTCCTCGGGAGATACCTTTATTTCCGCGCCGTCGCGCAGCACAGTGGCGCTGTCGGGTCTGATATCCATAAGGCTTGAAATGCTCTTGCGGCTTTTACCCACGGCAATGCCTTGGAAAAGCTCGCCCACCTGATAAAGCAGCATAACCGCAACCGCCTCAAGGTACTCGCCCGAGGCATAAGCGCCTATAGTTGCAATAGACATTAAAAACTGCTCGTCAAAAACCTGACCGTGGGCGATGTTTCTTACAGCGCCCCACAGCACGTCGTACCCTACGGTAAAGTAAGGAATAAGGAATATAACGGCTTTAAGCCACCCGTCAACGGGAATAAGCGCCGCCGCAACCAGCAGCACCGCCGCCGCAATTATGCGGATAAGCCTTTTTTTATGTCTGCGGCTCATAAAAAGCTCCCCTTTTTGCTTTATTTAAGTATTATGCGGCAATCGGGTTCAACCCTGCGGCAAACCTTAACCGCCTTTTTCATAATGTTATCAAACTCACTATCGTCCGCCTCAACGGTTATTTTCTGGGTGAGGAAATTCACGTCCGCAAAGGTAACGCCCTCAATTTTTCTTATTTCCTCCGCCATTTTAGCGGCGCAGTTTGCGCAATCGAGATCTTCAAGTTCAAATGTTTTTTTCATTTTTCATTTTCCTTTCTTCTGTTAAATGATTAAATCCCTGACCTATAATCGTTCGCACATGATCATCTGCAAGGAAATAATAGATTGTTTTGCCCTCTCTGCGGCAGGCAATCAAATTGCTCTGCTTTAATACCTTTAACTGGTGCGAAATTGCCGACTGGGTCATACCCAGCAGCTCCGCAATGGCGCAAACGCACATTTCCGATTCAAAAAGCGAGAACAAAATGCGCATACGCGTGGTATCGCCGAAAAGCTTGAACAAATCGGCTAAATCACAGAGCATTTCGTCCTTCGGCAGCTCGTGCCGCACCGCTTTAAGCATCTCGGCGTGGTCGTGCATATGCTTTTCCATATTTCAACCCCCATTCATATGAATATTCATTCATTTGAATTTCTGTTCATATGATACATCATTCATATGTATTTGTCAAGCACTATTTTAAAAAAACTTGTAAACAGCGGATAAATGTGGTAAGATAATAGGGCTTAAATTCGATTTTAAGGGCGGATATGTCTGCCTTGCTTATCGTAAAGGGGTGAAGCTTCCCGCTTGGCTAATAAATATAAAACTCTGTTTTCAAACACACTGCTTATAAGCATAGGTACATTCGGCTCGAAAATACTTGTTTTTTTCATGGTGCGGTTTTACACCGGGTATATGTCGCCTTCGGATTACGGCACGGCGGACCTGATAACCCAAACCGCAAACCTGCTTTTCCCCGTAATATCGCTCGGCATTACCGACGGTGTTTTCCGCTTTGCGCTTGATAATGAGCGCGGCAGGCGAAGTATTTTCACGGCGGGCTTTATTGTTATAACTCTCGGCGCACTTATGTTTATTCCCATAGTTCCGCTGCTCGGCATAGTTAAGGAGTTTCGCGGGCATATATGGCTTATTGTCATATACACGCTTTCCTCCTGCTACCATTCGCTTTGCGCGCAGTTTATAAGAGCGCGGGGTAACACGGCGCTTTTTGCGGTGCAGGGAATAATTAACACATCTCTTGTTATTGCGCTTAATATAATATTCTTGGCAGTTATGAAAATCGGGCTTACGGGCTATGTGCTTTCAGTCGTGTTGGCGGATTTTCTCTGCACGGTCTTCATGTTTATAAAGGAAAAGCTGTGGCTGCAGTTCACCCCGCACCCGCGCAAAAAAGCATTTGCCAAAATGCTTAAATACAGTATTCCGCTTATCCCCACAACGGTTTTTTGGTGGATAACCAGTGTTTCCGACCGCTATATGGTAAACGGCTATATCGGCAACACGGCAAACGGTATTTATGCGGTTTCGTATAAGATTCCGACCATTTTAACCATAGTATCAAGCGTATTTATGCAGGCGTGGCAGTTTTCCGCCGTTGTTGAATCGCACGGTGACGAAAAGGAGCACGCCGAGTTTTTCGGCGGTGTGTGGCGCTCGTTTCAGGCGGTTATGTTTTTGGCGGGCTCGGGAATAATCGCCCTTGCAAAGCCCGCTATAAAAATTCTCTCCGCCGCAGAGTATTATGAAGCGTGGAAATATGTGCCCGTTTTGGCGCTTTCAATGGTGTTTACTGCATTCACCTCATTCCTAGGCACGGTGTATGTTGTTACCAAACAGAGCGGAATATCATTTTTAACCGCAATGGCGGGCGCTGCAATAAATATCGCGCTTAATTTTCTGCTTATACCCTCTCCCCTCGGTGTTCAGGGCGCGGCGATAGCTACCTTTATAAGCTATTTCGCGGTGTTTTTGATCCGCGCCGCAAATTCAAGAAAATATATCCGCTTTAAGCTTTACGGCGGCAGCGTTGCCGCAAATACCGCAATAACCCTTGTGCAAACCGCTTTTATTGTTTTCGAGCTTCCGTTCTGGATTCCCGTTCAGGTGCTCGGAGTAATTGCGGTGGCGGCGGTAAATTATAAATATATACTTTCGGCGCTCGGAAGAATGATACCCTCTCTGCGCAGATAGTGTGACAGGACTCGAACCTGTCGCGCCTACGAAACAAAATTTTGCATAATACATTGCCTCAAAACTTGAAATACGGCAGTATTCCTGCGTTTAGTCGGCTTCGTCTTATAACAAAATTTTTTGTTTCGGTAGGTTAAAAGTTTCTGCCGCCGAATTTTTTATTCGGCGAAGCGAGAAATTTGCAGCAAGGCTAACGCCTTGCAAAAATGAACGCAAAGCCGCAATCTAAAAGGCGGCGAGCGAAACCGCGGCGGGTTCGGATTATTCTCGTTTGCCTAAGGAGGTTTTCTATATGTACAACAGATATTTGATCACCGGCTCCACAGGTTTTCTCGGTCGGGCAATCATTGAAAAGCTGGTACGGCGCAATGTTCGGGTAGACGCATTGGTGCTGCGCAATGACCCTTATGCGGCTTTGCTCCCCGAAGAGGTTCATACTGTCATCGGCGATGTATGCGAGGATGACTCGCTTGAGCGGTTCTTTGCGGATGCCGATAACAACACCTGCGTAATTCACTGTGCCGGCATTATCTCCGTCGCCTCGAGATCCGGCTCAAAGCTCTATCAGGTCAATATAGGCGGCACCTGTAAGGTCGTCCGTCAATGTCTAGAGCATCACATAGGAAAAATGATCTATGTCAGCTCTGTACACGCTATACCGGAAAAACCTAAGAATTGCGTCATTACAGAGGATTGCGAGTTTTCTCCGGGACTTGTAGACGGCGATTATGCCAAAAGCAAAGCAGCCGCAACGGAACTGGTCTTCAGCGCGGCACGGCAGGGACTTAACGTCAGCATTGTTTTTCCCTCAGGAATCATCGGACCGGGGGATGTGTCCGGCGGAAGCTTTACATCAATGGCAAAGTCCTTTCTTGCCGGGAAGCTGCCCTTTGCCGTGCGCGGCGGGTATGATTTTGTAGATGTACGGGATGTGGCAAAAGGAATTCTGGCCTGCGCGGAAAGCGGCGAACCCGGCAAGGGTTACATTCTGTCCGGACATTACATCACCATCCGCAGGATGCTGCGGATCGTCGGAAAGGCTGCCAAGCTGATATACCGTCCCATATGTTTGCCGTTAAAGCTCGCAAGGCTTGCGGCGCCATACTGTGAACGCCGCTGTCTGAAAGAGAAAAAACCGCTTTTCTTCACCCCTTATTCCATTGCTGTTCTCGGTTCAAACGGACGCTTTACCCATGATGCCGCATCGGAGAGGTTTGCCTATCGGCCGCGCCCGATTGAGGAGACCTTGCGGGACATGACCGCCTGGCTTGTCAGCCGTAACGCTAAAGTCGGCAGCGCACCTTAAGAAGTATGTGTTCATTTATAAAATTATTCCGCCGTTATCCGTTTGTAAGGTTGTAATCCGACAGAAAAGATGTTGACATTTCAACTTTTTGTGATAAAATATAATTGTTGAAACTTCAACATCTGTGAGAGGAAGTGCTGCCATGCAGGAAAGATTCGAGATGTTTACGGTTCTAATCAACAGAATCAGCCGTGACATACGAAAAATAAAAAATCAGGAAATGACTGCCTATCATTTGAGAAGCACACATATATCCTGCCTGTACTATATTTATTCCTTGGACGGTGTGACCGCGGCAGAGCTGTGCGAGCACTGCGAGGAGGACAAGGCGACTGTTTCCCGTGCATTATGCTATCTTGAAGACAACGGATTCATTTATCGAAATACCGACTGCTCCAAGCGTTACAAGAGTCCGCTTTATTTGACGGATAAAGGTCAGGCTGCAGGCAAAAGAATTGCCGAAAAAATCAGTGATGTCCTTGATATAATCGGCTGCACCCTCACAAAGGACGAAAGAGCGGCATTTTACCGCACTCTTTCCACTATCAGCAGAATTCTGGACGATATCGCCCGGAATTGCAAAGCATAAGGAGATGTAATCAAATTGAAAACAAGGATTATTGTTGATTCCACAGCAGACTTGAGTCCCGAAATCAAAGCGCGGGTATATACAGTACCCCTGACCGTTCATTTCGGTCAGGAGGAATACCTCGACGGTGTGACCATCGACAACAAAACATTCTACGAAAAGCTCATAGAAAGTGACACGCTGCCGACTACCAGTCAGGCGACCCCTGCCGCCTTTATTCGGGAGCTTGAAAAGGCGAAACAGGCAGGAGAGGCAGCCGTTGTTATTACCCTTGCATCCGAATTTTCCGGTACGCATCAAAGTGCCGTGATCGCGGCAACGGATTATGAAAACGTCTATGTGGTAGACAGCAGAAGCGCGGCGATGGGCACGGGAATTCTGGTTGAGCTTGCGTTTCGGCTTCTGGACGAAGGAATGTCGGCAGAAGAAATAAAACAGGCTTTGGAGAAGGAAAAGGAAAAAATTATTATTGTGGCACTGGTAGACACCCTTGAATATCTCAAGCGCGGCGGTCGTATTTCAAAGGCAGTCGCATTCGCCGGCGGGGTGCTGAATATTAAGCCTGTGCTATCCGTCATTGACGGGGAAATTCAGCTGCTCGGAAAAGCGCGCGGCTCTAAAATGGGCAACAATCTGCTCATTCAGGAAATCAACAGGGTCGGCGGCATTGATTTCAGTAAACCTGTTTTGCTTGGCTACAGCGGAATCTCTGACGCACTGCTGCTGAAATATATTGAGGACAGCCGTCATATCTGGGAAGGCAACCTGAAAGAAATCCGCTATACGACCGTCGGAAGCGTTATCGGGACCCATGTTGGGCCCGGGGCTGTTGTTGTAGCGTTTTTTAAAAATGAATGAATAATACAGAGCTATGAAAAAACAGCCTGAGCCTAAAAACTGCAAGCACATCCTTTTTCGGATAGGCCTGCAGTTTTTTCGTAATATACCGAAAAAACAAAATTTGTTTGCCCATTCTCTCCGGAGCATTCAGTGTGTCAATATATCAAAACACTATATTTAGTCTTATATTTTTCATACACATACTATATGTAGATTTTTTCATTGACTTTTACAACTACATCATGTATACTGATAATACAAGACTCATAAACCGGAGGTGATAACATGATCGGCGGCCTACAGAAGGTGACCCTACTGGATTTTCCGAATAAAGTCGCCTGCACGGTTTTTTTGACGGGCTGCAATCTCCGCTGCCCTTATTGCCACAATCCCGAGCTCGTTTTCCCGCAAAACGACAGAAAAACCGTTTCGGAAAATGAGCTGTTTGAGTTCCTTTCTTCCCGAAGGGGTAAGCTGGACGGTGTTTGCATCACCGGCGGCGAGCCGACGCTGTACCCAAGCCTGCCCGACCTGCTTCGCCGTATCAGAAGGATGGGATTTCTTGTTAAGCTGGACAGCAACGGATCAGTCCCTGAAATGCTTGAACATCTTCTGCGCGAAAAGCTGCTTGATTATGTGGCAATGGATATTAAGAATGCTCCCTCACGGTATGCAGAGACCTGCGGTGCAGATGTAATTGAACAGGTTGAAAAAAGCGCTGCACTGCTTAAAAACAGCAATATCGACTACGAGTTCCGCACAACGGTTTGCCATCCTTTTCATTCGCCTGACGGTATGCAGGAAATCGGGCGTTGGCTCCATGGGGCAAAGCGATATTTTATCCAACCCTTTGTTGATTCAGGCAATTTGCTCGGCAGCGGTGTATCGGTCATGACAAAATCCGAGCTTGAAATGCTGCTCAATGCCGTTAAACCGTATATACCCGCCGCAGAGCTGCGTGGTGTGTGAACGATAAAACAATACAATAAACAGAGGAGAATAGCTATGTACACAGTCATCAAACGAGACGGCAGAAGTGCCGAGTTTAATTTGACCCGTATATCCCACGCCATTACCAAGGCATTTGACGCAACAGGCATTCCTTACAGCCCGGATGTAATCAATCTTCTTTCCCTTCAGGTAACAGCGGATTTTGCTCCGAGGGTAAAGGATGATACGATTGATGTCGAATCCATACAGGACAGTGTTGAAAAAACGCTGCAGAGAGCCGGCTACGACAAGGTTGCCAAGGCATATATTCTTTACCGCAAAAACCGCGAAAAACTCCGTAATATGAGCTCCACAATACTGGACTACAAGGGGCTTGTGGACGGCTATCTGAAGGTATCCGACTGGCGGGTAAAAGAAAACTCTACCGTCACCTATTCCGTGGGCGGACTGATTCTGTCCAATTCCGGGGCAATAACCGCAAACTACTGGCTCAGTGAAATCTACGATGAAGAAATCGCCGACGCGCACCGCAACGCCGATCTGCATCTGCATGATCTCTCCATGCTGACCGGTTACTGTGCCGGCTGGAGCTTAAAGCAGCTCATTGAAGAGGGACTCGGCGGCATTCCCGGCAAGATAACCTCCGCACCGGCTAAGCATTTGGCAACGCTGTGCAATCAAATGGTCAACTTCCTCGGCATTATGCAAAATGAATGGGCAGGTGCACAGGCGTTTTCGAGCTTTGACACCTATCTTGCGCCATTTGTCCGCACGGACAAACTGACCTATAACGAGGTTAAGCATTGTATCGAAAGCTTTGTATACGGCGTCAATACGCCCAGCCGCTGGGGCACGCAGGCGCCCTTCACCAATATTACTCTCGACTGGACCGTACCGGCTGACCTTGCCGATCAGCCCTGCATCGTAGGCGGCAAGCCGACGGACTTCACCTACGGTGACTGCAAGGCGGAGATGGATATGATCAACCGCGCCTTTATCGAGGTTATGATCGAGGGCGACGCCAACGGCCGCGGTTTTCAATACCCCATTCCCACCTATTCCATCACCAAGGATTTCGATTGGAGCGAAACCGAAAACAACCGTCTGTTATTTGAAATGACGGCGAAATTCGGCACACCCTATTTTTCCAACTACATCAATTCGGATATGGAGCCGTCCGATGTGCGCAGTATGTGCTGCCGTCTGCGGCTTGATTTGCGCGAGCTGCGCAAAAAATCCGGCGGCTTTTTCGGCAGCGGCGAATCCACCGGCTCCATCGGCGTCGTTACCGTCAATATGCCACGCATCGCCTATCTCTCGGCAGACGAGGGAGAATTCTTTGCCCGTCTTGACCGGATGATGGACATTGCCGCACGCAGCCTGAAAATCAAACGCACGACAGTCGGCAAGCTGATGGAAGAAGGGCTTTACCCGTATACCAAACGGTATCTCGGCAGCTTTGACAATCACTTCTCGACCATCGGACTTATCGGTATGAACGAAGCAGGGCTGAACGCTGCTTGGCTGCGCAAGGATTTGACCCATGAAGAGACGCAGGAATTTGCCGTCCGTGTTCTCAAGCATATGCGCGAGCGTCTGTCGGATTATCAGGAGCAATACGGCGATCTTTACAACCTGGAGGCGACCCCTGCCGAGTCCACCTCTTACCGTCTTGCCAAGCACGACAAGGTGCATTTCCCGGACATCATAACAGCGCATGAGGGAGCAACCCCCTATTACACCAACTCCAGCCACCTGCCTGTAGGCTATACCGAGGATGTGTTCGCCGCTCTTGATGTGCAGGACAAGCTGCAGCCGCTCTATACCAGCGGCACGGTGTTCCACACCTTCCTCGGAGAAAAGCTACCGGATTGGAAGGCTGCTGCGGCATTGGTGCGCAAAATTGCCGAAAATTACGAGCTGCCCTATTATACGCTGTCCCCCACCTATTCCATCTGCGCCGATCACGGATATCTTATCGGAGAGCAAGCCGTCTGCCCGCACTGCGGCGGAAAGACCGAGGTCTACAGCCGTATCACCGGTTACTACCGCCCGGTACAGAACTGGAATGACGGTAAAAGTCAGGAGTTCAGGGACAGAAAAACCTATCATATCGGCGAGATAAAGAACGAAGCTGAACCGGAGAAAAAAATTGTGTCGGTTTCTGATGCGGACGGATATATTCTGTATACCGCATCCACCTGCCCTAACTGCCGCGCCGTTAAGCCGCTTTTGGAGAAATCCGGGCTTTTATATACGGAACGGAATGTAGATGAATATATTGAGGAGGCGACGGCCTTGGGGCTTAAGCAGGCACCTACGCTTGCTGTTCAATCCGGAGATAAAACCGTGTTATACAGCGGTGCAGCGCAGATTAAGGCTCTGCTCAAGGAGCTGGCGCTATGACAGACATAGCTGTAATCGGCGGGGGACCTGCGGGTCTTACCGCCGCCATGTATGCCGCAAGAGCGGGAAAGAACGTTGCGGTGTATGAACGGGATTGCATCGGAGGGCAGATAACACGCGCGCCGCTGGTGGAAAACTACCCGGGTACCGGAACGGTATCCGGTCTGCAGCTGGGCGACAGTATGGCGGCACAGGCAGAGGCGGCGGGTGCCGTGATAACCTTTACGGACGTACAAAAGGCAGTAAAAGAATCTTCGGGAATTTTTCGGCTGGATACAGACGACGGCGAATGCTATGCCAAAGCTGTTATCTATGCATGCGGTGCGCGGCCGAGAACGCTCGGATTACCCGGAGAAGCAGAGCTTATCGGTCACGGCATCAGCTATTGCGCACTGTGCGACGGCAGCTTTTTCAGAAAACAGGCTGTAGCCGTAGTCGGCGGCGGAAGCTCTGCTTTCGCTGATGCATTGCTTCTGAGCGAACGATGCAGCCATGTTACATTGATTCATCGGAGAAGCAGCTTCCGTGCCGAGCAGATTCTTGTTGATAGAGTGAAACAGCGCAATAACATATCTCTTTTGACCGACACGACCGTTTCGGAGCTGATACGGGAAAACGAGCTGAAGCCCGCCGACATCGCCAAGATCGAGATCGGCCTGAGCCAGAGCGCCCTGCGGGAGCTGGTGACACCCTATCCCCGTGACGGCGAGGAGGCCAAGTTCTCCATCGGCTTCCAGATCGCGCTGTACCTCAACGGGCTGGACAACATGCCCGTGAACTACCGGGAGGACGTGATCCGTCAGCCCGAAATAGCGCGGATCATCCAGCTGACCAGCATGTACAACGAGCCGAAATACGACAACCTGCCCACCGATATGGGCGTAGGCCCCGCCTTCGGACGGATCACCACCGTGGATGGACGGGTGCTGACGCGGGAGCGCGTATACCCCGACGGCCACCTGACGCACCCCATCCCCGATCAGGGTATCCACGACAAATACATGAAGAGCGCCCTGCCCGTTCTGGGGCAGGAAAAAGCAGAGGAGCTCTACCGCCGCCTGATGGCGCTGGAGGAGGAGCGCGACATACGCGCACTTCTGGCTCTCTGCCGCTGAGGAAAGGAGCAGCCCGTATGGACAACATCAAGGAAAGAACACTGGAAATGCACCGGGAGCACCGGGGCAAGCTGGAGGTCGTGCCCAAGGTAGAGATCTGCGACACCGACTCCCTGTCGCTGGCCTACACCCCCGGCGTGGCGGAGCCGTGCCGGGAGATCGCCAAAAATCCCGATGACGTGTACACCTATACCACCAAGGGCAATATGGTGGCCATCGTTACCGACGGCACCGCCGTGCTGGGTCTGGGCGACATCGGCCCCGCCGCCGCGCTGCCGGTAATGGAGGGCAAGGCCTGCCTGTTCAAGACCTTCGGCGGCGTGGACGCCTTCCCCATCTGCCTGGACACCAAGGATCCCGATGAGATCGTGCGGGCGGTGCAGCTGATCGCCCCCGGCTTCGGCGGCATCAATCTGGAGGACATCTCCGCGCCCCGGTGCTTTGAGATCGAGCAGCGGCTCATCGAGCTGCTGGACATCCCCGTGTTCCACGACGACCAGCACGGCACCGCCGTGGTGGTGCTGGCCTCCCTCATCAATGCCGCCAAGTGCATCGGCAAGCCCCTGTCCGCCATCCGGACAGTCATCAGCGGCGCAGGTGCTGCCGGCATCTCCATCTGCCGCCTGCTGCTGAAGGCGGGCGTGGATGACATCGTGCTCTGCGACCGCAGCGGCGCCATCTACGCAGGCCGCGAGGGGCTGAACAGCGCCAAGGAAGCCATTGCCGCCGTCACCAACCGCAGCATGTGCAAGGGCACGCTGGCGGACGCCATGGTGGGGTGCGACCTGTTCATCGGCGTGTCCGGCCCCGGCATCGTTACGCCGGACATGGTGCGCTCCATGGCGGACAAGCCCATTATCTTCGCCCTGTCCAACCCCACGCCGGAGATCATGCCGGACGCCGCCAAGGACGCGGGCGCTTACATCGTTGCCACCGGCCGCAGCGACTTCCCCAACCAGATCAACAATCTTCTGGTATTCCCCGGCATCTTCAAGGGGGCGCTGGAGGCACGGGCACGCCGCATCACCGAGGATATGATGATCTCCGCCGCCCACGCCATCGCCGAGCGCGTCAGCCCCGCGGAGCTGGCTCCCGACCATATCATCCCCAGCATCTTTGACAAGGCCATCGCCGCTGTGGTGGCGGACGCCGTAAAAGCACACGTGAAGGAGTGAGCGCCATGAGAGAGCTGAGCGCAGCCGCCGTGCAGAGCGCCGTGGCCGCCATGGTTATTGACGCCAACTGCCGCATCAGCCCGGAGGTACTGCGGCAGTTAGAGCGCTGCCGTGCGCAGGAGGAGCGGCCTCTGGCCGCCAGTATCCTGGGACGCATTATCGAAAACGATCAGCTGGCAGCGGAGCAGTGCGTGCCCATGTGTCAGGATACGGGCATGGCCGTGTTCCGCGTGCAGCTGGGGCAGGATGTGCACATCACCGGCGGCTCGCTGGAGGACGCCATTCAGGAGGGCGTGCGGCAGGGCTACCGGGAGGGCTATCTGCGCAAATCGGTGGTCGCCGACCCGGTATTCCACCGGGACAACACCGGCGACAACACCCCCGCCGTCATCTACTACGAGCTGGCAGCGGGCGACGGCCTGACGCTGACCTTCGCGCCCAAGGGCTTCGGCAGCGAGAACATGAGCACCGTGAAAATGCTGAAGCCCGCTGACGGCGCCGAGGGCGTCAAGGCCTTTGTGCTGGACGCCGTGCGCCACGCAGGTCCCAACCCCTGCCCGCCCATCGTGGTGGGCGTGGGCATCGGCGGCACCTTTGAAAAATGCGCGCAGCTGTCCAAGTTCGCCCTGATGCGGGAGCTGGACAGCCACCACCCCCTGCCGGAGTACCGGGATATGGAGCAGGAGCTGCTGGTCGCCATCAACGGCATGGACATCGGCCCTGCCGGTCTGGGCGGACGCACCTCCGCACTGGCCGTCCATATTGAAACATTCCCCACCCACATCGCCGGGCTGCCGGTGGCCGTGAATATCTGCTGTCACGCCTACCGCCACAGCACCGTGACGCTATGACGGAGGGACACACCATGAAGCATCTGACATTACCCCTGACCCCGGAGGCCATCGCCTCGCTCCGCGCCGGAGATGAGGTGCTGCTCACCGGCTGGCTCTACACCGGCCGCGACGCCGCCCATAAGCGGCTGGCCGCCTGCCTGTCCGCCGGAGAACCGACGCCCTTCCCGCTGGAGGGCGAGACGATCTACTATGTTGGCCCCGCGCCGGCGCGCCCCGGACAGGTCATCGGCCCCGCGGGTCCCACCAGCAGCTACCGCATGGATCCCTACACCCCCGCCCTGCTGGAGCACGGGCTGAAGTGCATGATCGGCAAGGGTCGGCGGTCGCCGGAGGTGGCGGAATCCATCGTGAAGAACCACGCGGTGTACCTGCTGACCATCGGCGGAACGGCAGCGCTGACTGCTCAGTCTATTTACAAGAAAGAACCTGTATGCTATGATGACCTGGGCACCGAAGCCGTCTGCCGTCTCTATGTACAGGATTTCTATGCCATCGTGGGCATCGACTGTCACGGCGGCGCCATTGTCTGACCGGTGCGCCTACTACGCTTGCAGAGGGTGATGCTATGAAAAGCGGGATCATCGGAACGTATTTTTCCACACCGTCCTTTTACAAAAAAGCGCTGCGTCTGGCGCTGCCCATCTGCTTGCAGCAGGCGCTGAACCAGGGTGCGTCCTTTCTGGACACCATGATGGTCAGTCATGTGGGCGGTGTGGGCGCCGTAACGGTGGCCACGCAGATCGACAACCTGCTGATGCTGGTGGGTTTCGGCGTCAACTCCTGCATTCTGATATTCGCCTCCCAGTTTTTCGGTGCCGGGAACCGGCGGAACCTGAAGCGCTGCTTCGGCTTACAGCTGCTGCTGAACGTGTGTATCGCGCTGGCCTTCTTTCTGCTGGCCAAGCTGGGCGGCACCGAGTGGCAGCGCACCCGCGCCAAGGTGAAAAAGGCCACCGAGGAGATGGCCCAGGAGCTTATCGAGCTCTA
>OLGA01001892.1_pt1 | contig 15752 bp, 17 predicted proteins | sample 1604881 | NCBI WGS metagenome assembly OLGA01 (sample SAMEA3888896, study PRJEB22519) | human gut metagenome | biome: human gut; feature: human-associated habitat; material: faeces | place: Denmark | collected 2009
AAAGTTTCCGTAAAACCCGGATTTTCTGCGGGCGGGCAGAGTCGCCCGCCCCTACAAGCTTTTTTGGCGCCTCTGGAAGGTTCGTAGGGGTCGATGCCCACATCGACCCGGCAGAACGTACTGATTTTACGATAACCTTCGGCGAGTTCGTAATTGCCAAATGGGGCGATGTAGGCATCGCCCCTACGCAGATTTGGAACCCTTCCAGCGAAAAACGGACTGCTGTCCTTGTTAAACAGCAGTCCGTTTTTTTATTTGCCTTCCTCGATGCGGAAGAGCCTTCTTGCGTTTTCGCCCGTCGCCTTGCCGACCTCTTCGGGCGTAAGTCCGCGCAGCTGCGCGATTTTTGCCGCGACGAAGGGCACGAGCGACGGGTCGTTGCGCCGGCCGCGATAGGGCTCGGGCGCCATATACGGGCAGTCGGTTTCAATCAAAATCCGGTCTAAGGGGATACTCTCGGCAACCTCGACGGCCTTGCGCGCGTTTTTGAATGTCACCACGCCGGTAAAACCGATGTACCAGCCGCGCTTTACGAGCTCCTTTGCCATCTCGAGGCTTCCCGAGTAGCAGTGGAACACGCCCTTCACGCCCGGAAATTCATCCACAATGCGCAGTCCGTCTTCGTGCGCCTCGCGCTCATGAACGACGACAGGAAGAGAAAGCTCCTGCGCCAGCGCCATCTGCATCCGGAACGCCGTCTTCTGCACGTCGCGCGGCACGTCCTCGTAGTGATAATCTAACCCGATCTCCCCGATCGCCTTCACGCGGGGATGTTTGCACATCTCCCGGTAAACCGCAATGCGCGCCTCATCCACATGATCCGCATCGTCCGGATGGCTTCCGACCGCCGCCCAGACCCACGGGTAGGTTTCCGCCAGACGCACGGAGTTTTCAGACGACGGCAGATCGCAGCCGATGTTCATCATCGCCGTTACGCCGCTATGCTTCATGCGCGCAAGAATTTCTTCAAAGTCCTTCTGGAACCGTTCGTCGTCCAGATGCGCGTGGGAATCAAAATACATGTCATTCTCCTTTTTCGTGCTGCGACAGCCAGATGAGCAGCACCGCAATATCGCTTGGCGACACGCCCGAGATCCGTCCGGCCTGCCCGATGGAAAGCGGACGAATTTCATCGAGCTTCTGCCGCGCCTCGACGCGAAGACCTGTAATGGACAGATAGTCGATCTCTTTTGAAAGCAGGCGGCTTTCCTCTCGCGCAAGCTCCGCGACCTGCCGCTGCTGGCGCTCGATATAGCCCGCATATTTCATCTGAATCTCCACGGCCTCGCGCACCGCATGAGAAAGCGCTGGGCGCTCGGGGTCAAACGGTGCAAGATCCTCATAGCCGATCTGCGGCCGCCTCAAAAGATCAGAGAGCCTTGCCGAGCCCTTGACGGGAGCGGTATCATGCGCAGTAAGCATCTCATTGAGCGCTTCGCTCTCGGAAACGCCGGTCGCCTCCAGACGCTTTTTTTCCCGCTCGACCGTCCGGTATTTTTCTAAGACCGCCTCATATTGCGCATCCGAAATCAAACCGATCCGGTGGCCGATGGGCGAAAGGCGCTGGTCTGCATTGTCCTGCCGGTGTAAAAGCCGGTATTCCGAGCGCGAGGTCATGATCCGGTACGGCTCGTTCGTGCCCTTGGTGACGAGGTCGTCAATGAGCGTCCCAATATAGCCGTCCATGCGCCTTAAGATCATTGGCTCCTCGCCCTTGATTTTGAGCGCCGCGTTCACACCCGCAACAAAGCCCTGCACCGCCGCCTCCTCATAGCCCGAAGAGCCGTTGAACTGCCCCGCGCCATAGAGCCCGGGGACTTTTTTGCTTTCCAACGTCGGAAGAAGCTCCGTCGGGTCGATGCAGTCGTATTCAATCGCGTACGCCGGGCGCATGATCTCCGCGTGCTCGAGTCCCGCGATCGTGTGTACCATCGCGATCTGCACATCCTCGGGAAGACTTGACGAAAGGCCCTGAATGTAGAGCTCGTCCGTCCCGAGCCCGCAGGGCTCCACAAAGAGCTGATGGCGCGTTTTTTCCGGAAAGCGGTCGATTTTCGTCTCGATCGACGGGCAGTACCGGGGGCCAACCGATTCGATCATCCCGTTAAAAAGCGGCGAGCGCGCAAAATTTTCCCGGATGATCCGGTGCGTTTCCTCGTTCGTATAGGTGAGGTAACACACAGCCTGATTTTTGACCTCGCCCGTTGTGGAAAAGGAAAACGGCTCCGGGCGCTCATCTCCCGGCTGAAGCTCCATCTTGGAGACGTCCACCGAACGGCGGTTCACGCGCGGGGGCGTTCCGGTTTTAAAGCGCCGCATGCGAAGGCCGAAGGCTTTGAGACAGTCGGTGAGCAAAATGCCCGCCTGCATGCCATCAGGACCGGATGCATACGCGCAGTCGCCCGTGATGACCCGCGCGTCTAAATATGTGCCCGAAGCGATCACGACGGCCTTCACGTCATACACCGCGCCGAGCCTTGTCGTGACAGACGAAACATGCCCGTTGGTGAGGCCAATGGAGACCACCATCGCCTGCTTGAGGTCCAAGTTTTCCTGCCGCTCGAGCGTATGCTTCATGTCCTCCTGATATTTCCGCCGGTCGGCCTGCGCGCGCAGCGAGTGTACCGCCGGGCCCTTTCCAAGATTCAGCATCCGGTACTGGATGCAGCAGCGGTCCGCCGCTTTGGCCATTTCGCCGCCCAGCGCGTCGAGCTCACGCACCAAATGCCCCTTTCCCGTGCCGCCGATGGCGGGGTTGCAGGGCATGTTGCCGACCGCGTCGAGGTTGATCGTGAAGACGACGGTAGAAAGGCCCATCCGCGCGCACGCAAGCCCCGCTTCTATTCCTGCGTGTCCCGCGCCGATGACGGCCACATCGTAGCTCCCGGCCGCGTAATTCATATGCATCGCCTCCGTTTCATGTAAGGTATTATTTTAGCAAGGGAAGGCCGTTTTTGCAAGGATGCGCGCCGGTTTCCGCAGAAAAAAAGCCGGGCTCCCCCGGTTCTCGCTCTTTCGCGCCCGCCTTCGTGTAAAATAGGCCAAAAGGAGGCGAGGCGATGCAAACGTTTGACGCACTTTTGCGGCAGGCGGTGTCAGGATTCTTGGCAAGCAATCTGTCGCTCACGGAGGAGGCCGCCGGGAAGGCCTCGCAGAATGCTTCCATACAGCTGCTGCGGAAAATCTGCGCGCTCGCGCTCGACCCGTCCATCGAAGACGCGCAGGCGCTGGAGAACGTGCGCGCGCTTTGCACGCAGGCGCAGATCTTCTTTCGCGAACAGGGCATGTAGGCAAGGCCAATCCGAATATTTTTTCCGCCCGACCCGTTTCGACGGACTTTCTCCTTCCCCCCACGCTATACTGAGCGTACAGCTTATCCAATGCGAGCGCACTTCATATCCCGGACGGCACGCGCCGTCAATCCCACAACCCTGCCCCCGACCAACTCGTCGGGGGATTTTTTTATCCGCTCTAAAGGATCTCAGAAATTTCTCAAATTTGCGTAGGGGGCGATGCCCACATCGCCCCGGCAAAACGCACCGTTTTTTCGGAAATCTTCGGCGAATTCGTAACTGCCCTTGGGTCGATGTGGGCATCGACCCCTACGAACATTCCGGAAGGCATGCAAAATTTCATTTAATACCGCAAACATCTGCGCAGGCGCTTTTCGGCGCGCTGGATGGTGCGGCAGACGGTCGATTTGCACACGCCAAACTCCCGGGCAAGCTCCGGCATGGTCTTTTTATCTACATAGTAGCCAAGGACGGCTCTTCGCTGCTTTTCCGTCAGCTCGTTTTCAATCACGCGGTGCATGCGGGCAATCTGCTGCTGGCGCGTGAGCCGCGGGCCCTGATAGTCATCATATCCGATAGCTTTCATTGCGGTAATATCCCCTTTCATAATAGTGCGCGGTGAGCGCGGCCAGCTCGTTCGTCTGCCGCAGCATCTGCGATAGCACGGCCATCCGCCGCTCCAGCCAGAAAAGCTCCTGCCGGTCCTCCGCCGTCTTTTTCTGCCGCCGCAGCTCGGAAAGCCGGACGCGCAGCAGCTGCGCGCTTTTTTCATACTGCGCCGATAGCTCCAGAAGCGTCATGCCATCCACTCCGGAAGCATGGCCGTGCGCTGGCGGCTGAGAAAATACGACTTTGCATATTCCGGCAGGCACTCTGGGCAAAGCAGCCGGTCGTCCATCTCGTAATACAGCTGCCCCAGATAAATTTCCCCGCCGCACAGGCCGCAGTAGGCAAAGACGGCCGCCTGCTGCCGGTCCTTTGATCTGCGAGAGGCTCTTTGTTTTTGCATCATAGGGATACTCCTCCTTGAAATTTCGTTTGTCGAAATACCAATTATTTACAATCAAAGCATACTACGCCGTTCCTCAGTTGTCAAGCTAATTTTTACATTTTTTGTAAAAATGTATCGACATCTGACGAACCTGCCCGCACATATTGACGAACGGCCCTGTTTCGGGTATGATGATACCAGCACCGTACCATACGGCGCGACGGCTGAAAAAGGTGTGTGCAGCCAAAAACAAAAAGCCTCCCACTGCCGGGCGTTTGCCGGGATGAACCTCTGGGCGGCTTTTGATCGAAGACAAGGAGAACCAATGGACGATACGGCCATGATGCGTGAGGCGCTGAAGCTTGCGCAGGAAGCAGCGGATGACGGCGAGGTGCCGGTCGGCTGCGTTGTCGCGATGGAAGACGGCCGGATCGTCGGCCGCGGGCGAAACCGCCGGGAGAAGGGAAAGTCTGCCCTTGCCCACGCGGAGCTGGAGGCCATTGGCGAGGCTTGCCGGACGCTTGGCGGCTGGCGGCTGTGGCAGTGTACGCTCTACGTGACGCTCGAGCCCTGCTGCATGTGCGCGGGAGCCATTACCGGCGCGCAGATTCCGCGCGTGGTCTATGGCGCGGCGGACTCTAAAATGGGTGCGGGCGGCTCGCTCGTGAATCTTCTTTGTCTTCCGGGATGTTTCCGTCCCGATGTTACAACCGGCGTTCTCGAAGAGGAGTGCCGGGCGCTTTTGCAGACCTTTTTCCGCTCGCTTCGCGAAAGAAAGAAACAGCAACTACGCGAACCAACGAGAGGTGAGGACTTTGAATTATAAAATTACCGCCGATTCGACCTGTGACCTGAGCCCCGAACTGTTGGAGCAGTATGGCCTCGGTTTAACGCCGCTTTATGTCCAGCTGGGCGAAAAAACGTACCGCGACGGCGTGGACATTTTCCCGGACGATATCTATGCGCACGTAGCAAATGGCGGAGATCTGGCCACAACGGCGGCTGTCAATTTAGCAGACTACGTGCGCCTGTTTTCCGATCTGTCCCGGAAATACGACTTTGTCATCCACATCTGCATTTCCTCCGATTTTTCCTGCTGCTATCAGAACGCGAGCCTCGCGGCGGCAGAGTATCCGAACGTCTACATTGTAGACTCGCGCAATCTCTCCACCGGGCACGGTCTGGTCGTTCTGGAGGCCGAACGCTGCGCGCGGGAGGGCATGGAGCCGCAGGAAATCGTAAGCTATTTGCAGGTGCTCACCGAGCAGGTGGACGCGAGCTTCATTTTAAGCCGCTTAGAATACATGAAAAAAGGCGGCAGGTGCTCGTCCGTTGCCGTTCTGGGCGCGAATTTACTAAGGCTCCGCCCGGCCATTGAAGTAACGGACGGCAAGATGCACGTCTGCAAAAAATATCGCGGCACATTTGAGGCCTGCGTCAAGGCATACATTGCCGACCGCCTGCAAGGGAAAGAAGACCTGAACCTGCGCCGCGTCTTCATCACGCACTCCGGCGTTCCAGAGGAAATCATCGAGACGGCGAAGGAAGCCGTCCGCCAATATCAGAACTTTGAGGAAATCTGCGTCACGCGCGCCGGGTGCACCGTCTCGAGCCACTGCGGCCCCGGCACGATCGGCGTTCTATTCCTTCATGAAGGGTAAACTATGAAAGAAACACTCCGGCGTCTGCTCCCAAAACAGAATATTACGCTCACAGACGGCCAGCTTGATACGCTTGCGCGCTTCGGACAGGCGCTTCTGGAAAAAAATCAAGTCATGAACCTGACGGCCATTACAGCGCCCGATAAGGTCGCGGAGCTCCATTTTTACGACTGCCTCGCGCTTTTGAACGCAGCGGACTTTCGGGGCAAGCGTGTCATTGATATCGGCTGCGGCGCGGGCTTCCCGGGCGTCCCCTTAAAAATCGCAGAGCCGTCGATGGACCTGACGCTTCTTGACTCGCTCGGCAAGCGCATGGACTGGCTGCGCGAAGTCCTGCCGGAGCTGCACGTAGAGGCCAACGTCGTGACGGCCAGAGCGGAGGAATATGTCGTGAACTGCCGCGAGAGCTTTGACATTGCCGTCTCGCGAGCCGTCGCGCGGCTGAACATTCTCGCGGAGCTGTGCCTTCCGTATGTGAAGGTCGGCGGCGTGTTCCTCGCGATGAAGGGACAGCTGGCCGATGTGGAGCTCGAGGAGGCAAAAAAGGGAATCGCCCTTTTAGGCGGCAAAGTCGAGCGCGTGTTTGAATACGAGGTATCAAGCGCCGTCCATCGTGCCGTCGTCATCCGCAAGGAAACGGCCACGCCGCCAAAATATCCCCGGCCGTTTGCGAAAATCAAAAAGAGCCCGTTATAAAGAAAAAGCGCTCCAAGCCAGATAGACTTGGAGCTCTTTGCCGTCTTCTCAAAAGAGAAAACCGGCGCTGATCCTTATGTAATTTGCCCTTACGGGATTCCTGCGCACCTCCGGGAGGTTCGTAGGGGGCGATGCCCACATCGCCCCATTTGGCGCCATCGAATTCGCCAAAAATTTCCATCAAAACGGTACCTCCTGCCGGGTCGATGTGGGCATCGACCCCTACGCATAAACGGGAAACTCTCAGAAATCTCGTAGGGGCGGACGAAAATTTTGCGTGTAATCACTTCTTCAGGTCGTCGCCGCGGAGATATTTGCCGAGTGGCTTCTGCAAAATCGCGATGACAACAAGCACCATGATGAGGCTGAGCAGCAGGAAGCTGCCGTTATAGAGCGCGGAATAGATCCACGGAGAGGTCATCGTCATACCGAAGAACTCATCGGGCATATACTCGGCCCAGAGCGTCGCGCCGGTAACATAGTGGACGAGGAAGCGCAGGAACGTACCGAGGAGCGAACCCCAGTAGATGCCGTTCTTCTTGCCCTTGAACAGGCCCGCAAAGCCCATCACAGCAAAAGCCAGCAGATAGTCGCCGATGATCGACTGCCAGCCCGCGGCGTACGCAACGTCGAGAAACAGCTGCAGAAGGCCGAACGCGAACGAGACAAGCAGGCCCGGGCCAAAGCCCCAGCGGACACAGAACAGGAAAATCGGGAGCATCGAAAGCGTCACCGAGCCGCCGTTCGGCAGCTCCCAGAGCTTCAGATAGCCCAGCACCTGCGCCAGAGCCAGCAGAAGCGCGCCCTCGCACAGGCAGCGGAGCGTCATTTTGCGTTTTGTCATGAAAAGCACCTCAGAAAATAAAAATACCGCCTACAACCGGGTGTGGTGTAGAGCGGCAGAACAAATATGTCCGAAACAGCTTCCTACGCCGGCATTACCCGGATCAGGTTAAGGGACAAGCGCGATGCGCAATCTCAGCCGGTTTCCCAGCGCCCCTGTGTTCGATTGTATGCGGTTCGTCCTTATTATAGGGAAAGCACCCCGTTTCGTCAAGCCCCGATTCCCGAAAAATTTTCCGCCGGAAATATTTCCCGTGCCCTCTTGCAAACGCGCGAAAAATCAGTATGATAGTATCTACTGACCTCAAATATTTGCGATTTGCGCCGAAAGGAGAATTTTCATGAAGCGCACGCTGTTCCATCAGAGCTCCATGACCGAAGGCCCCGTTTTGCAGGGGATGCTGGCGTTCTTCCTGCCGATCATGCTGGGAACGCTTCTCCAGCAGCTGTATTCCGCGGTCGATGCGGTCGTGCTCGGCCAGTTCGTCGGCAAAACCGCACTCGCGGCAGTCGGCGGGTCGGACATTGTGCTCATTAATCTGATCGTGAATTTCTTTGTCGGCCTGTCGTCCGGCGCTTCCGTCGTCATCTCGCAGCACGCGGGCGCGCAGGAGCACGAGCAGGTGAGCCGGGCCGTGCATACGGCGGTATTTCTGGCCGTCGTGGTGGGCACGCTCACGACGCTTCTTGGCACAACCGTCGCGCCCTTGCTTCTTCCCGCGCTCAATACGCCGGAAGATACGCTGCAATACTCGAAGGACTACCTCGTCTGGTACTTCGCGGGCATGATCCCCTCCATGATCTACAACATGGGAAGCGGCATCCTCCGCGCGCTGGGCGATTCGAAGAGGCCGCTTCTGTTTCTCGTCGTCTGCACGATCGTGAACACCATTCTGGACCTTCTTTTTGTCGCTGTTTTCAAGATGGAGGTCGCGGGCGCGGCGATTGCGACGAGTCTTTCTCAGATCATCTGCGCGTGGCTCGTCCTTCACACGCTCCGGCGTGCAAACGGAGACTATCATCTCGAGTTCCGAAAAATCCGGCCGGACGCGTGGCTCCTCAAGCGCATGCTCGTCATCGGCCTTCCCGCCGGCATTTCCAGCATGCTCTATAACATCACAAACGTCTATGTCCAGAAAGCCATCAACATGCTCGGCACCGACACCGTCGCGGCCTGGTCGGTCTTCTGGAAGCTGGACGGCATTTTCTGGCCGATCAACAACGCCATCGGCATTGCCGTCATGACCTTCGCAGGGCAGAATTACGGCGCGCGCAAAAAAGACCGGATCTTCGAGACCATGCGCGTGGGGTTTCTCCTGCACTTTGCGATGTGCGCGCTCATTGGCGGCGGGATTTTCCTGACGCGCGACTGGACGATCCGCCTGTTTAATTCCGACCCGGCAGTCGTTGAGCAGGGACGCGTGATCATCGGCTATCTTGCCCCGTGCTATATCCTGTTCTCGGCGACGGAGGTTCTGTCGTCTATGATGCGGGGCGTTGGAAACGCCGTGAAGCCAACCATTATCACGCTCTTCGGCGCATGCGTGCTGCGGCTGATCCTGCTGTTTACGATGACCTTCCCGCACCTGAGCAATCTCACCATTGCCCTCTGCTACCCCATCACCTGGACCGCCGCTTCGGCAATGTTCCTCATCTACTACAAATTCGGCCACTGGCTCCCCGCGTATCCTACCAAGCGCGTGGAGATCGGCTGACACAAAACCGCGGAGCTGCAAAATTGCAGCTCCGCGGTTATTCTTGCGTCTCGTCAAGCAGCACCGTCAGCTCGTGCCCGCGCTCGCGGCAAACGTCCTTTACGGTTCGGATGATCTCCCGCCTTACCGCAAGCGAATAATCTCGGAAGATCAGCGCGCCGTCACAGGGCGTGTACTCGATCGTCAGCCTGCAGGGAAGCTCGCGCAGCGCCTGCACCTCAGAAAACGTATGATAAACGTGCGGCGCAGATTCCAGCACATACGTCCGGTTGTCGCACGAAAAGACGTATCCCTTTTCCAGAAACGCGGCAAAAAGCGTCCGGTCAAAGCCCTCGCTGACGGAAATGAGCTCTTTCCAGCCGCCCGCCATCCGCTGCAGATCGTCCATTCCGGCGATCTCCCGCGCGTAATACATGGGAAAGGTCGTATGGTAGATGATCTCGCGCTTCTTTTTCTCCTGCCGCTCGTCCTTCCAGAACAGATCCTCCATCCAGGTTACAGCATACCGCCCTGTGCAGAGCCTCTCCACAATCTCGCAGCACTCGCTGTTGTAATCTCCTTCACAGGAAAACCAAAGCTCCTTCTCGCCGTCCTCTATCCCTTCCGAAAGCGCCAGCAGCGGCACATAACGCGCGTCCTTCGAAAACGTCCACTTCAAAAATTCCAGAAAGCCCATGCTATGCCCCCTCCGGCTCATCCAAGCTTTTCCCGTGCGCGGTCATGATCTCCCGGATGGTTTTCAGGACAAACCGCTTTGTTTCCTCGTCCGGCAGCGTCATATCCAGCCAGTCCTCGTCAATGTCATAGTAAATGGAAAACAGCCCCGGCTGCTGCACGGCGGCCTTGACTTTCTCGTAGGTCATCTCCTCCGGCGGGTCTTTGAGCGCGAAGAGCGTCAGCGTACAGACCCACGGGATTCCCAGCTCTTCGCCGTCATCGCTGTACATCTCCTCGAGCATTGCCCGGTCGATCCCCGCGCCGACGCCAATGAGCTCCTTCCAGCCGTCGGTCAGACGCGTGTGTGTTTTGCTGTCAAGCAAATGCTCCTGCCCGTAGCGCATCGGGAACGTCTCGCAATAGGTGATCTGCGTCCTTCGCCGCTCCTCCCGCTTTTCGATGCAGCTCCACTGTTCGACCTGCGTTGCGCAGAGCCTTCCCGCCATTAACCGCTCCATGATCTCCAGCCAAAATGCATAATTGCGCTGTCCGCGCTCCCAACGCAGAAGGCTCAGCATATCTGCGCCGTCTTTCTGATAGACGTCAATGTGATAATCCTCATGCGGCGGCTCTTCGCGCGTCGGAAACAGCCACTCCAATAGTAGTCCTAAAAGTCCCATGCTGCGCCTCCTTGCATCCTTTTTTCCAGCATACGCGAAACATCCAAAAATTTCAAGCCGTTTTTCCCGCAAAAAAGCAGGACTGCGTGTGCAGCCCCGCTTTTTTTGCCTTATTCCGCGTCTTCCTGCGCCGGAGGGTCGGCGAGCACCGTTTTTCCCATGTAGCTGTGATAGATCTCCTTGGCCAACGCCTGCGCCTGCGTGCCGTCAAAATACATCCAGTTCACAAGGATGTTCTTCTCCTCGTCCAGCGAAATATACTTTTCCAGCATCACGTGCTTCGGATCGATCGAGCCGTTAAGCAGCCCACTTTCAAGCGACACCATGATATCCGTCGAAACCTGTACGGGCCCGCTGCCAACCGCCGCGCATTTCAATACGCCGCTGGTGGAATAGGTATCTCCGATGCTTTGCATCTGCTCGAAGAAGAAAACGGTCTTTCCGTCGGAAGACAGGCTATAGCAGCTGTAATAGAGGCCCCAGATCCCCAGCGTATACGTATCCGAGGACAGCTTTTCCGCCTCCCCCTGCGCCACGGAATAGCGGTACAGCGATGCGCTTTTTTCCTTCTCCTCGAAGTTTTTCACGTAGTAGACCGTCTCGCCGTCCGCCGCAATATCGAAATCAACCACCTCGCCCGCAAGCTTCACCGCGTCTGTTGCCTGCGCGCCGTCAATGTCCGCCAGATACAGATCCTTGTCCGTCGTCAGATAGCAGATTTTCCCGTTTGCGATCTGGAACGCCCGGATATCGGAGACAATTTTCTCGCGGTCGCCGTCAAGGGTAATAAAATACGCGCTGCTGCTGTCGCTCGCCTTGACCAGCGCATAGAGCCCGTCCGCGTCGCCGGTGCTTTCATCCAGCCGTCCGTCTTTTGTATAGAGCGCAGCGCTGGAAAGCGTCCCGCCCAGCTTGGCCTTCACGACCTCGCCGCCGGACTTTTGGAACCAGAGGGTGCTCGCGCTCGTATTTCCGACGGCAAGAATCGCCCCATCCGCCGAGAAGGCCGGGTAGGTGCTGCTATACGCCGAGTCCACCTCGCCAAGCAGGCTCCGGTCGCCGGTTTCATAGAGATAAACGGAGCTCTTCTTGTCCGTCTTGTTGACTTCCATCCAGATGGCCGTGCCGCCGTCGTCGGTGACAGCCTCCAGTTCCATGTCCGCGCCGTCCTGCGTGCACTGCGATATTTTTTCCGGCTCCTGCGCATCCTCTTTGAGAAGATAAAGATTCTTCTCCGCGTCGACAAACAGCGTCGTCAGCGACGTTTCCGCCGTGATGGCCTCCGGATTCTGCCCCAGCCGGACCGGCTCGTCCGCGTCAAATAGCTGCCGGTAGAGATAGCCTTCCCCATCCAGATACAATACGCCGCTCGAGCGAACGGTCTGCACACTGGAAACCTCGGCCGCAAGCGTCTGCTTTTCCTCGCCCGTCAGCGTGTAAAGTGTCCCGTCGCGCTCGAGAACCACCGCCGTTTTCCGGTCCTTCAGCAGCCACAGGGCCACAACGTCTCCCCTGATCTCCAGCATCGTCCCGTCCATGCGCGGCAGATATCCGGTTCCGTCGCTTCCGACCTTGCCTTCGATGACCGCGTAATGCGCTTCCAGCTCCTGTTTTGCCGCGTCCAGTGTTTCCCGCGCAGCGAGCAGAACCGCCTGATTTTCCACCTGCCGCTGCTCCTCCTCCGGCAAGGCGGCAAAGGCAGCCTCCGCCTGCTCAACGGCACTTTCGCTGTCGAGCGTTACCGCGCCGAGCGCGCCGATCTGCGCCTCCAGCTCCAGAACCGCCGCGCTCTTCAAGGCCGCAAAGCGCTCATGCGCCGCCTGCAAAGCTGCGTTGTTTTCCACCTGCTCCCGCTCCTGCGCGCTCAATGCGTCATAGGCCGCCTGCGCCTGCTCGATGGCCGACCGGCTGTCCGCCGTTACCTCTCCGATCGCATCAATAAGCGCCTCGGTTCTTTTGGCCGCTTCGCTCTTAAGCCCCGTATACGTCTCGCGCGCGGCAAGCAGCACATCGTAGTTTTTGACCTCCGCCTTCTGCTCCTCGGTCAGGGCCGCAAACGAAGCCTCCGCTTCTTCAATGGCCGCCGCGCTCTCCAGCGTCACGTCTCCGATTTGCCCGATCTGCGCCTCCACGCTCTTTGCCTCCGCACTTTTGCAGGCGCAGAGCATAAGTGCCAGCACCAGCGCCAGTGCTGCCGCCAGAATTCGCCTCATATGTCTCTCCCCTTCCTATAATTAGGCAGTATTCTTCCTATGATTATGCCAGTTCTCTTCCTGTTTGTCAAGCAAAACAGGAACTATAATTCCTACATAACCACCGCAGGAGGAAGAACCATGCTTCTTTTCGATACGCAGCAAATCGGCAACCGGCTGCTTGCCATACGCAAACGGCTCGGTCTGACGCAAAGCGAGGCCGCGGAGCTCTGCGGTCTGTCTGGTCGCGCCTACGCCGACATTGAGCGCGGCGAGGTCAACATGCGCATCCAGACCGTCCAGCGCATCTGCCGCGCGTTCCACATTACACCCGACGAAATTCTGACCGCCGAAAATGAGCCGCTCGCCGCCGACCAGGACGCGCTGTTTGCCCGCCTGCAAGGCTGCCGCCCAAAGGAGAAGGAAACGGCGCTTGCGCTGCTGGCCACATATTTGCAGTCGCTGGAGCCGGACTAAGCGCTATTTGAAATTGTGCATTCTGCCCATTTGCAAGTTTTTCTGATTTCGTGGTACACTAAAAGAAAAACTGCCCTCGGGCGGAAAGGAGCAAACCATGCACGAATATGAGCTTTTGATCGAAACCATCAACCCCTGCGGCGGCGAGGCGCACGCGAAGAAGGAATTCAAGGAAGTCTTCGCCGAGAGCCCAGAAAGCTACGTCGCCCAGAACGGCCGCTACCCGGTGATCGACTCCGGCAAAAACGCCGCGGGCGACAGCGTCATCACAACCGGCGACGGCAAGGGCATTCTCATCCGCTATACGTTTACCGAGTAATCTCAAACAGACGCAAAAAATCCGTTCCGGCCTACTTGCCGGAACGGATTTTTCTATGGAATGAGATCATCCATGGATTGGTATTATTCCATATCTTCCTTCAGCTTTTCAAAAAAGCCTTTCTTTTTGGGCTGGGTATCCTCGCCGCCGTTCTCTAACTTCCGAAGCAGCTCCTTCTGCTCCTTCGTCAGCTTTGTCGGCGTTTCTACCACGACGGTCACAAACTGGTCGCCGCGCGTCTTGTAGCCCACATACGGAATGCCCTTGCCGCGCAGGCGGAAGGTTGTGCCGGTCTGCGTGCCCTCGGGGATGTTATAGCGCACCTTGCCGTCAAGCGTCGGTACCTCGATCGTCGCGCCGAGCGCTGCCTGCGTAAAGGAGATCGGCATCTGGCACAGGACGTTTGCCCCGTCTCTTGTAAAGAGCGGATGCTTGCGCACCGAAACGGTCACGAGCAAATCGCCGTTCGGGCCGCCGTTGGAGCCCACATTGCCCTCTTCGCGCACACGGAACGACTGACCGTTGTCGATGCCCGCCGGGACGGACACCTTGAGCGTCTTCGTGTGGCGCACCTTTCCCTTGCCCTTGCAGGTCTGGCAGGGGTCTTTGATGATCTTGCCTGCACCGCCGCACTTCGGGCACGGCTGCTGCGACTGCATCGTCATCCCCATGAAGTTCTGCTGCGTGCGCACCGTACCGGTGCCGCGGCAATACGTACAGGTTTCCGGCTGCGCGCCGTCCTTGCAGCCCGAGCCGTGACAGGTCGGGCAGGACTCGATGCGCGAATACGTGATCTGCTGCTCGCAGCCAAAGGCCGCGTCCTCAAAGCTGATCTCGATCTCCGCGACCACGTTCTGTCCCTTGCTGGGGCCGGTTCTGCGCGCGGAGGAGCTGCTTGCGCCGCCGCCGAAGAAGTCGCCAAAAATATCGCCCAGATCTCCGAAGCCGCCGAAGCCTCCAAACCCGCCGAAGCCGGCGCCCGCATTGGGGTTGAAGTTCGGGTCGACACCCGCAAAGCCGTACTGGTCGTAGCGCGCCTTTTTATCCGCGTCGGACAGCACCTCGTAGGCCTCGTTGACCTCCTTGAATTTTTCCTCTGCCGATTTATCGCCCGGGTTCTGGTCGGGGTGGTACTTCATGGCAAGCTTACGGTAAGCTTTCTTGATCTCCGCATCGGATGCGTTTTTCTCGACGCCCAGAACCTCATAATAATCTCGTTTGTTTTGATCTGCCATATTCTTCACCTCTTACCGGGAACTTTTCCAATCGTTTTCTATCCGAATCGAAGCTCCCATGGTGTTCAGACAAGCCAAGCGGGGCGGATTGCTCCGCCCCAAGGCTGATTATCGGAACTTAGACCTCTTCGTAGTCCGCGTCGACCACGCCGTCGTCGCCGGGCTTGCCGGAATCCTGTGTGCCGCAGCCGCCGCAGTCGCCGCCGCAGTTCGCATTCGGATCGCCCTGCGGAGCCGCGTTCTTGTAAAGCTTCTCAGAAACTGCATAGAACGCCTTCTGCACTTCGTCGGTCGCGGCCTTGATGGCGGCAACGTCGGTGCCCTTCTGGGCTTCCTTCAGCTTTTCGATCGCGGCCAGAACGGGGGCCTTGTCGCTCTCGGTGACCTTGTCGCCCATCTCGTTCAGCGTCTTTTCAGACTGATAGATGACCTGATCGGCTGCGTTGCGCGCATCGACCTCATCCTTACGGGCCTTATCCTCCGCCGCGTACTGCTCGGCTTCCTTGACGGCCTTGTCGATATCCTCCTTCGAGAGGTTCGAAGAAGCGGTGATGGTGATCTTCTGCTCTGCGCCGGTGCCAAGGTCCTTCGCGGAGACGTTCACGATGCCGTTGGCGTCGATGTCGAACGTGACCTCAATCTGCGGCACGCCGCGAGGTGCCGGAGCAATGCCGGTCAGCTGGAACTTGCCGAGGGTCTTATTGTAAGCGGCCATCTCGCGCTCGCCCTGCAGGACATGGACCTCAACAGAGGTCTGGTTGTCTGCCGCGGTCGAGAAGACCTGGCTCTTCTTGGTCGGGATGGTGGTGTTGCGCTCGATGAGCTTGGTGAACACGCCGCCGAGGGTTTCGATGCCGAGGGACAGCGGGGTCACGTCGAGCAGGACAACGCCGGAGACGTCGCCGCCGAGCACGCCGCCCTGAATGGCAGCACCGTCGGCCACGCACTCATCGGGGTTGATGCCCTTGAAGCCTTCCTTGCCGGTGAGCTTCT
>OLGA01001902.1_pt1 | contig 15698 bp, 9 predicted proteins | sample 1604881 | NCBI WGS metagenome assembly OLGA01 (sample SAMEA3888896, study PRJEB22519) | human gut metagenome | biome: human gut; feature: human-associated habitat; material: faeces | place: Denmark | collected 2009
GTTGGGTGCTGTGGATGCACGGCGACATTCCGGTCGAACGCGGCTCGCGGGGCAGCGCCAAACAGATGCTCGAACGCTGCCGGCAGCGGTTGTCGCGCGGAACGTCGGTGATCGTCTTCCCGGAAGGGACGCGCACCAAGACGGGAGAGATCGGACGGTTCAAAGACGGGGCTTTCTTGGTGGCCAAGCATGCCGGCGTGGGCATCCAACCGGTCGTGATCGACGGCACGTGGAGCCTGAACGACGGCTGGCGGCTGCGGATGCCGCATACGTTCCGGGTAAAGGTGCTCGACGCGCTGCCTGCGGAATACGTAGCGTCGAAGGAAGCCCGCGAACTGGCCGTCGAAATGGAAAACCGGATGCGGACGGCGCACCTGCAAATGACCGGAAAACAACAATAAACGAAAAATAAAAGAGATAGGAGCACGAGAATCGACTATGGGTATGGTTGCAGATTACGGGGACGAACACATCCGGACACTGGATTGGAAAGAGCACATCCGGCGGCGGCCGGGTATGTATATCGGGAAACTCGGCGACGGAACGTCCGCCGACGACGGGATCTACATCCTGATCAAAGAGGTGCTGGACAACTCCGTAGACGAATACATGATGGGCTTCGGCAAGAGCATCGACATCACGATCGCGGACGACAAGACCGTCACCGTACGCGACTACGGACGCGGCGTGCCGCTCGGCAAACTGGTGGACGTGGCGTCGAAGATGAACACCGGCGCGAAATACGACTCGAAAGCGTTTAAAAAATCGGTCGGACTGAACGGCGTCGGCATCAAGGCGGTCAACGCGCTGTCGGACGCTTTCCTGATCCGCAGCGTGCGCGACGGCGAAGCCCGCAGCGTGCGGTTCGAGAAGGGGAACGAAATCGCGGACGTGTCCGAAAGCGGCGTCGGCGAAAAGAACGGGACGATGGTGTCGTTCCATGCCGACGAAAGCGTTTTCGGCAGCTACGACTTTCACATGGAATACGTGGAGTCGATGGTACGCAACTACACTTACCTGAACGCCGGGCTGACGATCAGGGTCAACGGGCAGGCGTTCGTCTCGAAAAACGGGCTGCTCGACCTGCTGCAGGAAAACCTCGGCGAAGAGCCGCTCTACCCGCCCGTTCACCTCTGCGGAGAGGACATCGAAGTGGTCATCACGCACGGGCACGGCTACGGCGAAACCTACTACTCGTTCGTGAACGGCCAGTACACCACACTGGGAGGCACTCACCAGGCGGCTTTCCGGGAGGCGGTGGCGAAAACCGTCAAGGAATTCTACAAGAAAGACTACGACCCGGCCGACGTGCGCACCTCCATCATCGCGGCGCTCAGCATCAAGGTCGAAAATCCCATGTTCGAGAACCAGCCCAAGACCAAGTTCGGCTCGAAGGACGTGGCCGAGGGAGGCCCATCGGTGCGCAATTTCATCATGGATTTCGTCAAGGAGCGGCTGGACGACTACCTGCACATGCACCCCGAGACGGCCGATGCGCTGGGCAAGAAGGTGGCCTCCAACGAGAAGGAACGCAAGGCCATATCGGGCGTCCAGAAGAAGGCGCGCGAAATGGCCAAGAAGGTGAGCCTCAACAACAAGAAACTGCGCGACTGCAAGATACACCTGAGCGACGAAAAGAACGACCGCCGGTTCGACACCATGATTTTCATTACGGAAGGCAACTCGGCGAGCGGTTCCATCACCGCCAGCCGTGACGTACAGACGCAGGCGGTCTTCTCGCTCCGCGGCAAGCCCCTCAACAGCTTCGGACTGACCAAGCGGGTGGTCTACGAGAACGAGGAGTTCAACCTGCTCCAGGCGGCGCTCAACATCGAGGAGGACATCGGCAACCTGCGATACAACAAGGTCATCATCGCCACCGATGCCGACGTGGACGGCATGCACATCCGGATGCTCATCATGACCTTTTTCCTGCAGTTCTTTCCGGACGTGATACGCAACAACCACCTTTTCGTGCTGCAAACCCCGCTGTTCCGGGTGCGCAACAAGAAGGAGACAATCTACTGCTACAACGAAGAGGAGCGGCAGCGGGCGGTGAACCGGCTCGGCCCGAACCCCGAAATCACGCGATTCAAGGGACTCGGCGAAATATCCGCCGACGAATTCAAGGAGTTCATCGGCGAGAACATGCGGCTGGAACAGGTGCGGCTGACGAAAGAGGACCCGATACACGACATGCTCGAGTTCTACATGGGCAAGAACACCTCGGACCGGCAGGAGTTCATTATCAACAACCTGCGCATAGAGGCCGACTACATCGACGAGCTGATATAATCCGCACGAAGGGCGGGAAGAGAGGGCTGCCGGCAGCCGAATTGCGAAAAAAATGTCGGCGAACCTTTTCCGGCACGGTTTTTACTTGTTATTGCGAAGAGCGGCACCGATGCCGCGACTTACGGACAACTTTAAAAACCACGGTTATGAACGGAAAAGAACTGGACAGGAAGTACAAAGGCGACTTCCCCAACGAATGTGTAGCGGAAAAGGCGGATACGGAACGCCTGATGAACGAAACAGGGCCGCTGGACGGGACAAAAGAGGCGACGGAGGATTTTCGCCGGGACGAGAACGGGCTCTCCGACATGGAGAATCCCAACAAGACGGGCTCCCCGGACATCTCCCGGAAGCGATAACATCCCTCCTTCGCCCGCGGAAACATAACGAAAGCCTGCGGCGGTCCGGCTGCCGCAGGCCAACCAGGATACGATGAGCGAAGAGAGAAGGAACAAGGAACGGGCGGCAACGGACCCGGAAGAGGAAGGAACGGCGGCGGCCGGCAGTACGGACGATACGGACGAAGAGGGCAACGCCGCAGGTTTCGGAGAAGAGACCGACGGAACGGATGCCGGCGACGACGGAATGACGGACGCGGACGATACGGACGCCGTGCCGGAGAGCCGAGGCCGGATGTCCGAAAAATACGTGCGCCTCACGGAAACGGGTACGGCCCGCTACCGTCTGACGGGCATGTACAAGGACTGGTTTCTGGACTATGCGTCGTACGTGATACTGGAACGGGCCGTACCCCATGTGGAGGACGGCCTCAAACCTGTACACCGGCGCATTCTGCATGCTATGCGCAAAATCGACGACGGACGCTACAACAAGGTGGCGAACATCATCGGCCAGACGATGCAGTACCACCCCCACGGCGACGCCTCCATCGGCGACGCCCTCGTGCAGCTCGGCCAGAAGGAGTTGCTCATCGACACGCAGGGCAACTGGGGCAACATCCTCACGGGCGACATGGCCGCCGCGCCGCGTTACATCGAGGCCCGGCTCAGCAAGTTCGCCCTCGACGTGGTGTTCAATCCCAAGACCACGGAGTGGATGCTCTCCTACGACGGCCGCAACCAGGAACCCGTCACGCTGCCCGTGAAGTTCCCGCTGTTGCTGGCGCAGGGGGTAGAGGGTATCGCGGTGGGCCTCGCCTCGAAAATCCTGCCGCACAACTTCAACGAACTCATCGACGCCTCCGTAGCCTGTCTACGAGGCGAACCGTTCACGCTCTATCCCGACTTCCAGACGGGGGGCCTCATCGACGTGTCGCGCTACAACGACGGACTGCGCGGCGGCGTAGTGAAGGTGCGCGCACGCATCTCCAAAATCGACAAGCGCACGCTCGCCATCACCGAGATTCCTTACGGCACCACAACCGAGTCCATCAAGGAGTCCATCATCAAGGCCAACGAAAAGGGAAAAATCAAGATACGGAAAGTGGACGACAACACCGCCGAAAAGGTGGAAATCATCGTCCACGTAAGCGCCGACGAATCGGCCGACAAGACCATCGACGCGCTCTATGCCTTCACCGACTGCGAAGTCTCCATATCGCCCAACTCGTGCGTCATCTCCGACGAGAAGCCGCACTTCATTGGCGTCAGCGAAATCCTGCGCCGGAGCGCCGAACGCACCAAACATCTGCTGGGCACCGAGCTGCGCATCCGCCTCGGGGAGCTCGACGAGGAGTGGCACATGGCCTCCCTCGAACGCATCTTCATCGAGAACAAAATCTACCAGGCTATCGAAGGCAAGAAATCGCGCGAAGAGGCTTACGAGGCGGTGGACGAACGGCTCGCACCTTTCAAGAAACTGCTGCGCCGCGAAGTGACGCACGAGGACGTGGTAAAGCTTACCGAGCTGCGGTTCATCCGCATCTCGAAATACGACTCCGCCAAGGCCGACAACCAGATAAAGGGCATCGAGGAGGAGACGGAGCGTGTCCGCCACGACCTCGAACACCTGACCGACTACGCCGTCGCCTGGTACGGCCGGATAAAGGAGAAGTACGGCAAGGGACGCGAACGGCGCACCGAACTGCGGGAGTTCGACAGCATCGAGGCGGCGAAAGTAGTCGTCGCCAACGCCAAACTCTACGTGGACCGCGAAGGGGGCTTTTTCGGCATCGGCAACGCCATGAAGAAGGACGAATACGTCTGCGACTGTTCCGACATCGACGAGGTAATCGTCTTCACCCAGGCAGGCAACTATCTGGTGACGAAGGTGAGCGACAAGGCCTTTTATGCCCCCGGCATCCAGTACATCGGGGTCTTCAAGCGCAACGACGAACGGACGATTTACAACGTCCTCTACCGCGACGGCGAGAAGGGCCCCATCATGATGAAGCGCTGCGCCATCAAGGGCGTCACGCGCGACCGCGAATACGCCATCACCAAAGGCACGCCCGGCAGCCGCATCCTCTACATGAGCGTGAATCCCAACGGAGAGGCCGAGGTACTCAAAATCATGTTCAAACAGCGTACGCGGCTGAAAAAGGCCATCGTGGACCTCGACTTCAGCAAGCTCGCCATCAAGGGGCGCAGCTCGCAGGGGAATCTCTTCTCGCGCTACGCCATCCACAAGATACAGGTGAAAGAGCGAGGCGCCTCCACCCTCGCCGGACAGAACATCTGGTTCGACGAGGACGTGATGCGGCTCAATACCGACGGCCGCGGACGCCTGCTGGGCGAGTTCCAGGGCGACGACAAAATCATCGTCTTCACGTCCAAAGGCCAGTATTATACCACCGGATACGACACCGGCCACCACTTCCCGGAAGATACCATCCGGGTGGAGAAGTACGCACCCGACCGGATATACAGCGTCGCATACTACGACGCCGACAGCCGTTACTATTACCTGAAGCGTTTCGCTGCCGAAGCGAGCGACAACCGTATGCAGTCCTTCATCGACGACTCCAACCCCCGCTCGCGGATGACAGCCCTGTCGGCCGACCGCTATCCGCAGCTGGAAATCACCTACGGCGGCGCCCACCGTACGCGTCCCGCCGACCTGGTGGACGTGGAGCAGTTCATCGGCGTCAAGAGCCACCGGGCGAAGGGAAAACGGCTCACCACCTACGACGTGGCGGCGCTCCGCTTTACCGAACCGCTCCGACCCGACCCCGACGAGACATCCGCAGGCAACGGGAACGGAGAGGCAGATGGCACAGCGAACGACCTGCCGGACACGCCGGCCCCATCGCCGGAAAGCGGTGACCAGAAAAACGATGCGTCCCAAAACGGGGAGCAGCCGGAGGTTCCAGATGCCGCAGGCCGGACGACGGAGCCGACGACCCCCGACCCCGACGGCGATGACGGGGAACAGGATGCCCTGCAGAACGGCAACCGGAGTATCCGCCGCACCACCGTAACGGCGGTCGACGACGACCTCATCATCGAACGGCCGGAGGAGGAGGACGAAACCCGCAACCCCGACATCCAACAGCTTGACCTTTTCTGACCGAAGCACACCATACGATGACCATTTATCTCACAGGCTTCATGGGATGCGGCAAAAGCTCGACGGGCCGGCGCGTGGCACGGGCCCTCGGATACACTTTCGCCGATACCGACTGTCTGGTGGAGGAGACTGCCGGGAAGAGCATCGCCCGCATCTTCGCCGAGGAGGGGGAAACGGTGTTCCGGCAACTGGAGACGGAAGCGCTCGCCGCCATTCCGCAGGAAGGGAATACCGTCGTAGCCACGGGCGGCGGCCTGCCGTGCAGCGAACGCAACCTGTCGCTCATGCGGCAGCGGGGCCGCATCGTCTATCTCGCCTCCTCTCAGGAACGTCTGGTGCATATTCTGCTCGCCTGCCGCCGCGACCGGCGCCCCCGGATAGCGGGACTCGACGAGGCCGGCATCCGAGAGTATGTCCGCACCACGCTCGCCCAACGGGAAAGCTACTATGCGCAGGCCGACCGGACGGTTATCTGCGACGGCATGGACAGCCGACATATCGCCGACGAAATCATCGCCTACGTCCGCGCGCTGGAGGAGCTCCGATAACCGCCCCTCTCCGCACCGAAAAGAGATACGCCGATACGGCGCTCCGCGCGAACTGCCGAATCGCAGCCACCGTTTCACAGCCCCGACCCGGTGCCGGACACCTACCCCAGAAAACCCGTCACCATCCGGGCCGTAACCGCCGCAGACGACCGTCCGGAAGTGCCGGGCAAACACACCGCTTCCCCGACGAAAAGCGACAACGCCGTCAACGCTGTGCACTCCTCGTCGCCCTGCGCATCTGCCGGACTCACAACTCCCGCCACCCCATACAAATAACATCAGGTACAACACCACGGCATCGTACCTGCCGCGCACCGTCAGATGACAAATACCTCTCCGGCCACGCAGCCAACGCCTGCGCAGTATGCCACGCTGTCATAATTAAGATAGCCGGAGGACGACAATCCCCGCTGCCGGCCTTTCAAAATCATGCCGTCAATCGTCAGGCCGCCCGCCCGCACAACGCCCCGTCTCCGCAGAGCGTCCGCCGCATACGCCGAGACCCGACAGAAGGAACGAATACCCCGCCCGGCCACCGTAACGCAAGCGAACGGGACAACGGCCGTCCTTTCCCGACGGCATACAACGACCGCTGTTTTCCCGGTACCACGCACGCATAAAATCCCTACCTTTGTACCGTATGGACAATTCCCCGATAGGTGTTTTCGATTCAGGCATGGGCGGCCTCTCCGTCTGGCGGGAGCTGCGCAAAGCCCTGCCGGAGGAGTCGGTCGTCTACTACGGCGACGGGGCACACTGCCCCTACGGCGAAAAGCCCGCCGAAGAGGTGGCCGGCTATATCGACGATGCCGTGCGCACGCTGCTCGGCGCAGGAACCAAACTTATCGTACTGGCCTGCAATACGGCCACGATGATAGCCGTCAAACGGCTGCGGGCAGCCTATCCCGTTCCCTTCGTCGGGATGGAGCCGGCCATCAAGCCGGCCGCGGCTACCACCCGCAGCGGCATCATCGGGGTGCTCGCCACACGCGCTTCGCTGGGAAGCGACTGGTTCGGCGAACTGAGCGGCAAATACGCCGCCGGCGTCCGGATACTGCCTGCCGTAGGCGAGGGGTTCGTGGAAGCGGTCGAAAGAGGCGAGGAAAACACGCCCGCCGTCCGACAACTCGTACACCGGGCCGTCGCGCCGCTGGTAGAAGCGGGCGCCGACCGCATCGTCCTCGGCTGCACCCATTATCCTTTTCTGGCCGAGGTCATCGCAGACGAGGCCGGCGCCGCAATCGAAATCATCGACCCCGCACCGGCCATCGCCCGACGAACCGCATCGCTGCTCGACCGCCATGGACTGCGGGCCGAAAGAGGACATGTCCCGGTCTATACCTTTCTTTCGGCCGCAGGAGTTCCCTATGCCGAACGGCTCCGGGAACGGGCTTCCCGGCTCTGACACCGCACCCGGCGCGACAGGCCGGCAGCACCCTCGCACATTTTTATTATCTTTGTCCGAACAGCAGAAAAGCCGCACCATGGCAAAACAGGAAAAGACGAAAGCGAAAAGTACCGGAACAGCCGCCAGGCTATTCGCAGGCAGGAAAATAGGAGAAACGGAACGCTGGATATACGGATTCCTGCTCCTGTTCGTGTCGCTCTTCTTCCTGCTCGCCGTCGTCAGCTACTACTTCACCTGGAGCGAAGACCAGGCCGCCCTGCGCGAAGGACTCAGTTGGAGCGCGGTGGACAACGTCGCCAACCATGCGGGCAAGCTGGGAGCAATCACCGGCTCGGCACTCGTCGGCAAGTGGTTCGGTGTCTTCGCCATAGGCATTCCCGTCGTACTGCTCATTCTCTCGCTGCGCATCATGCGCGTCCGGCCGCTCTTCCTGAACCGTTCGGTACGGACGACGCTCATCGTCATGATACTCGGCTCGCTCTCGCTCGGCTATCTTTTCGGCACACGCTGGGGCATCTTCGGCACGGGACTCGGCGGACAAGCGGGCATCGCCGCGGCCGACTGGCTCCGTTCGGTGATAGGGACGGCCGGGCTCGGACTGCTGCTCGCAGTCTGCTGGATACTCATCGCGGTCTATATCAACCGCAGCACCATCAAGGTCGTCAACCGCGTAGGTTCGTCGGTAGCCAAAGGGGCTACCAACCTCATGGGGAAAATTCCCGTCCATCCCTTCAAGGGAAAGGAAGACACACAGCGGCAGGCCGAAGAGGAGCGGCTGCATGAAGACATGGAAGCGGCCAACTACTACTATACGCCCGATACCGTACCCGTCGTGAAGGCCGCATCCGACATCGCGTCAGAGGCAATCGGAACGGAATCCGCCGAAAGGGCCGGAACGGAGCGGACGGCCGTATCCGGAACCGAGGAGACCTTCACGGTCTATCCCTCCGATGAACAGGAGGCGGAAGGCATCTTCGTCAGCAACGGCGACCGGACGGACAACGAAGAACTACCCGCCGGCCATACCGGAGCGACGGCCGGAAACGACGGGAACGACGCAGCCGAATCCCCCTTCATCGAAGAGGAGGAAGACGACTTCATCGTGGTGGACGAACAGGGCGAACGCATCAAGGCTTCGACGCTGCGTCCGACACGCACGCCGGCCACGCTCGGCGCCGGCGGTGTCGTGGTCAGCGACGAGGAGGGCATCGAAATCGTCAAGACGGACTACAAGGATACCGAAGCAGAGGAGGAGGCCGACGATTTCCGCGACCCCACCCGTACCCTGCCCCGCTACCAACGCCCCTCATGGGTTATCCTGAAAGACCACAGCGTGGGCATCCGTATCTCGGAAGACGAGATACGCGAAAACAAGAACATCATCCGCGAGAAGCTGGAGGATTTCGGCATCCGGATAACCGACAAGATAAAGGCCACGATAGGGCCGACGGTGACGCTTTACGAGATAGAGCCCGCACAGGGAGTAAAGGTATCGCGCATCCGCAATCTGGAGGAGGACATCGCCCTCGCACTCAAGGTGCAGAGTATCCGTATCGTCACGCTCGGCCAGGGCCGCGGTACGGTAGGCATCGAGGTACCGAACAGCACGCGCGAAATCGTGTCGATGCTTTCGGTCGTGAAGTCCGTCAAGTTCCAGGACTGCCAGTACCGGCTTCCCATCGTTCTAGGCAAGACGATATACAACGAGATATACATCGGCGACCTTACCAAAATGCCCCACCTGCTCGTGGCGGGCGCCACCGGACAGGGCAAATCGGTCGGTCTGAACGCCATCATCGCCTCGCTGCTCTACAAGAAACACCCGGCCGAGCTGAAGTTCGTCCTCATCGACCCGAAACAGGTGGAGCTGTCGGCATACGCCAAACTCGACCGGCACTTCCTCGCCAAAATGGAGGGCGAGGAGAGCGCCATCATCACCGACACGAGCAAGGCGGTAAACACGCTCAACTCGCTGGTCATGGTGATGGAGGAGCGCTACACGCTGCTCAACCGGGCGGGCGAACGCAACATCGCCGACTACAACGCCCGCATCCAGGCCGGAAAGCTCAAGAAACGCGACGGTCACAGCTTCATGCCCTACATCGTGGTCGTCATCGACGAGTTCGCCGACATGATTATGACCGCCGGCCGCGAAGTGGAAATCCCCATCACGCGGCTTGCCGCCAAGGCGCGCGCCGTGGGCATCCACCTCATCGTGGCGACGCAGCGTCCGGACGTGAAGGTCATCACCGGACTGATAAAGTCCAACATCCCGGCCCGCATCGCCTTCAAGGTGGTCTCCATGGTGGATTCACGTACCATCATCGACCAGCCGGGGGCCAACAACCTCATCGGCATGGGCGACATGCTGCTCTACCTCAACGGAGAGCTTACCCGAATGCAGTGCGCTTTCCTCGATACGCCCGAAATCGAGAACCTCACCTCCTTCATCAGCCAGCAGGAGGGATACGACGGGCCTTTCGAACTCCCCTTCTTCGAGCTCAAAGGGACGACCGGAAGCGGCAACGGAGGAGGAGGCGAAGAGACGGCCGACTCCGACAACATGCTGATACAGGTGGCCCACTTCATCGTCCAGAACCGGCAGGGCTCCACATCGGCCATCCAGCGCAACTTCCGCCTCGGCTACAACCGGGCGGGCCGCATCATGGACAAACTGGAAAAGATGGGCATCGTGGGCAGGCAGGACGGCAGCAAGCCGCGTGAGGTCATCGTGACCGACATGCGCCAGCTCGAAGACATCCTTCTCTCCTACGACGACGAGGAACTCGACGTATGAGGGCACTGCAGCAGGCACAATAACCGAACGAATGCTACGTTCTCCGGAGAGGGGACACAGCAGGAATCTGCCGTACAACGCAACAAACAGATACCGATACCATGAAAAGATTCATCCTGATAGCGGCCGCACTGGTCGCAGCGGCATCGTCCGCAAAAGCCGACGAAACAAGCGAAAGCATCCTCCGCCACATTGCCGAAACCTTCGCTTCGTACGGCAATTACGAAGTACGTTTCACCGTGTCGGCCCAAGGCATGGGGAACATGAGCGGCAACTATTTCGTCAGCGGCGACCGCTACCGCATCAAGCTCCAGAAACAGGAGCAGTTCAGCGACGGCACCAACCGTTACGAAATCTATGCGGCCGACAAGGAGGTGGTCATCGACGCAGCCGACACCGGTTCGCACAACATCCTGAACAACCCCACGCGCGCCTTCGAGTTCGCCCCGGAAGAGTTCGAAAGTACCTATACGGGGCCGGCCGAGCTCAAACGCAAGGCAGTGGAAAAGGTCAAACTCGTTCCGCGCAGCGACCGTTACGGCAACGGAACGATAACGCTGTACGTGAGTGCGGAAGACGGCATGCCCGTGGCGCTGAACTACGACTATCAGGGCGAAGAACTCACCGTCACCATCGACCGGATTATCCCCCTCGAGGAGATTGACAAAACCATGTTCCTGTTCGACCCGTCGCTTTACGGCGACTACGAAGTGATAGATTTCCGATAGACCGTCCGCAATACCAATACGCAAGGGGATGACTGCTCGGCAGTCATCCCTTTGCGTATTGGTACCCCCTCTCTTTCGACGCCTTGCAACCTCTCCTGCCGCAGTACAGGAAACAAGACAAACATCAGCGAAAACCGTTCATTAAAACAACGGAACGTACAACTCCGCCTCTTACCGGAGGAATATATTTCTTCACAAAAGAAATACGAAAACATCTTAACATTGCATATATAATATTTATTTTATCATTATGTTTGCATACATACGAGGATATGGGATTTCATATCCACACACCCTATTTACCTAACAATTCAATAATCTAAAACGAAATGAAAAGATGTTTGTTTCCGAAAGGCGTCGCAGCGGCGCTTTTCGCAGTTTCGGTCCTGAACGGCTGCAACGAGGGAACGGAAAATTTACAGTACGTTAATCTCAGTCAGGCAGCCTGCTCCTTTCTGGGCGAAGACAATACACCGCTGACGATAACCGTCAATGCCTCTCCGGCGACGTGGCAGGCCACCCCGAACGCATCATGGATAAAAGCCGAGCGTACCGACGAACACACCCTTACGCTAACCGCTGACGATAACGATACCGACCAGGAACGCAAGACAACGGTCACCATCCAGGCCGACCGGGCAACCCAAACCATCCGCATCAACCAACTGCCGAAAGACTCCTCTTTCGCACGCTACCGCAAACTCGACGAATTTGCGAGTTCGGCCATGTCGCCGGGCGGCAAATATGCCGGCGGCTACATCATCTCGGTCGCACCGGACGATTCGTGGCAATACTCGCCGGTCATCATCGACGTCGAGACCGAAGAACGGTACGAATTCGGCCCGTTTCCCGAATCGCTCTATTTCATCAGCCAGACCATCGCCATCACCGACCAGGGGCTGATGTTCCTTTCCAACTCAAACGGCGGACAGATAGCCATCAATACTACCGGCGATATCATCGTTCCCGAAGCTCCCGCCGGATTCCAGTTTCAACCCGAAGTACAGGGCAGCTCTGCCGACGGCAGATATTGGGTAGGCTTCGCCAAAGAGAGCAACGGCGAAGAGGGACTCACCTGGCCGCTGCTCTGGACGGACGGCGTCGCCGAGAAACTTCCGATGCCCGCCAAAAATTTCCGGGACGAAGCGTTCTGGTACGGTATCATGGCACGGGGCATCTCGGCCGACGGCTCGGTCATCTACGGTACGACATGGGAAAACCTCGATTTCGGCATGGTCTACTGGAAACGCGACGGAGGCGAATGGAAAGTGGATTACGTCGGACAGGACGTCCACGAAATCAAACCTGTCAAGATGCTCGACGCCTTCGGGGAGGAGATGGACTACAACCTCGCCGACGGCATCATCTGCACCGCCGAATATACGAAGATAAGCGCCACGGGCAAATGGATAGCCGGCAGTTACCGCATCGAAACACTGGCCGACAACCGCATGGATATCGTCCGGACGCAATACGCCGCCTTTTACAATACGGAAACCGAAACGACCACTGTCGTGAAAGACTACGGCGGCTCCGTCGGCATTCATGTCACGGACGACGGTATCGCATTCATCGGACTGGGCACCATGAACCTCTCCTCTGGAGTCGTGTACGACCTGAACACGAATACAGAACTCGGTTCCGTGGAAGAATGGGTACACGACACCTACGGTATCTACGTCCCGACCGGTTATATCAACTCCGTTTCACCTGACGGCCGGGTGATTTTCGGTACGATGCTCGACATGACCGGTACCCAGGACCTCATTACGATAGGCTGGTACGTCGCCCCTCCCGCAGAGGCATAGGGGGCTCCCTCGGACAAGACGAAACATGAATCTTAAACCTTGCACACATGAAACGACTTTCATACATCGCGGCAGCATGTATCGCACTGGCCGCATGCAATAAAACGGATACCGAACTCCCCTCGCTCGACGTAACGCCCGGACAGCTCTCTTTCGCAGCAGAGGGGGCGGCCGCTCAGGAGCTCACTGTCACGGCTTCGGGCGTGACCTGGGAATATGCCCTCTCCGCCGGAGCCTCCGAATGGGTCACGGTAGAAGAACGGACGGCCGGAAAACTGAACGTAACGGTACGGGACAATTTGAAAAGCGAACCGAGGACAGCCTCCCTGACCGTCAAAACGGACAACTTCAAGGTCAAATCGCGCATGGTTACGATAACCCAGCAGGGTTCCGACCGTCCCCAGACCTATTCCCTATCGGTCAATCCGGCCGCACTCACTTTCGGGGCGGAAGACGACAGGCCGCAGGAGGTCATCGTAACCGTGGAGGGAAACGACCTGACATGGAGTACCGACATAGCGGAATCAGGCCGCAGCTGGCTCACCGTCACGGAGAGCGACGGTAAATTCTCCGTCACCGCATCCCCGAATCCCGAACCGGCCCGACGCACGGCGGACATCACCGTTACGCCCAGCGATGCCGCAGTACCCGCGAAGGCGGTACGCGTCACACAGGAGGCAAAAGAGCTGCTCCCTTCCCTGAACGTCACACTGACGAACGGAGCCACCCCCTCCGAAGGCCTCTCCTTCGATTACATCGGCCAGGAAAGCTACCGCATAGATGTCGAAGCCGTAAACTGCGAATGGTTCATGAAGACGGAGTACGACACGGAGACGACCGGCTGGATTGCCGCATCGGAAAACGAAGGGATGAACAGCATCAGCGTAAGTGTCGGCAGAAATGAGGAGGCCGAAGCGCGGACGGGACGTATTGTCCTGACTACCGACGCCGACGGCGTCGGCCCGGTGGAGGTAAAGGTCTCGCAAGCGGGAAAACCCGACTATATCAGCACCCTTACCGAACACGTGGAGTTCGGAACGCTCACCGAAAGCTATGTGCTGGTGCGCCCCAACAACGACTTCCGCGACCAGCCCTACACCGATTGGGAACTCCGCCTCTGGAGCGAAGGGTTAAGCTTCGACGGAGCGGCCTACACCGGCTCGGGCGACCGGCTGAACATTCTCCTCTACACCGAACCGATAGCGGCCAACGACGACAACGAATACCGCATTCCGGACGGTACCTATACCGTAACGGTCAATTTCGGCAACTACCCCGACCTGACGCCCCAGGCCGGCGACATCAGTGGCGGCGCATTCGGCTATTACGGCCATCCCACCTTCCCGAACGGAACGTGGTACGTCCGCATGGCCGGGAGCGAATACACGGGAGAAGCGTGCATCCGGACAGGCACCATGACGGTCTCCAGCACGGAAGAGTCGTACGACATGCAGTTCGATTTCGTCAGCGACGCAGGCTATACCGTCAAGGGCACGTTCCGAGGTACGCTGAAAGTCTATCCGCAAGGCTGACGGATACATCCGCCGTGCCAACGACAGAACGGGCGGCATGAACGGGGTCTCCGGAAATTCCGGAGACCCCGTTCCGTTCGGCCGGAACCCGTACACGCACACCCCGCAACACCTCCGGAGGCGAAGCCGGCAAGAGCCGGAACCCTCTCCACACCGGCTGTCCGGGGGAGAAAAAGGGAGAGGCTTATTTTGTACATAATCCAAAATAATCGTATCTTTACACGATTATTTCATGATAGTTTTGAACATCAGCAGATATGTCAGAAGAAACTAAAGAGACACCCGCCGAACCGAGGATAATCCGGATAAACATCGAGGAAGAGATGAAGACCGCCTATATCGACTATTCGATGTCGGTCATCGTCTCCCGCGCGCTTCCCGACGTGCGCGACGGCCTGAAGCCCGTGCACCGGCGCATCCTCTTCGATATGAGCAACGAACTGAACCTCTATTCGGACAAGCCGCACCGTAAGAGCGCCCGTATCGTCGGCGACGTGCTCGGTAAGTTCCACCCCCACGGCGACAGCTCGGTCTACTTCGCCATGGTCCGCATGGCACAGCCGTGGGCCATGCGCTACCCGCTGGTGGACGGTCAGGGTAACTTCGGTTCGATGGACGGCGACAGCCCCGCGGCCATGCGTTATACGGAGGCCCGCATGCGCAAGATAGCCGACGAGGTGATGGCGGACATCGGCAAGAATACGGTAGAATTCGTCAACAACTTCGACGATACATTGCAGGAACCCTCCGTGCTCCCCACCCGCATCCCACTGCTGCTGGTGAACGGCTCGTCGGGCATCGCGGTGGGCATGGCCACCAACATGCCGCCCCACAACCTTTCGGAAGTATGCGACGCGATAGCAGCCTACATAGACAATCCGGACATCGAAGTCTCCGAACTGGCAAAATACGTGAAAGCTCCCGACTTTCCGACGGGAGGCATCATATACGGCTACGAAGGGGTGCGTGAGGCGCTCGAAACGGGACGCGGACGCATCGTCATGCGGGCCCGAACAGAAATAGAGCACACTCACAGCGGCCGGGAGTGCATCGTCGTGACGGAGATTCCCTATCAGGTGAACAAGGCCGAGATGATACGTCAGATTGCCGACAT
>OLGA01001909.1_pt1 | contig 15648 bp, 11 predicted proteins | sample 1604881 | NCBI WGS metagenome assembly OLGA01 (sample SAMEA3888896, study PRJEB22519) | human gut metagenome | biome: human gut; feature: human-associated habitat; material: faeces | place: Denmark | collected 2009
GCGATAACCTCGCCCGACTTGCCCGCGACGACCAGGCGCATTGAGGTGACCGCCAGCTCGCGGAAAATGACGATGAACGCCACCCAGACAAACCAGGGGCGGATCTCCTCCATGCGGCAGAGGATGCCCAGCATCGCGCCGAACACCATCAGCTTGTCCGCAAGCGGATCCATAAACTTGCCGAAATCGGTGATCAGCCCGCGGCTGCGCGCGATCTTACCGTCCAGCATATCGGTGAAGGATGCAATGGCAAAGACCGCCGCGCCGCCGATGCAGGCGACATACAGATTGTCGGGAATCGTGATGAGCGCGAGAAATACCGGCACCAGCAAAACGCGCAGCATCGTGAGCTTATTCGGAAGATTGAGCTTCATATTGTCCTCCTCACCTGACGGCTTCGCCGAACAGATCGTAATCCAGCGCCTTGGTGATCTTCACGTTGACGAAAACCCCCTCGGGCAGCTTCTTTGCCGATGTGAAATAGACCTTGCCGTCCACGTCCGGCGCATCGGCACGGCTTCTGCCGTACTGCACGCCCGCGACGGGATCATAGCCCTCGCAGAGCACCTCGATCACGTCGCCGATCTTCTCCTGCATCTTCTTTTCCGAAACTTCAAGCTGCACCGCCATGAGCGTGTCATAGCGATCCTGCTTGACCTGCTCGTCGATCTGATCCGGGAATTCGGCAGCGGGCGTCCCCTCCTCGGGCGAGTAGGTGAACGCGCCGAAGCGGTCAAATCCGGTCTCCTTGACAAATTCGCACAGCTCGGCAAACTGCGCCTCGGTCTCGCCGGGGAAGCCGACGATCGCCGTGGTGCGCAGGGTCACGCCCGGGATTTCGCGGCGAATTTTTTCCACCGCGGCGCGGACGACCGCGCCGTCGCCGTGGCGGTTCATGCGCGCGAGCACGGTGTCGTTGACGTGCTGGATCGGGAGGTCAACGTACTTGCAGACGCGGTCGTTGTCGCGGATAACGGCGACCAGCTCGTCCGTGATCTTATCGGGATAGAGGTAGAGCAGGCGGATCCACGGGATCTGCGTCTCGGCAAGAATTTTTTGCACCAGCTCGGGCAGCATGTATTTGCCGTAGAGGTCAAGCCCGTAGCGCGAGGTGTCCTGTGCGATGATGTTGAGCTCCTTGACGCCGATCTTTTCGAGCGACTTTGCCTCGGCGACAACGTCCTCCATGCGGCGGGAACGCATTCTGCCGCGGATCAGCGGGATAGAGCGCAGTAGGTGCAGCGGTTGTCGCAGCCCTCGGCGACCTTGAGATACGCCGTGTAGGGCGGCGTGGTGACAATGCGTTCGCCGCCGAGCGGCGCGGCATTCTTGTCCTCAAAGGAGGCGTATTTCTCCCCGCGCGCGACGGCTTCCACCGCCTCGACGATCTTATGGTACGAGCCGGTGCCGAGCACCGCGTCCACCTCGGGCATCTCTTCGAGCACCTGCTCGCGGTAGCGCTCCACGAGGCAGCCGGTGGCGATGATGCCCTTCAGCGCGCGGTTCTTCTTCAGCCACGCAACGTCGAGAATGTTGTCGATCGCCTCTTCCTTGGCGCTCTGGATAAAGCCGCAGGTGTTGACGACGATGATGTCCGCCTCGGTCTCGTCGGGCGTGATGGTGTAGCCCGCGTCGGCGAGCCTTTTCAGCATAACCTCGGTGTCCACAAGATTTTTGGAACAGCCGAGTGAAACAAATCCGATTTTCATGGTATCTCCGCGTAATAAAATCTTTGTTTGTGGTTGCGGTGAGGTGGCATCGCGTGACACCTCCCTCCATGAGGGAGGTAAAAATAGCACCCGCCCTTGCCGTCCCTAAAAGCCCTGTTTATACAGTGCCTGACGCATGGCGGCGGCTTCGTCGCGCGTCTCGGGCGCGGTCTTGCCGAACTTCTTTTCGAGAAAGACGCGCCTTGCCGCGCGGATCTCCTCCGCACCGAAATTTTCATCCATTGCGCGGCGGATGTCGTCGCCGCGGTAACCCTTGGCGGCAAGCGCCGCATAGAGCTTGCGCGGACCGTACTGCTTCTGCGCGGTCAGCGTGCGGATGTAGCTCCTCAACTGCCAGTCCTCGTCGATGTACCCCTTGGCATAGACGGTATCGACCGCGAAGGTCGCGTCCGCATCCGTAATGCGCCGCGCGCGCAGCTTTTCATACAGCCGCCGACGGCTGCACTGCCCCGCGCCGAGCATCCGGATCGCCGCGCGCAGCGCCGCGTACCGCCCCGCCGCCTCTGTGACGGCAGCAAGCGTGTCCGCATCCATCGCGCCGCGCGCGATGCGCATCGCAAGAAAGTCGTCTGCCGAAATCGTCAGCGTGTGCCCCTCGCCGTCCGGAAAGTCGGCGAGCGTGAGCCGCACGCCATCCCCGCCGTCCGCCGAAGTCAACCGCGTGACGGTGCAGGCGAAATCATCCATCGACTTCAAAGTCGCGGACGTCAAATTCGTCATCCAGCTCGAACGCCGCCTCGGGTTCTTCCTCAAGCAGCTCCGGCTTGGCGGCGGCGCGCACCTTTGCCTCGATCTCGGCGGCAATCTCCGGGTTCTGATCGAGGAACTTTCTGGCGTTGTCCTTGCCCTGCCCGATGCGATCCTCATTGTAGGAGAACCACGAGCCGCTCTTCTTGATGATGTCCAGCTTTTCGCCGAGCTCGAGAAGCTCGCTGTTCTTGGAAATGCCCTTGCCGAACAGGATGTCGAACTCCGCAGTGCGGAAGGGTGACGAAACCTTGTTCTTCACGACCTTGACCTTGACATGGTTGCCGTAGATCTCGCCGTTTGCCAGCTTAAGCGCCTCTTTCTTGCGCACGTCGATGCGCACGGAGGCATAATACTTCAGCGCGTTGCCGCCGCTGGTGACCTCGGGCGAGCCGTACATGACGCCGACCTTTTCGCGCAGCTGGTTGATGAAGACGACGACGCAGTTGTTCTTCGCGATGACGCCGGACAGCTTGCGCATTGCCTGCGACATCAGGCGTGCCTGAAGACCCACATGCGACGCGCCCATGTCGCCGTCGATCTCCTGGCGCGGCACGAGCGCCGCAACCGAGTCGATGACGATGACGTCGATCGCGCCAGAACGCGCCAGCGCGTCCGCGATGGAGAGCGCGTCCTCGCCGCAGTCGGGCTGAGACACGAGCAGATTGTTGATGTTGACGCCGAGCTTCTTGGCATAGCGCGGGTCGAGCGCGTGCTCCGCGTCGATGAACGCCGCCTCGCCGCCCGCCTTCTGCGCCTCGGCGATGATGTGCAGGGCGACCGTGGTCTTACCGGAGGATTCCGGTCCGTAGATCTCGATGATACGGCCCTTGGGCAGTCCGCCGATGCCGAGCGCAAGGTCGAGCGCGAGAGAGCCGGTGGGAACGGCCTCCACATTGCTCACGGTATTGTCGCCAAAGCGCATGATCGAACCCTTGCCATAGGTGCGCTCGATCTGCTGCATCGCGGTCTCGATCGCCCGCTTCTTGTCGTCAGCCATCGCCGCGGCTGCCTTCGTCTGAGCTTTTTCTGCCATGTTCGCGTTCCTCCCGATTCTTTATGTAAACTGTTTTTTAAGATCAAATCGCTTCTACTCGCGTGCCGTATACCACGCGAGGAATGTTGTTGAGATCTTTGATGATCTGAATATCGCCAAAGCCGCTCGAGCGCATGATGCGCAGCACGCTGTCCGCCTGCCCGATGCCGACCTCGAAAAAGAGCATGCCGTTTTCGCACAGGACGTCGCGCCATTTTTCGCAGATCACGCGGTAAAAATCGAGTCCGTCCTCGCCGCCGTCGAGCGCAAGTCGCGGCTCGTGCTCGCGCACGGACGCATCGAGCGTTTCGATGTCCGCGCTCGGAATATACGGCGGATTGCTGACGAGGAACCGGAACTCGCCCAGCGTGCGCGAAGGCTTTTCGCGCGCGTCGAGCTTGAGGCTCGCCACGCGAGATGTCAAGCGGTTGCGGCGGATGTTCTGCCGGCAGATCTTCAGCGCTTCCTCATCGTATTCGCCGAGCAGCACGCGCGCGTTCGGTAAGTTCGCCGCCGCGGCAAGGCCGATGCAGCCGCTGCCCGCACAGAGATCGAGGATGCGGCAAGACCCGGCGCCGCGCGCCGCGTCGATGAGCTTCGTTGCCAAAACCTCCGTATCCGGGCGCGGGATTAGCACCGCGGGCGAAATATCGAGCGGCAGGCCGTAAAACTCCCACTCGCCGATCAGGTAGGCCACCGGCTCGCCCGCAAGATGCCGCTTGACCAGTTCGTGCGCGGCCACTTCCACCTCGGGTGAGGCATAGAGAGAACCGTCGCGCACCAGTTCCTCGCGCGTCTTGCCCGCCGCGGCGCACACCAGCTCGCGCGCGGACTGCGTTGCCTCCTCGTCGCCCGCGCGCCTCAGCTCCGCGCGCAGGTCGAGGTAAAGATTATTGTATGTGATCGCCATGCTTACCACGCATCCTTGCCTTTTTCTTCAGGAATGACCAGCTCGAGCGCCCGAATGGCGACCTCGAGCATGCTGTCGTCCGGCTCATTGGTCGTAAAGTTTTGCAGCCACAGGCCCGGACGCGACAAAAAGCGCGCCACCTTGTTGTCGTGCCCGCCGACGTAGCGGTTGAACTCATATGTCACGCCCACGATGGGAATGAGCAGCAGCAGGTGCAGCCCCATGCGCACCCACATGTTGCGCCAGTTGACAAAGCTGAAAACAAGGCTTGAAACAAGAATGGACACGACCACCACGACAAAAAGAAAGCTCGTGCCGCAGCGCGGGTGATGGCGCGGCTGCTTGCGGCAGTTTTCGACCGTCAGCGGCAGCCCCGCCTCGTAGCAGAAAATGGTCTTGTGCTCCGCGCCGTGATACTGGAACACGCGGTAGATGTCCTTCTGCTTTGAGCAGAGGATCATGTAGGCAAAAAAGATCACGAGCTTGATGACGGATTCGACCAGATTGTGCACCGCCGCGCTCTTGATATACGGGTCGATAAAGCCGGCCAGAAACGTCGGCAGCAGGAAAAAGAGCAGGATCGTCAGCCCCAGCGACAGAAAAACCGCCAGCGCCGTGATGAATTTCTGCATTTTTTCGTTGCCGAGCTTTTTTTCAAGCCACTGGTCGAATTTGCTCGGCTCGGCGACGTCCTCGTCGGGGAAATAGTCCGCCGAAAACATCAGCGCCTTGACGCCCTTGACCATCGAATCGACGAACGTCACCGCGCCGCGGATGATGGGTAAGCCCAAAACGGGGTACTTGTCGCGCACGAGCGTCAGCTCCTCGACCTTTTCGACCAACCCGTCCGGCGAGCGGACGACAATGGCCTGCTTGCCCGGACCGCGCATCAAAACTCCCTCGATCAACGCCTGTCCGCCGATGCTCGTGCGGAACTTGGACGCGGAAGCCTTGTTTTTTGCTTCTTCTGCCATGAATGGTTCTCCTTTTTCTATGCGATATCATACCACGGGTTTTGCAAGAATGCAACACCCGTTCTATTTTTCACGACATGGGCAGCGAGATCGTCACGACCGCGCCGCCGCCCTCGGCGTTGGCGATGTCGAACGAGCCGCCGTGCAGGCGCACGATCTCGTCACACACGGCAAGGCCGATGCCGCTGCCGCGTGCCTTCGACGAGCCCTTGTAGAATTTCTGCTTGACGAACGGCAGCTCCTCCTCCGGGATGCCGGGACCGTAGTCGCGCACGCGGATGACAAATTTTCCATCCTCGCACGCGGCGCTCACGTCGATGCGCTTTCCCGCGCCGCCGTGCTTGGCCGCGTTGTCGAGCACATTGCAGAAGACCTGCTTCATGCGCTCGCTGTCTGCCACGATCGGCGGCACATCCTCGTCAGGGCCCTTGTAGCTGACCTCGATGCCCTCCTGCCGGAAGAGCTCGAAATAGGTGTAGATTGCGTCCTCGAGCTCGCTGGCAAGATCGACGCTCTCCACGCGCAGCGTGAAGCGCCCGTCCTGCATCTTCGTGAATTCGAGCAGTTCCTCGACCATCGTCGTCAGGCGGCGGGACTCTTTCAAAATGATGCCGAGGCCGCGCTTCGTCTGGTCGATGTTCGCGCCGGGGTCGGCGGAGAGCGTCTCCGCCCAACCGCTGATGGCGGTCAGCGGCGTCCGCAGCTCGTGCGAGACCGACGAGATAAATTCCTGCTGGATCTTCTCGGCCTGGCTGATCTTGAGTGACATGTCGTTGATGTTGTCGACCAGCTCGCCGAGCTCGTCGCGGTAGTGGTTCTCGATCATGATGCCGTAGCTGCCGCCCGAAATGCGGCGTGCCGCGTCGCTCACGACTGCGACGGGCTGGACGACGTTGTTGATAAAAATAGCATTCGACGCCGCAATCAGCGCCATGCACACGAGTGCCGCCGCCGAAGCGAGCAGCGACTCGACCAACACGCGATGCTGCGCCTCGCGCAGCGATGTCACGTACCGCAGCACGCCGACGACGCGGGAGTTAAAAAACAGCGGATACGACACCGCGAGGATATTCTCCCCCGTCTGCGGATCGCGGCCCTGAAACGACGCCATTTTGCCGCCGATCGCGTTGTCAACGTCGCTCGTGCCGGGCAGCGTGCCCGCCGTCAGCCCGTAGGACGAGACCTGCACGCGGCCGTTCGTGTTGATGAACTGGAGCTCGATCGTGTCCTTTTCTTCAAACGTTTCGGCGGAGTACGACGCGAGGCGGTAATATTCGCTGTAGCTCTTCACGCCGTAGCCCGTGAAGGTCTCCGCCGCGATACGCGCGCGGCTCTCAAGGCCCGAGCGCATCGCATTGTAATAGTATTCCTGCACGCCCACGCTGAAAAGCGCCACCGCCAGCACCAGCAGCAGCAAGATCGGCAGCACCGCCGAAAACATCCACCGCTGACGAAGGCCACGGATGTGCAGCGCCGAAGCAAAGCCTTTTCGATTGTCCGGCATCGCGGCCCCTCCTTCGTTCGGTGCGCTCACACCGTCCATTTATAACCAAAACCCCACACGGTGGAGATGTACTTCGGCTCCTGCGCGTCATCTTCGATCTTGAGGCGCAGGCGGCGGACATTCACGTCCACGATCTTGAGCTCGCCAAAGTAGCCCTTGCCCCACACGGCGTCGAGAATTTCCTCGCGCGCGAGCGCCTTGCCGCTGTTTTCCATAAAGAGCTTGACGATCGCGTACTCGATCTGCGTCAGCTTGACGCGCTCGCCGTTTTTTTCAAGCGTCCGGTTCGTCAGGTTCAGCAGAAACGGCGGCTGATACAACTCTCCGGTATGCGTGGCCGGCGTGTTTTCGCCCATGCGTCGCAGCAGCGCGTCCACGCGCGCGGTGAGCTCGGCGGGCGAAAACGGCTTTGTCACATAGTCGTCCGCGCCGGTCATCAGGCCAGTCACCTTGTCCATCTCCTGCGTGCGCGCCGTCAGCATGATGATGCCGACCTGCGCGTTCGACATGCGGATGCGGCGGCAGACCTCGAACCCGTCGATGTCCGGCAGCATGATGTCGAGCAGGCACAGCTTCGTGTCGGGATTTTCCTGCAATTTTTGAAGCGCCTCCTCGCCGCACTCAGCCTCCACGACCTCGTAGCCCGCACGCTGCAAATTGATGACAATAAAACTACGGATACTGGCTTCATCCTCCAGCACCAGCACTTTTTTCATATCGTTTCTCCTCTCAGTTGTCTCCCATCGTCCATTCCGCCGTGATGAGCGAGAAGCGCTCGCGCAGCGATTGCTCATCAAGCGTGATATTCCATGCATCGCCGATTCGTGCGGCGTATACCGCCTCCACCTGCTGCGTGAGCACAAAGCGGCTGCCGATGTTGGCAAGTCCCTCGCGCGCCTCGCCCGTCAGGGTGTAGACGGTGAGCAGTTTCTCTCTCAGTCCGCCCTCGCCCGCGCGGTAGAAGGACACGGCGGTCTCGCCGCTGCCCGCGCTGCGCTCGACGGTCAGATGGTCCTTGTCCCACTCGTCCGGCAGCACAAGGCTCCAGCCATCCACCACATTGTGAAAGCAGCTCTGCACGTCCGTCACCGTGCCGTCGATGCTGTACTGCTCCCAGACAACGTAATACTGCAGCTCGCTCTCGCGGTCAAAGCGCTGCAAGGGACGCGTCTTCGGCGCTTCGGTCACGCCGTCGCTGTTTTCATCGCGCGGGAAAAGGCCGAGGAAAATTTCCTCCGCGGGTACCTGATTCGCGTCCGCGCCGAGGGCGATATTCTGGAGCCGCCCGCTTCTGAGCGCCAGCACATCCGTCACGGTCAGGTTGTCGCCCGTCACGCCCGTGACGAACAGCGCATTCTCCCCGCCCGTCAGCGTGCCGGCCGTCAGGCGGCTCAGCTCCGCCACCGAGGCGGACAGGCGCAGCGAGGACTTCGCGTGCAGCGCGCCGTCATCCCAGTCGTAGTAATCGACGCGCGCCGTACTCTCTTCGTCGCTGCAAATAATTAAAAGTTCCTGCTTCCCATCGCCGTTCATGTCGAGGTTCGCGTAACGGGAATAGCCCGTCGTCAAAAGCGACTCCGACGTGCCGGGAGAGAGCGGATAGATGGCAAGCCCCTGCACATCCGAGCTGCTCTTGTAGCCGACCAGGATCTCCTTGAGCCCGTCGCCGTCCAGATCCGCGTAGTTCACGCTGTAGATCTGGCTCGATGCGCCCTCGATCACGGCGTAGCGCTCGTAGCTGTCGCCGTCGGCTTTGAAGATGTAGATCTTCATCGGCTTTTTGTCGCTCGCGCGGCGGAAGAAGGCCACCGCCTCTTCGCTGCCGTCACCATCGAGGTCGATCATCTGCACGCTCTGCAAATTGCTGCCCGACGTGGGCGCGGCATACTCCGCGCCGTTTGTGAGCAGCGCGTCGATCTGCGATTCGAGCGATTCATACTCGCCCGCGAGCTTCGGCAGGCGGTAGAGCGACGTCTCCGGCGTCGTGAACATGCAGCCCGAGAGCAGCAGCGAAAATAATCCGATCACCAGCAGTTTCCCCGCGCGTTTCATTCTCTCCGCCCCCTTTTTCATACAGATACCAATACGGAATTATCATAGCACGCCGCCGCGCAAAAAGGTAGCCCCTTTTTGCGTATTTTCCGCAAAAACCAGCGTTCAATGTCCTATCTAAGCCTCATCAAAGCGAAAGATGCGCCTTTTGCGCCCATCGGGCGCAAAACAGCATTCTAAAAAGCACGCATTTTGTGCTCCCCGAGCACAAAACAGTGTCTCCGCACCACCCCAGGCGCGCATTTTGCGCTCTTCGAGCGCAAAACAGCGCCCCGCACGCACTCCCCCGGCGCATTTCGCGCCCCACGGGCGCGAAACAGCCCACCGCACCCAAGCGTCGCAGACTTTCGCGTCCGCAGACGCGAAATAATTTTAATCGTCATTTCCAACGACATGCGCGTTGGAAATGACTCTTCTCAGGCCGCAAGTGTGGAATTCGCCCGCCGACGGCGGGCGAATTATGCGCGCAGCGGCCTGCAATCCCCCTCTAAAATGAAAGGGAACGGCTTTGCCGTTCCCTTTCATTTTAGAATTTGTACAATACTGTCGCCACCTGCGCCCTCGTCATTGCACCGTTGGGGCGGAAGCTGCCGTCGTTAAAGCCCGTGAGGATGCCCATCTCGCTGAGCGTGCTCACGTACTCCGCCGCCCAGGACTGGATGGACGCGCTGTCGGTAAACTTAAGCGCGCCCTGGGCGTAGCCCTTTTCGGTCAGGCGACCGAGCATCGTCACCGCCTCCTGGCGGCTCACGTTGGCCGTGGGGTTGAAGTAGAGCTTGCCCGAGCCGTCGGAACTGCCCTTGATGATGCCGAGCGAGTACATCGCCTTCGCGCCGTTCAGCGCCCAGGATGCGATCTCATTTGTATCGGCAAACGGGAGCTGCACGGAGGAATAATCCTGCGAAGAACCTAAGTAACGCGCGAGCAGCACGGCAAATTCCTGACGGCTGATGTTCGTATCCGGCAGGAAGTTACCGTTCGAGCCGTTCGAAATGCCGCTGCGCTTGAGGTACGCGACCGCGTCGTTCGCCCAGTGGTCCTGCATATCGGCAAAGGCCGGCGTCGCGCTCGACGTACCGGCGTTCACGCCCGCGCGGCTCAGGTTGCCGCTCGCGTCGCCCGCGACCACGCTCACGCGGTGCTGTGCGCCGTCCGCCGCGGGAAGCGTAATGCTCAGCGCGCCGCTGGACTGGTTATAGGTGTAGGACGTGTAGCTCTTGCCGTCGTAGGTCACGCGGACGGTCGGGACAGCCGCGCCGTCGATGTCATCTTTCACCGTGCCGGTCACAGTGTTGCTCGCCGCATTGTACTGGAGCGAGAGCTTCGGCGCGGTCGTATCGGTCAGGCCGCCGTAGGAGAGCACGAGCTGGTCAAGGTACACGGCGCTGATGAGCTCCGCGTCCGAAGAGGCCGTCATGCCCGTGATCGCGGTCGCCGCGCCGAGATTCGCCGTCAGGAGCTTCCAGCCGGAGAAGTTGAGCGCTCCCAGGTTCACGCTGCCAGTATCCGTCACCAGCGCGAGCTGCGCTCCGCTATTGTCGCCGTAGACCCAGAAGTTGAGCTGGTCGTAACTTGAAGGAATGGCATAGTTGAGGCCGATGTAGGCGTTGCCCTCGCTGCCGGTCGCATAGTCAAGCCGTGCGGAGGCGTAGCCGTTGTGCACGCGGGTCATCTCACTGTTGTAGGAGAGCATCGCACGCGTGCCGGTCGCGGTCGCGAACGAGGTCTCAAAGCCGTCGAGCGTGCGCAGGGCGCGCGCCGTCACCGTCACGGGGACCGTCACGGAAATGCGGCCGAGGCTCGCCGTCACGCTGCCGCTGCCGATGCTGCCGGACGCCGTGAACACGCCGTTTTCAATCGTGCCGACATTGCCCTGCACGGTCCAGGTAAAGCCCTTGTTGTCGCCGAGCACCGGCAGGTGGCGGTACATCGCCGAGGCGGTCAGCTTCGCCGTCTCGCCCGCGCTCACGGTGATGGCGCTCACGGCCTTGCCGTTCTGCTGGACGCTGATGCTGTCAGGCTGCGTCACGACCTCGATCTCAAGCTCTGTGCTCGCGCCGCCCGCGCGCGCCGTCACCGTCACGGTGCCGGATTCGGGCGCGGTCAGGACATTGCCGTCGATCGTGCCCCGGTCAGCGCGCAGCGTCACATCCTGCGAGGACATCGGGATATAATTCGTGTCAAGCGCCGTCGCGGTCAGCTTGACCTGCGCGTTCGGGAGCACGCGGGTGCTCTCGCTCTCAAGATACACATGGCCCACGGAGTTCGACGGACGGCTGTCCGCCACTAAGAAGAGGTGGTTCGTCACCGCGCGCTCGCTGCCGCCGGAGGGCTTGTTCACAAGCGAAGCCGTCGTGCTGTCGGGCTGCGTCGCGACGAGCGCGGTCGAGCCGCCGCCGTCCAGGCTCAGCGCCGTCACGCAGCCGAGCTCGACCATGCGCTCGGCGACCTGCGTCAGCGTCGCGCCGATGGAATAGCCGCTCTGGCGGCCGTCGATCGTGTACATCACGAGCGAGCCGTCGCGCTTGAGGCCCACGGCCGTACGCGGCGCGCTGCCGTTGACAAGGCCCGCGCAGACCTGACCGTTTTCGACCAGCTGATAGAGCGCGCCGATCATGTTTGTCACGCCGTTCCACTCGCTGCTGCTCGCGCTGACGGAGACCGTGATGCGGTCGCCGACCTGAAGCGCACGCATGGCGTTCAGATAGCTCTCGCTGGACTTGAGGTTGACCGACAGCACATACTGCCCCTTGCCGACGGCGGTGTCCACGCCGCTTTCGACAATGTTTTCGACCCTGAGCGTCAGCTCCTCGCCGATGCCCAGCTCGCCGCGGTCCACAGAACAAACGATATCAAGGCCCGGCTCGCTCGTGCCGATCGTGCCGCGGGCATTGAAGCTGTCGTCATACAGGAAGATGCCGAACGACGTCTGGCGGACATAGTTCATGGCCGTGATGCCGAACGTGCTGCCTCTGTCGGTCTCGGCGTTGATGCGAAGATTCGGCTTGCCCATCACCGCCGTGCCGTCATCGTAGAAGCCGAGGGCATAATAGCTGCCGGAGATGTTGCGGAAAACGCCCTCGCTCATCACGCTGCCGAGCGCGATGCCGTTGGCGGTGTCGTAATAATCGCCGTTGATGCCCGCGACCACGCGGTAGCCGTCGGCCTCCAGCGTGCGCGCTGCTGCCGAGACGGTCGAGAGCTGCGTGCTATAGCTGCCGCTACTCACAATGGGCTTCACGCTGCGGTTCGGCTCATAGACGACGTAGTTCTCCTGACGAAGGTCGGAGTAGGTATTGCTCCAGAACGTACCGGCGTTGAGCTCGGTGCGCTCATTGACCTCAACATTTGAGCTCGTCAGATCGTCGCCGAGCGCGTCAGACGCGAAGGCGTTGAGCGGAGCCGCCGCCAGCACGACTGCCAGCGACAGCGACAAAAACTTACGGATGATAGATTTCACGATTTGCCTCCTTGCTGAAAATGCCTTGAATTGGTAAACATAACACAGTATAGCAGATGTCCTGCCATAAGTAAAGACGCGAAAACGCGGAAAAAGTTTCCACTATTTTCGCAAAATTTAGAGGGAAAACGCCTCGAGCACCCGCACGATGACGGCGTTTGACACTAGAAAGCCCTGCGGCGTCAGCCGCCAGCGGCCGTTTTCCTTTTGGGAAAGGCCGTGGTGCGCGCACTCTTCGAGCACTGCCTCGGCGTCCCGCGTGTCCTCCTTGAGCGCCGACAGGTCGAGCCCCCGCGCGGTGCGCAGGGCAAGCATGACGCGTTCTTCTTCGCGCTCGCGTTCCGCGGGGCATGCGCTTTCGGAAAGGTGCTCCTCACCCTTGATGTAAGCATTCAAGTCGCGCGCGTAGGCGAAGCGCCGCCCGCCGAAGTCCGAATGCGCGCCAGGACCGAAGCCCAGATACTCCTGCATCGTCCAGTATTTGAGGTTGTGGCGCGACTCGCGCCCGGGACGCGCGAAGTTCGAAATTTCATACTGCGCGTAGCCCGCCTTTTCGAGCAGCTCGACCGTTGCAAGGTACTCCTCCGCCTGTTCATCGTCGTCGGGGATGCGCAGGGCGTCTTTTTTGCGGTCGAGCGGCGTGCCCTCCTCGATCTTGAGCCCGTAGCAGGAAAGGTGCTCAGGCTCAAGAGCGATGGCCGCTTGCAGGTTTTCCCGCCAGTGCGCCATTGTCTGCTCGGGTAGGCCGTAGATGAGATCGAGGCTCACATTGTCGAAGCCCGCCGCGCGGGCGGCATGTACGGCCTCAACCGTCTCTTTATGCGTGTGGACGCGCCCGATCAGGCGCAGCTCGTCGTCGCTCGCCGACTGCATCCCGAGTGAAATGCGGTTGAAGCCCGCTTCTCTGAGTTGCCGCAGTGCTGATACCTCCTGCGCGCTGTCGGGATTCGCCTCGGTCGTGATCTCAGCGTTTTTGTCCACGCGGTAATGGGCAAAAACCGTCTCTAAAATGCGGCAGAGCCGGTCTGCGCCGAGGTAGCTCGGTGTGCCGCCGCCAAAGTAGATCGTGTCAACGGTATGGCCTTTTGCCTGATCCGCCCAGCGGATCAGATCGCGCTGCAAAGCCGCGGTGTAGGCGTCCATCTTCTCCTCCGAATGAGGAAGCGAGTAGAAGTCGCAGTAAATGCACTTCGCCTTGCAGAACGGAATGTGGAGATACAGTCCCAGCGGTCGCATCGCGTCAACTCCTTTGCAAAAATGTCCTCGCCCATTGTAACACAAACCTCGCCGCGTGCAAGACGGTATCGCGCGGATATTTCATCCATTTTCCGCAAACACTACGGTAAAAGGAGTGATTTTCATGGATATGACGCCGCAGGAGTATCAGGAGTATGTCAAGCGCCTTGCGCCCAAATCGCCCATTTTCAAGGATACCGCCTTTGCCTTTTTCATCGGCGGCGCGATCTGCGCGCTCGGCCAGCTCATCCAGAACGGCTTTCTCTCGCTCGGCCTTGCAAAGGCGGACGCGGGCACGGCGACCTCGATCTGCCTCATCTTCCTCTCCGCGCTTTTAACAGGCTTAAACCTTTACAATTCCATCGCGCGCTTTGCGGGCGCGGGTACGCTCGTGCCGATCACGGGCTTTGCCAACTCCGTCGTCTCCCCCGCCATCGACTTTAAGAGCGAGGGCTTCATCACCGGTATGGCGTCAAAGATGTTCGTCGTCGCGGGGCCGGTCATCGTGTTCGGCACGCTCGCGAGCGTTGTGTACGGCGTTGTTCTGATGCTGCTGTGAGAAAAAAAGGAGCGCCGCGGCGCTCTCTTTTTTCGCACACGTCCGCGCCATTTCGTCAAGGGGGCAAATTGACGAAATTTGCTTTCTCCCTCTTTCACCGCGTGGAGGAAGCGGAAGCATGTCCATTCCGCCGCAGGAAAAGGTACACAGACAGAAGAATATACTTATACGTACGATCATGCAGGACGCCAGCTACTTGCGAAGCACAGTTTGAATGGAGGAAACCCTGTTATTTTAACGGATAAATATTACGATGCTCTCGGGCGCTTGTCGGATGTATGCCGCCATGGCAACTGTGGACGTCTTGAAAGCTGGTATGATTATAATGTACGTTCTTGGATAACAGCCATTAACGGTCCCCTGTTTAGCCAGAAGTTGTATTATAATGACAAACGTTCGAACGGGACTAACAGTGTTTGTTATAGTGGTAATATTTCCGGTATGGATTGGAAAGTGACTTCAGACAATATCCAAAGAGGGTATGATTTTACGTATGATGCCTTGTCGCGGTTGAAGACGGCAAATTATCTGGAGAGTAATAATAGAAAAATGAACTGTTTTGATACTTCTTATCGTTATGACAAACACGGGAATATAACTTTTTTAGGACGTTATGGACAGACAGGGATTGATACTTATGAAATTATTGATAGTCTGTATATGGTTTACAATGGCAATCAATTGGAGGCTGTTGAAGATATGGCTACTGCATCAGTTTACAATAACGGTTTTGAGTTTAGAAATGGTGTTTCCAGTGAAGTTGAGTACTTTTATGACGCGAATGGTAATTTGACGAAAGATTTGAATAAGAATATTCTTGATATTCAATATAATTTCTTAAATTTACCTCGCCGGATAACTTTTGGTGATGGTAGTAATATTTCATATAGTTATGATGCAACAGGGAAAAAACTTCGGACAGTTCATCAGGCAGGTGATACGAATACTACCACTGACTATTGCGGCAATGTGATCTATGAAAATGGTATAGCTAAAACGTTGCTTGTGGAAGGCGGCTATGTTTCTTTTTCGGACAACAAGTATCATTATTATATTCAGGACCATCAAGGAAATAATCGTGTGGTTGCTGATGAAAATGGAAACATAGAGGAGGTGAATCATTATTATCCTTTCGGTGGTACGTTTGCTTCGTCTTCTTCCTCTGTTCAGGCTTATAAGTATAATGGTAAGGAGTTGGATAGGAAGAATGGTTTGGATTGGTACGATTACGGGGCAAGGCACTATAATGCTGCGTTAGGTAGATGGCATGTGGTGGATCCTATGGCGGAGAAGTATTATTCATTAAGTTCTTATGGGTATTGCAATAACAATCCTATAAGATATATTGATCCAACAGGTATGCTTTATACGGGTTATGCAGTTGATACGAATGGATATATTTCAAAAGTAAATAATGAAGGGGGCAATAGTTATGATGTA
>OLGA01001925.1_pt1 | contig 15565 bp, 14 predicted proteins | sample 1604881 | NCBI WGS metagenome assembly OLGA01 (sample SAMEA3888896, study PRJEB22519) | human gut metagenome | biome: human gut; feature: human-associated habitat; material: faeces | place: Denmark | collected 2009
GGAGGTGAACGCCTTGCAGGAAGAAATCACGCAGAAAACCCTTGCGCTTTGTGTGCAGACCGGTAAAATAACCGCCCAGCTTTTGCAGCAGGCCATGAAGAAGGTACTGGCGGATATGGAAAAGCACAAGAATGATCCCCAACTCCATCACGGCAAGCAGACCATCCGGCAGCTTATGAAGCATGGAGCCGGCGTGTCCAATATCGAGATCACGGACCAGAATATCAAAGCATTCTCCGCCACGGCGAAGAAGTACGGCATCGACTTTGCCCTGAAAAAAGATACCACCGGGGAGATCCCCCGCTACCTGGTGTTCTTCAAGGGCAGGGACGCCGACGCGGTGACGGCGGCCTTCCGCGAGTTCTCCGCAAAGAATCTGGCGAAGGAGAAAAAGCCCTCCATCCGCAGGCGGCTGACCAAGGCCAAGGAGCAGGCGAAGCGGCAGGAGCTGGAGCGGGGCGAGAAGGTCAAAAACAGGGACCGGGGGCTGGAACGATGACGGGAAAGCTGAAAAAGGTCCTGCTGCCGAACCTTCCGTATCTGCTGTTTGCCTGGCTCTTTGATAAGCTCTGTCAGGCGGTCCGGCTCTCACCGGGGGCGGACGCTTCGGAAAAGCTGCTTCGTATCGCCCAGGGCTTCACCGAGGCCTTTGCCTCCCTCTGGCTCAGCCTGCATCCTCTGGACCTGCTGCTGGGCGTGGCCGGGGCGGCGCTTGTCCGGCTGGCGGTGTACCTGAAAGCGAAAAACGCGAAGAAATATCGCCGTGGCGTTGAGTACGGCAGCGCGAGATGGGGCCGGCCGGAGGATATCGCGCCCTACATAGACCCCGTTCCCGATTGGAACATCCCTCTGACCCGGACGGAAAGCCTCACCATGACCAGCCGCCCGAAGGATCCGAAAACGGCGAGAAATAAAAATATCCTGGTCATCGGCGGCTCCGGCAGCGGCAAGACAAGGTTCTTTGTCAAGCCGTCCCTGCTCCAAATGCACAGCTCCTATGTGGTCACCGACCCGAAAGGGCAGCTCCTTCGGGAGACGGGAAAGCTCCTGGCGCACGGCGGGCCGAAGCGGGACGAGAACGGAAAGCCGGTGCGGGATAAGCACGGCAAGGTCGTCTATGAGCCATACCGCATCAAGGTCCTGAACACCATCAACTTTTCCAAGAGCATGAAATATAACCCGCTGGCCTATGTGCGCTCGGAGAAGGATATCCTCAAGCTGGTCAATGTCATCATCGCCAACACGAAGGGCGACGGTGAAAAATCCTCCGAGGATTTTTGGATCAAGGCCGAGCGGCTTTTATACTGCGCCCTGATCGGCTATATCTGGTATGAGGCGGAGCCGGAGGAAAAAAACTTCATCACCCTGCTGGAGCTTATCAACGCCTGCGAGGCCAGAGAGGATGACGAGACCTATAAAAGCCCCGTGGATATCCTCTTTGACGAGCTGGCGCAGGCGCAGCCGGAGCACTTCGCCGTCAAGCAATATGTCAAGTTCAAAATGGCGGCCGGCAAGACACTCAAAAGTATTTTGGTGAGCTGCGGCGCCCGCCTGTCTCCCTTCGATATCAAGGAGCTGCGGGACATTATGACGGAGGACGAATTGGAGCTTGACACGATGGGCGACCGGAAAACGGCGCTGTTCCTCATTATGAGCGATACCGATACCACCTTCAATTTCGTCATCGCCATGCTGCAAAGCCAGCTTTTCAACCTGCTTTGCGACAAGGCGGATGATTTCTATAACGGGCGGCTGCCTGTCCATGTGCGGTGCCTTCTGGACGAATTTGCCAACATCGGCCAGATACCAAACTTTGACAAGCTGATCGCCACCATCCGAAGCCGTGAGATATCGGCTTCTATTATTTTGCAGTCGCAAAGCCAGTTAAAGACCATCTACAAGGATGCGGCAGATACCATTGTCGGCAACTGCGACGTCACCTTGTTTTTGGGAGGCAAGGAGAAGTCAACGCTGAAAGAGATCTCGGAGCTGCTGGGCAAGGAGACCATCGACAGCCTGAGCCAGTCCGAAAACCGCGGCGCGCAGACCTCTCACGGCCTCAGTTATCAGAAATTGGGAAAGGAGTTGATGACCCAGGACGAGATCGCGGTCATGGACGGCGGCAAGTGTATTTTGCAGCTTCGGGGCGTGCGCCCGTTTTTCAGCGACAAGTACGACCTGACAAAGCACCCCCGCTACAAATACCTGTCCGACGCCGACAAGAAGAACGTCTTTGACGTAGAACGGTACATGAAGCGCAGACCGGCCATCGTGAAGCCGGACGAGCCTTTCGATATGTACGAATTGAGCGCAAAAGAACTGACAGACGAACCCGACAACAATTCTACAAAACGAAAGGAAACATGATTTATGGAGTTCTTCAACAGTGCCATCGACGTATTGCAGACCCTGGTCATCGCCCTGGGCGGCGGCCTTTGCGTGTGGGGCGGCATCAACCTTCTGGAAGGCTACGGCCAGGACAACCCCGCGGCCAAATCGCAGGGCGTCAAGCAGCTTGTCGCGGGCGGCGGCGTCGCCCTGATCGGCGTGACCCTGATCCCCCTGCTGTCCGGTCTGCTTGGCTAAGCGGCGGCAGGACCATCCCACCCGGAGGCTCCCGTTTCACGGCGGGAGCCCCCGAAAGGAGGTGTGACCACCCGTGATAATTGAAATGATCCAGGAGTGGTTCAAGGAGCTGCTGATCGACGGCATCATCTCCAACCTCTCCGGGACCTTTGACACCGTGAATACGAAGGTGGGCGAGATCGCCGGCGAGGTGGGCATGACGCCGGCCGGATGGAACGGCGGCATCTTCAACATGATCCGCGGCCTCTCTGAAACGGTCATTGTCCCCATCGCCGGCATCATCCTCACCTTCGTCATGTGCTATGAGCTGATCCAGCTCATCGTGGAAAAGAATAATCTCCACGATTTTGACACCTGGCTTTTCTGGAAGTGGATCTTCAAGACCTTCTGCGCGGTGCTCATCGTCACCAACACCTGGAACATCGTCATGGCGGTATTCGATATGGCGCAGAGCGTGGTCAATCAGAGCGCCGGCGTCATCATCTCCGACGCGGGGATCGACATTTCCGGCGTGGTCGGCAATTTGGAAACGACCCTGGCGGATTGGAGCATCGGTTCTTTGCTGGGCCTGTGGTTTCAGAGCATTTTTGTGGGCCTCTGCTCCCATATCCTCACCATCGCCATCTTCCTTGTGATCTACGGAAGAATGATCGAGGTGTATCTGACCGTATCCGTGGGGCCGATCCCCTTTGCCACCATGGTCAACCGGGAGTGGGGCCAGACGGGGCAGAACTATTTGAAGTCCCTGCTGGCCCTGGGCTTCCAGGCGTTTCTCATTATGGTCTGCGTCGGCATCTACGCGGTGCTGGTGCAGAATATCGCCGTGGGGGATGATATCACCGTGGCGATCTGGGAGTGCCTGGGCTATACGGTGCTGCTGTGCTACACCCTGTTCCGCACCGGCAGCCTTGCAAAGAGCCTGTTCGGGGCGCATTGACGGGAGGCGGCCATGAAAAAATACAAGGTCATCTACGCGGATCCGCCCTGGGCCTATAAGGTCTGGAGCAAGAAGGGCGCGGGGCGCAGCGCCGAGAGCCATTACCCCACCATGGACATAGCGTCCATCAAGGCCCTGCCAGTGGGGGAGCTGGCGGACAAGGACTGCGCCCTGTTCCTCTGGATCACCTTCCCCATGCTGCGGGAGGCCTGGGGCGTCATGGACGCCTGGGGCTTCACCTTCAAGACCGTAGCCTTCGTCTGGATCAAGCAGTGCCGGAAGTCGGAGGGCCTGTTCACCGGCATGGGCTACTGGACGCGGGCCAACGCGGAGATCTGCCTGCTGGCGACCCGCGGACGCCCGAAGCGGGCGGCGCGGGATGTGAAGCAGGTCATCCTCTCCCATGTGGAGCGGCACAGCCAGAAGCCGGAGGAGGCGCGGCGGCGGATCGAAGCCCTCATGGGGGACGTGCCCCGTATTGAGCTGTTCGCAAGAGCCTCACCGCCCGGCTGGGATGTGTGGGGAAATGAAGTTGCAAGCGATATCCGGCTTGCGGAAAGGATGTGAACCATTGGCATACGTAACGGTCCCGAAGGACCTGACAAAAATCAAGAGCAAGATGCTGTTCGGCCTGACGAAGCGGCAGCTTGTGTGTTTCGGATCGGCGGCGCTTATTGGAGTGCCGCTTTTCTTTTTGAGCAAGGGCAGTATGGGCACGACGCCGGCGGCGCTGTGTATGATCCTTGTGATGCTGCCCTTTTTCCTGTTTGCCCTGTATGAGAAGAACGGGCAGACCCCGGAGGCGCTGCTGGGCCATCTGATCCAGTGCAAATTCATCCGTCCGAAAAAGCGTGTCTATCAGACAAACAATGCCTATTCCGCTTTGGAAAAGCAGGCGGAGCTGGAGCGGACGGTGGGGCGGATCGCCTCCGGCGCGGGGAAAAGAGGCAAGGGCCGGCGCAGGCTCACCCGGCAGGAGCGAAAGCAGATCGAGGCCGTCATCCGGCAGGCCAAGGGGGACGGCAAGAACCACACCGTACAGGCAAGCCTCCCCTTCCGCAATATGCACCCGGACGGCCTGTGCCGTCTGGATGACCGGCATTTTTCCAAAACCATCGCCTACGCCGACGTCAGCTACCGTCTGGCGGGGCCGGACGATCAGCGGGATATCTTTGAACGCCTCTGCGATTTCTATAACGGCTATGATCCCTCCATCGGCGTGCAAATGACCCTGAGCAGCCGCCATGAGGATAAGAACGGAAACCTGTTCGGTATGGACGCCCAGGGCGACGCGCTGGACGATATGCGCGTGGAGGCGTCCGGTATCCTGCAAATGCAGTATGAGCGCGGCAACAACGGCTTTGTGAAGCGCAAATATGTCACGCTGACCATCGAGGCGGAAAATCTTCCGGCAGCGCGGGCAAGGTTTTCCCGGATCGAGGCGGACACCCTGAACCGCTTCACGGTTATGGGCGCGGGCGCAAGGGCGCTGGACGGCAAAGAGCGGCTGGCGCTGCTGCATGGCCTTCTCCATCCGGAGGGCGGACAATTCGCCTTTGAATGGAACTGGCTCCCGGCAAGCGGCCTGTCCGTCAAGGACTTTATCGCGCCTTCTTCCTTCGAGTTTGGCGAGACGCGGCATTTCCGCATCGGCGAAATGTACGGCGCGGTGTCCTTTTTGCAGATATTGGCCCCGGAGATCCAGGACCGTATCCTCACGGATTTCATGGATGTGGAGGGAAACCTTCTCATCACCATGCACGTCCGCGGCATCAACCAGAACGAGGCCATCAAGATGGTCAAGCGCAAGATCACCGATCTGGACGCCATGAAGATCCAGGAGCAGAAGAAGGCCGCCCGCAGCGGCTACGATCTGGATATCCTCCCGTCCGACCTCTCCACCTACGGCGGCGCGGCGAAAAATCTCTTGCAGGATTTACAGAGCCGCAACGAGCGAATGTTCAATATGACCTTCCTCATGCTGCATCTGGCGCCCACGAAGCAGAAGCTGGAGATCGCCGTTTCCCAGTCGGCCAGCGTCGCCCAGACCCACAACTGCATCCTGACCCGGCTGGACTTCCAACAGGAGGACGGCCTTGTGTCCTCGCTGCCGCTGGGTCTTAACCGTATCAGGATCGAGCGCAGCCTCACCACCTCGGCGCTGGCGGTATTCGTGCCCTTTGTGACCCAGGAGCTTTTCATGGGCGGCGACGCCATGTATTACGGGCTCAACGCCCTGTCCGGCAACATGATCCTGCTGGACCGCAAGCAGTCCCGATGCCCCAACGGCCTTGTGTTCGGCACGCCGGGCAGCGGCAAGTCCATGAGCTGTAAGCGGGAGATCACCTATGTCATGCTGACCACGAAGGATAACGTCATCATCTGCGACCCGGAGGATGAATATTCCCCGCTGGTGAACCGGCTGGGTGGCCAGGTGATCCGGCTCTCTCCCAATAGCCGCGACTATGTGAATCCTCTGGATATCAACCTCAATTACAGCGAGGAAGAAAACCCGCTGGCGCTGAAAAGCGATTTCGTGCTGTCCTTCTGTGAGCTTATCATGGGCAGCAAGACAGGGCTGGAGGCCATCGAGAAAACCGTCATTGACCGTGCCGTGCAGAAGATCTATCAGCCGTACTTCGCGGATCCCCGGCCGGAGAATATGCCGATCCTCTCCGACCTCATGGCAGCCCTCACCGCCCAGCATATTCCGGAGGCGGACCGTGTGGCCCAGGCGCTTGACCTGTATGTGAACGGCTCTCTCAACTTCTTCAACCACCGGACCACCGTGGATATCCGCAACCGCCTTGTCTGCTTCGACATCAAGGGCCTTGGCAAGAACCTGAAAAAGCCGGGGATGCTCATTGTCCAGGACGCGGTATGGAACACCGTCACGGTGAACCGCTCCATTGGGCGGGCCACCTGGTATTTCGTGGACGAGTTCCATTTGCTTTTGAAGGAGGAGCAGACAGCGGCATACAGCGCCGAGATCTGGAAGCGCTTCCGCAAATGGGGCGGCGTCCCGACCGGGGCAACGCAGAACCCGAAGGACCTGCTGCACAGCCCGGAGATCGAAAACATTCTGGAAAACAGCGATTTTATCTATTTGCTGAACCTCTCCGCGGGCGACCGCAAGCTGATGACGGAGCGGCTGAACATCTCCGCCGAGCAGCTTGCCTATGTGACCAACGCGGACCCCGGCAGCGGCCTTCTGTTCTTCCAAAATGTGATCCTGCCCTTCAAGGACGAGTTTCCCAAGACCACCGAGCTATACAGACTTCTCACGACAAAGCCCAGCGAGGTTTCCCATGATGGGGAAACCGGATAAGGAAAGGATGGGACAAGATATGAAATATGTGATCGACAGCAAGGTATATGAAACCCACATCAATGATGAGGTGCATCTGTACGGACTTCTCCATCAGCTCGCCTTCCTGGCGGAAAAGGCGAAGGACGAGAAGGATCTGGAAAATCTGGTTGAGACGGCAAAGCGCTACGGAGAGATCGCGGAGGAAAAGTTCGCCGCCTGGCGTATTCCCGGCCGCTATCTGGTGTTTGGGGACAGGAAGGACCTTGCCGAGCTGAAAGCGGTGGAGCTCACGCCCTTGACCGCCGTGCTGAAAGAGCACGACGCAAAAATCAGGGAAAAGCAGCGTGCCGCCACCGCCGATGATCCCGCCTACATCATCTCCGGCAGCGCCTTCCGTATGCTGGTGGGCGATCTCTTTGACCTGCTGGCGCAGTACAGCTTTCTCCGCAACCGTGTTGTAGAAGTGAAAACAGAAAAACGGCTTGCGCGGCTGCAAAAGAATCTCTCCGGCGAGAATCCGAGCATCCGAAGAATGTACCGCAGGTGGGGCTTTGCGGAGGATCAGGTCGTCACCTGCTATGACATTCTGGAGGCAACGCTGCGGCGCGCGCATCTGACACCGTATGACCCGGAGGAGACAGCGGAGGACGGCATCGGCTGTGGCCGCTGCTGCGCCCTCTGCGGAGATCGTTCCTGCGAGGACGACTATGACTGAGCTGACCCATGTGAGCCTGTTTTCCGGCATCGGCGGGCTTGATCTGGCGGCGGAGGCGGCGGGCTTCCACACCGCCTGCCAATGCGAGTGGGCAGACTACCCCTATTCCGTTCTGGAAAAGCACTGGCCGGAGGTGCCGAAATTCCGGGATATCACGACTTTTACGAAGGAGGCGTTTTTTGAAAAAACAGGACTTGAAACCGTTACCGTTATCTCAGGCGGCTTTCCCTGCCAGCCCTTCTCCACCGCAGGGCAGCGAAAGGGCTTTGCGGATGAACGCTACCTGTGGCCGGAAATGTGCCGCGTTATTACCGAGCTGCGGCCCCGTTGGGTGCTTGGGGAAAATGTTGCTGGCTTCATCAATCTGGGGCTCGACAAAACGATCTTTGACCTGGCAAAAGCGGGATACGCTGTTCTCCCATTCGTATTTCCGGCTTGCGGCGTCGGCGCATGGCATGAGCGCCAGCGAACTTTTATCGTCGCGGCTGATGTTTCCCACACCCCTTGCCTCCGACAAGAACACCTGCAGGGACGCGGCCAACCTGGATGTGTACCTCTCCGACAACGGGATCTTCCGCAAGGTGAACCGGAACGGCGCGATCTGGAGCCTGAGCCTGTCGGCGGCGGTATTCTATCTGACCCCGGCAGCGTCGGAGGGCTACCGCTCCACGCTGAAACCGGCGGCGTTTCGGAACAGCGCCCCGTCCGCCAACCTCTCGGCGCAGGTGATCCGGCAGGAGCGTCCGGTATCCGAGACGGCGGCGCTGAACCCGGATTGGGTGGAATGGCTCATGGGCTTCCCCCGGAAATGGACGGACGTATCCTCTGGGCCGCCGAGCCTGAGGGAGTCCCCCGTATCACCGAAAACACCGCGGACCGCGCCCTACGGCTGAAAACCCTGGGCAACGCGGTCTGCCCGCCCCAGGCATATCCCATTTTCAAGTATATCTCCATGATCGAGACGGGCGAGTGCGTGAGCATTTGTCCCTACGGAAAGGCAGGTGATGACGCATGAAGGAATGGAAAGCCTCCGAGAAGGAGGCGCAGAAGATGACCCGCGACGGAGCCATTTCCGTCAACATGGTCACAGGCGAGGCGAGCCATGTTTCAGACCGTGCGCCGGAGCAGGACTATTCCCCCTCCGGCGATTCCACGGCGCTGGCGAGGACTGCCCTCCACCATCTGGACGACCGGCGCGTCCGGAAGTCTCAGAAGAAAAAGCGGCGGAACCGCCGCAAAGCCTACCGGGAGGGTACGGCGGCAAATAGCCGCCCATCCTCCCGTTTGCAATTCACCGAGGAGGAACGCGCCGCGCCGGAGCTGCAAAAAGCGATCCGCAAATCCGACAAGGCGGCGGACAAGCTGGACGCGGCACGAGCCGCCGTTCCGAAAAAGCGCGTCCTGGGCACGGAGCGTGTCTTTGACGAGGCTTCCGGCACCGGGCGTACAAGGCTGGTATTCCATGAGACGGATAAGCCGGCTTCGATCCGGCAGCCGGGGTCGAACCCGCTGGCGCGGCCTTTGCAGGAGGTCGCCCACACCGCCCATGCCAAGGTGCGGGAGGTGGAGCAGGAGAACTCCGGCGTGGCGGCGGGCCATCTCACCGAGCGCGGCATGGAAAAAGCCGTGGGCTATGGGAACCGCAAGCTGCAAAACTGGCGGGCGGAGCGGCAGGTGAAGCCCTGGCGGGACGCGGCAAAGGCGGAGCAGGCGGCGGTCAGGGCCAACGCGGAGGCGCTTTACCAAAAGGCGCTCCATGATAACCCTCAGCTTGCGTCCGGCAGCCCCATCTCCCGCATCTGGCAGAAGAAGCGGATGCAGCGGCAGTACGCGGCGGCCTACCGGGCGTCGCGCGGCGCGGAGGGTGCAAAGGCGGCGGCACAGACGGCAGCCAAGAGCGCAAAGAAAGGCGCGGAGGCAGCAAAGAAGGCCGGCGAGTTCATAGCCCGGCACAAAAAGACGTTCCTTATCATCGGCGGGATCGGCCTTGTGCTGGTGCTGCTGTTGGGCCTGCTGCAATCCTGCTCCTCCATGTTCGGCGGAGGCGTGTCCAACATTGTGGCCTCCTCCTATCTCTCCGAGGATGCTGACCTGCTGGCGGCGGAGGCCGCCTACTGCGCCAAGGAGGATGAGCTGCGGCGGTATCTGGATACCTATGAGCAGACCCACGACTATGACGAGTATCACTACGATCTGGACGACATTGAGCACGATCCCTATGTGCTGCTGTCCATCCTGTCGGCGCTCCATGAGGGGACCTTCACCATAGACCAGGTGCAGGGCGACCTTCAAATGCTGTTTGACCGGCAATACATCCTCACCGAGACGGTGGAGGTGGAGCGGCGGTACTACATTGAGACGGATACCTGGACAGACGAGGAGGGCAACACCCATACGGAGAGCTACCGGGTCTATTACGATTATTATATCTGCACCGTGAAGCTGGAAAACTTCGACCTCTCCCATCTGCCGGTCTACATGATGGATCAGGAGACGCTTTCCATGTACGCCGTGTATATGTCCACCCTGGGCAACCGCCCCGACCTGTTCCCGTCCTCCGGCTATGTTCCCAAGTATGTGACCAACCCGCCCGCCAAGTACGAGATCCCGGCGGAGTACCTGTCCGACGAGCGCTTTGCCACTCTGATTACAGAGGCGGAGAAGTATCTGGGCTTTCCCTATGTGTGGGGCGGCAGCAGCCCTTCCACCTCCTTTGATTGCAGCGGCTTTGTCAGCTATGTCCTGACCAACAGCGGCCTGTGCGATACCGGGCGGCTGGGGGCGCAGGGCCTCTACAACATTTCCACGCCCGTGTCCGAGCCGCGGCCGGGGGATCTGGTGTTCTTCGTGGGCACCTACGACACGCCGGGGGTCAGCCATGTGGGCTTTTATGTGGGGGATGGGATGCTCCTGCACTGCGGCGATCCCATCCAGTACACCAGCCTCAACACAAATTACTGGCAGTCCCACCTTTATGCCTACGGCAGACCGCCGTACAACTGATGGAGGCGGAGCCGATGCTGACTGTAAAACCGATGTCCCTTGCCGACGCAAACAGGTTTGTCGCAGAGCACCACCGCCACCATAAGCCGGTGCGAGGGCATAAGTTCTCCCTGGGCTGCATGGCGAACGGCCATCTGGCGGGCGTCGCCATCGTGGGGCGGCCGGTGAGCCGATACCTGGACGATGGGCTGACCCTGGAGGTCAATCGCCTCTGCACGGACGGGACAAAAAACGCTTGCAGCTTCCTTTATGGCGCGGCGGCGCGGGCGGCGAAGGTCCTGGGCTACCATAGGATCGTCACCTACATTCTGGACACGGAGAGCGGCGTCAGCCTTCGGGCCTCCGGCTGGCAGTGCGCGGGGCTGGCGGGCGGACGGGAGTGGACCGGCAAGCGCCGCCCGTCCGAACCGCTGTATCCGGCGCAGATGAAATACCGATACGAAAAGGCTTTGAGATGAGGTGAGCATATCAATATTGTTTCCTATGGCGGCGGTGCGAACAGCACCGCCCTTCTTGTTGGGCTGCACCAGCACCGTATCCCTGTTGACCTGATCCTGTTTGCGGATACGGGCGGTGAGCATCCCCATACCTACGCCTATCTGGATATTATGGATCGCTGGCTGAAGGATCACGGTATGCCGGAGATCACGCGGGTCTATAAGACCACGAAGGACGGCAGGCGGCTGACCTTGGAGGATGAATGTCTGAAAAGCGGTACGCTGCCCTCCATCGCCTACGGCTTCAAGCGGTGTTCTCTGAAACACAAGATCGGACCGCAGGAAAAGTTCTGTAACAACCATCCTCCATGCCGTGAGGTCTGGAACAGCGGGAAAAAGGTGGTCAAGTTCATCGGCTATGACGCTGGCGAACACTATCGCAGCGACAAGGTCCTTCTGCGTGATCTGGCAGACCCGAAGTACAGCAAATGGTATCCCCTGATGGAATGGGGATGGGACCGGGAGGCGTGTGTCCGGGCAATCGAGGCGGCGGGCCTGCCGCAGCCGGGAAAGTCCTCCTGCTTTTTCTGCCCTAGTATGCGGGCGGAGGAGATCATCGACCTGCGGGAGCGTTACCCGGATCTGTTCCGGCGCGCGCTGGCATTGGAGGATAACGCACGAGCCAACCTGAAAACCGTTCGGGGGCTTGGGCGCAATTATTCATGGAAAGAACGATTTGGAAAGGAGCAATGCAATCATGGCAACGACTGAGAAGATCCGCAAGGATATTGAGAAAACGAGGGAAAAGATCGCGGAGCAGCAGAAGCGTCTCCGCGCGCTGGAAGCCCAGCTCACGGAGGAGGAGAACCTGGAGATCGTCCGCATGGTGAAGGCTGTCCGCATGGACAACAGGGAACTCACTGCCTTCCTGCGCGCCTACGCCAGCGGCATGATCTCCCTGCCGGACGGGCTGATGGAGACGGAGGAAAGCGAGGGTGCGGAAGATGAAGCGTAACAGAGCTTTTCGCCGTTTCGCCGCCGTGTTCCTGGCGCTTTTCTGCATGGCGGCCACCTCCACCGTGGCCTTCGCAGGCGGCGGGGACGGCGAGCCCTACTACACCGGGGAGGAGACCACGGGCGGCTATGAGCCCCAGCCCCTGACCCCGGAGGGCAACATGACCCTGGTGGACGATATCGCCGGTGAGAGCGCTGGGGACAAGCAGTTCATCACCGTGGTCACAAAAGGCGGCAACTATTTCTACATCATCATCGACCGGGCGGAGGACGGCGAGAACACCGTCCACTTTCTCAACCAGGTAGACGAGCGCGACCTGCTGGCCCTGATGGACGAGGAGACGCCTGCCGCCCCGGTGTGTACCTGTAAGGAAAAATGCGCGGCCGGCGCGGTGGATACATCCTGCCCTGTCTGCAAGACCAACCTCTCCGAGTGCGCGGGCAGGGAGAAGGCCAGGGAGCCGGAACCGGAACCGGAGCAGCCGAAGAAAAAGAGCGGCAGCGGCCTTCTGGCCGTGGTGGCGCTGCTGGTGCTGGCAGGCGGCGGAGCCTTCGCCTATGTGAAGTTCATCAAGCCGAACCGCAGCGGCGTGAAGGTCAGCGCCGATCCCGACGAGTACGATTTCCCTGACGAGGAGTATATCAACGAGGATGAGCCTGCGGAGGCTGAAACGGAGGCGGAGCATGAGTAAGCTGATCATCGCGGAAAAACCGAGCGTGGCAAAATCTATCGCGTCGGCCCTGGGTGCTTCATCCAGGGCCGATGGCTTTTATGAGGGCAGCGGCCTGATCGTTTCCTGGTGCGTGGGGCACCTGGTGTCCCCGCTGGACGCGGGCGGCTATGACGAACGCTTCAAAAAATGGCGCTATGAGGATCTTCCCCTTCTGCCGGAGCCCTTCCGCTACGCCCCCATCCCCGGCAAGGAGGCGGCTTTGGACAATGTGAAGCGCCTCATGGCGCGGGAGGACGTAACGGAGATCGTCAACGCCTGCGACGCCGGACGGGAGGGTGAGCTGATCTTTCGTCTGGTGTATGAACTGGCCGGCTGCCGCAAGCCGGTCCTCCGGCTTTGGATCTCGTCCATGGAGGACAGCGCCATCCGGGAGGGCTTTTCCGAGCTGCGCCCCGGCGCCGAGTATGAAGCCCTGTATCAATCAGCCCTCTGCCGCCAGAGGGCGGACTGGCTGGTGGGGATCAACGCCACCCGCCTTTTCTCCGTCCTCTATCACCGTACCCTGAACGTGGGCCGCGTCCAAACGCCCACCTTGTCCCTGCTGGCGGCGCGGGACGCGAAGATCGCGCTGTTCCAGAAGGAGAAGTATCATCATGTGCGCCTGACCCTGGCCGGCGCGGAGGCGGTATCGGAGAGATTCACCGATCCGGCGGAGGCGGAGCAGGCGGCGGCTATGTGCAAGGGCGCGGCCGTCATCTGTACTTCCGTCACGAAGGAGCAGAAGAAGGAACAGCCTCCGAAGCTCTATGACCTCACCACCTTGCAGCGTGAGGCAAACCGGCTGCTTGGCTACACGGCGAAGCAGACCCTTGACTACGCTCAGAGCCTCTACGAAAAAAAGCTGCTGACCTATCCCCGCACGGACAGCCGGCATCTGACCTCCGATATGGCGGAAACGGCCTCCTGTGTGATCCACCTGGCGGCGAAGCTGCCGCCCTTTGATGGCTGCACAAACTTCTTCCCGCTGGTGGAGGCCATGGTCTCCGACAAGGACGTATCCGACCACCACGCCATTATCCCCACGATGGAGATCGAGAAAGCGGATATCCCCGCCCTGCCCCTGGGCGAGCGTGAGCTGATTCTTCTGATCTGCTGCCGTCTGCTGTGCGCGTCGGCGGAGTCCTATGTGTATGAGACGGTCACGGCTGCCTTTGACTGCGGCGGCCATTCCTTCACCGCAAAAGGCAGGCGCGTCCTCTCCGAAGGCTGGCGGGAGATCGACCGCATTTTCCGCGCCTCCCTGAAAGAAAAGCCCGCGGATGGGGACGGCGGCACGCTCCCGGACTTCACCGAAGGGCAGACCTTTGACGGCGCGGAGGTTTCCATCACCGAGCATTTCACCCAGCCGCCGAAGCCCTACACCGAAGATACCCTCCTGTCCGCTATGGAGAACGCGGGCAAGGATGATATCCCCGATGAGGCGGAGCGAAAAGGACTTGGCACGCCTGCGACCAGAGCAGCCATCATCGAAAAGCTGGTGGCGGCCGGATTTGTGGAGCGCAAGGGCAAGAGCCTGATCCCCACAAAAGCCGGTATCAACCTTGTCACGGTCCTGCCGGAGCCGCTGACCTCTCCCATGCTGACGGCGGAATGGGAACAGAAATTGACGGAGATCGCAAAGGGCGGTTCTGACCCGGACGCCTTTATGGATGGCATCCGGGATATGGTCCGGGAGATCGTTTCCACCTATTCCTGTATTTCCGAGGACGGCAAAAAGCTGTTTGCCCCGGAGAAGGAAGTCATCGGCGCCTGCCCCCGCTGCGGCCAGCCGGTCTATGAGGGGAAGAAAAACTTTGCCTGTTCGGATCGTTCCTGCGGCTTTGTCCTCTGGAAAAATGACCGCTTCTGGACGAGCCGCAGGAAGGAGCTGACAAAGAAGATGGCGGCGGACCTTCTGAAAAAGGGCCGCACCAACGTCAAGGGGATGTGGTCTGAAAAGAAACAGACCGCCTATGACGCTGCGGTGATCCTGGATGACACGGGCGGCAAGTACATCAATTTCAAGCTGGAATTTCCGAAAAGAAAGGAGCGAACGAATGGCAGAAAATAAGACTTTAGAACAGTTACCCGAAGTGAGGGCGGTAGTCGCCGTCCTCTCCCCAGAGGACCGGGAGCTGCTGGCAGCGGTGCAGGCGTCACCCTTCAAGCTGACAACGCCGGAGCAGTTCAAGGAGTTTGCGGCCAACATCGACTATTTCGTATTTGAGCCCAATATCCACGACCTGAATGATCTTGGCTGGCGGTATCTGGCGCAGCACATGGATATGCTGCTGCCCCCGGAACTGCTGAACGCCATCGACCCCATTCCGTTCGGCAATTATGCCATGCAGGAGGAACAGGGACACTTCACAAAGCACGGATATATTTCTCTCTCCGGCGACGAGTGGAACCATGAACGCCCTGCGGAGCCGAAGAAAAAGCCCACCATCCGGGAACGGCTGGAACAGGGCAAGAAGGAATGTGCGGGAAAGCACAAGGCGCAGCCTCACAAGGAAAAGGCTGCGCCGGAACTGTAAGGAGGTGCAAATATGCCATATTACGATCACGACAAGAATTATCCCTTTGCCGCCTTCATCACCAATCTTGGCAAGTACAACGAGGGCGAGCTTGTGGGCGAGTGGGTGAAGTTTCCCACCACCGCCGAGGAACTGAAGGAGGTATTCAAGCGTATCGGCATCGGCCAGAGGGACGACTTCGGCCAGCCCTATGAGGAATGGTTCATCACGGACTATGACTGCTATGTGGACGGCCTTTATAGCAAGCTGGGCGAATATGAAAATCTGGACGAGCTGAATTATCTGGCGTCGAAGCTGGATGAAATGAGCGACA
>OLGA01001926.1_pt1 | contig 15564 bp, 13 predicted proteins | sample 1604881 | NCBI WGS metagenome assembly OLGA01 (sample SAMEA3888896, study PRJEB22519) | human gut metagenome | biome: human gut; feature: human-associated habitat; material: faeces | place: Denmark | collected 2009
TGACCAGCAGGAAGCCGACCGCGATGGCAAAGACGATCTGGCACAGATTGCTGACAAGCTCCATCCCGCTGCCGTTGAACAGGTTGATGATATGCCCGATGCCGAACGTCACGCTTGAGATGATAACGGCGGATTTGATATTGTTCCTTGCAATGGCCGTAAACAGCAGACCCCGGAAGATCACCTCCTCCAAAAACCCGACGCAGAGCATACAAACGACCCGGCAGACCGTTTCTGCGGGCGAACAGGTGAGCGCAGCGCCGTTCCAGAGGTTCCCTGACGCCAGAATCACAAGCGGCACATAGTAAAGGAAGCGGCGGGCGGGAACAGAGGATCTGCAAAGCCCGTACCGCTTCTGCAGGCCGTTTCTCCGGATAAAGACAAAAAGAACAATGGTCTGCAAAACACAGAAAGCAGCGCTTGCGGCGTATGCAGTGCCGATGATCTCGTTGAGCGGATTCGCAAGCGATTGCAGAACGCAGTAAACCGCGATCCACACAAGCGCAAAGGTCAGTTCGCTTTTCTCATACAGCTTTTTCATGTTCAATATCTCCATTCTCTGCATATGCCTGCATGGCGTCAGAAAGCTCTGTGATAGAGCAGCCTTTACTCTCATAATACGCAAGCATCTCCGGCAGCTTCTTTTTATCATAGCTTGTGATGCAGTCCGACAGCACGTGGACGGCATATCCGCCTTTCCTCATGTTGAAGCAGGTGGATTTGATGCAGGCCGCCGCGTCTGCCCCGACAATGTAAAACTCGGAAATCCCATGCTCCTGAATAAAAGCGGCGAACGCCTCGCTGGTCAATGCATTGCTTTTTGACTTCGTAAAGATATGACCGGAAACGACGTTCAGCTCCGACACCAGCTCTGCGCCGCGCGTGCCGGGTTTGAAGGTCCTCGTTCCGGCGGACAGGTTGTTGTGCTGTATGTAAATGACCCACAGTTCCTTTTGGACGGCCCAGTCAATTGCCGCATTGACGGGGTCAATGATCTCTCTGTAGTGCTTCGTAATATCATTTTGCAGGTCGATCACGACCAGCGCGCTGTTTTTCATCCGATCTTCCTCCGTGGATTTCTTCCTCCGATGCCCGGCGGCTCAGTCCCGAACGCCTGCCAGCGCCAGAAATTTCTTGTCTGACTGAATGCTCTGCGTCAAAAACTGCCCATCCCGGAACAGGGCATAGGTCGTGACCGGCGCGGGGACATTCTGCGCAGAGTCCCTGTCGGTAATATGGATTGCTTTGAACGGAATGCCGTGTTCCTTCGCTGTCTCCTGCACCCGCGGCACCCAGTAGCAGGTGAACGGGCACTGATCGGTATAATAAAGGACAAAGCCGTCTCCGTCTGCCTTGGGATGTCTGGCACAGTCCCTGAATTTCGGCGGCTCGGCGTTCGGCACAAGGGGCAGATACATCAGGCTGATCCCGCAGTCGGAGATATCAGCTGTCCGGAAGCCCTTGTAGGCCAGATACTTCGGGTCGGCGAGAAATTCCCGCTTCCGTCCCTCGGCGCACAGAATGCAGACGCCGTTCTTTTCCTGCGCTCTGGCCTCCCGGATGCACTCGTTCAAAAGGTCGGTCGAATATCCGTGCCCCTTCATCGCGCCTGCGATCCACAGGCAATTGATATAGAGATATCCCGCTGCTTCAATGGGCACCCATGCGTTTTCTGCGGGAATATATTCGATAAAGCACTTGCCGCGCTCCTCGCTGCGGTAAAAAACAAGTCCCTCGTCGAAGCGCTGCCGGAGCCATTCCTTTTTCGCCAGGCTCTGCTTGCCGGACATCGCGCAGCAGATATGCTCTTTGTCAAGGTTTTCTTTTGTGATATGGATGTAGTTCATGGGTTCCTCCTGAATGCCGTGAACACAAATAGACGCAGTGCGAACCGATTCCCCGGTCTGCACTGCGTCTATGCGTCTGGCAGTTTAATATCTTCGATTTTACCGTCCTTGAAACGGATCACACAGGTATATCTGCACTTTGGGCAGAACAGGGGAAAATCCTCCAGCACCGTATGTGAGCGTATCTGCGTTCTTGTCTTGCCGCCGCATTTGGGGCAGCAGAGCCAATCTGATTTTGTTTGCGGATTTTCCGTCATTTATACCACACCTCGCCGAATCCGCCAAATGGCTTCATATTGCGTCCTCCCGCGCGGCCAATATCGCGCCCCGGTACGCCTGCTGCAGCTGCGAATCGATGACCGCTTCATCGTATTTCATCGAATTATTGGCGATGATGCTTGCATACCCGTGCGCAAACAGAAAAACGGTCAAAAAGACCTGCTTCGTCTGCGCCATGCCGATTCCCAGCGCTCCCTGCATCGCCGAAAGAACAGGGGTAAGCGCCTCGGCGTCGATCAGCTCCAGCAGCGTGCTTCCGTTAAAGTAATCCGACTGAAACAGGAACCGGAACAGATGCGGCTCTTCGATCGCAAAGCGGATATAATTCATTCCGATCCCAAGCGCAGCGCCCTTCTGCGGCTTTTTGATCCGCATCAGATAGTCCGAATGGTACTGGTCCGCCTTCGCATAGACTGTCCGTTTCAGTTCTTCAATCGTCGCGAAATGATACATGACGGGCTGCGTGGAGCAGTGCAGCCGTTCCGATACGGTCCTTGCACTGATGGTTTCCGCGCCCGTTTCACGGGCAACCGCAAAGGCTGCATCCACGATCATTTCCCTTGTAACTTTTGCTTTTGCCGGCATCGCTGTGCCTCCATATATAATCTGGATTATATATAATGCAAATTATATAACAGGAAACAGTCCTTGTCAACCCCGCCGGAACAAAAATCACAGACAGCCGGTCCTCCCGCCTGCGCACAGTCCGGACTCCGCGTTTCCCGTGCAGCCGCAGTATAATGGCCTCCGTGACCTTAGGGTGTATCTGAAAACTCCCAACGCACCCGGACAGCGGATCTTTTCACGCTGCGCTGCACCATTTTTCCTTGAAATACGTCAGTATTCCTGCGAAAAAATGTCTTGCTCAGCGCAAAAATTTCTCGCTGCCGGTCACATTGGGAGTTTTCAGATACACCCTAGCCTCGTAAAAAGCGCCGCCGCGCCCTCGCCCCCGGTAATTTTCGATCTCAAACAGCAGCCGGGACATGGCAGGGAAGTCCGTCGCCTGATCGACGCTCTAAAACGCTGCCGGAAGATCAAAATAAAGCTCCGGGTAGTGCGTTTTCAGGAACTCTTCATAGTACGCGGGCAAAATGTCAATGCCGGCGGAATGGATGGGGATACGCTCGTGGTGGACAAGGGACAGATCGTCCAGCGCGGCACACACGAGGCGCTGATGGCGCAGGGCGGCATCTACCGCCGCTTCATCACCGGCCGCGAACAGGCCGTGGGCTGGAAGCTGTAAAAACGCGTTCAGACCCGCACAGATTCCTCCTGCCCGCGTATGCTGACAGGGGGGATTTTTTATGTGTGTGAAGACCGAGCGGCTCGGGCTGCTTCTGATCGGGGCGGGCGTTGGACTTTTGCTGTCGTTTGCGCTGTGCGGGTGGTTTTTGCGGGTGCTGATCGCGGCCATCCTGATCGTGCTGGGACTTTTGCTGCTGAAATAATTTCCGAAACATATCCTTGTCCGGCTCCGCGTATATATATCCCAGAACATATACAAGGAGTTGAGACTATGGAGCTTGCATTTGAACAGAAACAACGGTCCTGCCTGCATCGCACGGCGCATCTCTCGCTTGCGCAGGAGCAGACACAGGAGCTCATCATACCCGACAGTATGCCGGACGCTTCCCGCACGCTCATCTGCTGTGCCGAGCCGGAGGTACAGAGCAAAACGAACCGGGAGGGCAGTCTTCTCGTGACGGGGACGCTGCGCACGTGCTGCCTGTACGCAGACGAAGCGGGCGGCTTGCAGCTGCTGACCTCCGAGCTGCCGTTTACGGTCAAGCTGGAGTGCGCCGAGCTGCGCGAGGACACGCAGACGCTCGTGCGCTGCTGCGTCCGCAGCGCGGACAGCCGCCTGATCAACTCGCGCAAGGTGCTCCTGCGCGTGAGCGTTCTGGTTCAGGCGGACGGCTATGAGCCGCAGACGCAGAGCATGAGCGTCCTCAAGGATCCGCCCGCCTGCCTGCAGCTGAAAACGCAGACCTATGAGACGAATGCGCCTGTGGAGCTTTCCGAGCGCGCGTTTCAGGTCAGCGAGGAGCTGAACCTGCCGGACGGCAGGCCGCAGATCGCACGGCTGGTCAGCTGTTCGCTCACGCCGGTCGTGCAGGAGCAGGGGCTGGTCGGGAGCAAGGCCGTCCTGAAGGGAACCGCAAATCTGCAAATTACTTATCTGGACAATGAAAACGCCCTGCGGACGCTGAGTTTTTCCGTGCCGTTTTCGCAGTACTGCCAGATGGAGGGCGACTACGATCAGGACGAAACGCTCGAATCGGTGCTGCTCGTGACCGGCGTGCAGCTGGAGCCGGTCGTGTCGGAGCAGTCGCAGAAGCTGCTGTTCGGCGCGGGGCTGCTGGCGCAGTGCATGGTCGTGCAGCCGCAGGCGCTGACGCTCTGTGAGGACGCGTATTCGACGAAGGGCGAGTTCCAGCCGCAGTGGGAAACGCAGGAGCACACCATGCGCCTCGACGCGCAGACGCTGCGCGAGCCTGTCCGCGCCTCGTTCCCGGTGCAGGCCGCCGCCGTGCTCGACTGCCGGGTCTACCCGGACGCACAGGCGCTTGAGCGGACAGACGACGGCGTTACCGTCCATGTGCCGCTGCGCGCGGACCTCGTCTATACCGACCCGGACGGCGCGGTGCAGGCCGAGACGTTCCGCACGGAGGTCAGCTGCCATACGGCGCTGAGCGAAAACGGCCTCTGCGAGGCCGTGTGTACGATCCAGCCGGAGGGCTACGCCTCGGCGGGCAGCGGCGCGGTCGAGCTGCGCTATGACGCGGTCTTTCAGGTACAGACGTTTTCCCGGCAGACGCTGCAGAATCTGTCCGGCGGGACGCTCGACCTGACGAAGCAGCAGAACACGCAGCGGCCGTCAGTCGTCATCCGGCGCATGAGCGAAAACGCCGCGCTCTGGGACCTTGCGCGGCAGTACCGGACGACGGCGCAGTCGATCCAGCAGGCCAATCATCTGACGCAGCCGGAGGCGGACGCCGGACGGCTGCTGCTGATCCCCATGTGAGACGGGAGGCGGGAATATGGAACAACGTTCGATCTACGCGCAGATCGCGGACCGCACGGACGGCACGGTCTATATCGGCGTCGTCGGCCCTGTGCGGACGGGAAAATCCACCTTTATCAAGCGCTTCATGGAGCAGCTCGTGCTGCCGAACATCGAAAACGTCTATGAGCGCGAACGCGCCACCGACGAGCTGCCGCAGTCCGGCTCGGGCCGGACGATCATGACGGCGGAGCCGAAATTCGTCCCGAACGAGGCCGCCCGCATCAGCCCGGACGGAAAAACGACATTGCAGGTGCGGCTGATCGACTCTGTGGGCTACATGATCCCCGGCGCGGTCGGCGACACGGAGGACGGCAAGCCCCGCATGGTCACGACACCCTGGGCCTCCGAGGAGCTTCCCATGGCACAGGCGGCGGAGCTTGGCACCAAAAAGGTCATGGAGGACCACAGCTCCATCGGCGTGGTCGTCACGACGGACGGAACGGTCACGGATATCCCGCGCGAGGATTACCGCGAGGCGGAAGCCCGCGCCATTGCGGATATGCAGAAGACGGGCAAGCCGTTCGTGGTCGTCGTCAATACGCAGGACGCGAAGAGGGGACAGGCGGACGCGATCTGCGCCCGTATCCGGGCCGAATACGGCGTGCAGGCGCTGACGATGGACTGTGCGGTGATGCAGACGCAGGATATTGCGCGGCTGCTCGAAGCGGTCATGTACGCGTTCCCGGTCGAGGAGCTGCGGTTCTTCCTGCCGAGCTGGGTGCGGGCGCTGCCGGACGATCACCCGGTCAAGGCCGCCCTGTATGACGCAATGCTTGACCGCGCCTCAAGGCTCACGAGCCTCAGCGAGGCGGAAAGCGTCATGGGGTCGCTGCGGGAGCTTGATCCGGTCGACGCGTTCCGCGTGCGGGAGGTCGATCTCGGAACTGGCACGGTCACCTGCGAGCTGCATCTGCCGGAGACGCTGTTCTACGAAGAACTGTCCAAGCAGGCGGGCGTGGAGATCGCGGACGACGAGGCGCTTATGCAGATGCTGCGGGAGCTTTCGCAGACGAAAAAGCTCTACGAAAAGGTACAGACCGCGCTCGAACAGGTCAAGGCGACCGGTTATGGCATCGTCATGCCGGGCGCAGAGGAATTGAAGCTCGAAAAGCCGGAAATCGTGAAGAAAAACGGCAATTACGCCGTCAAGCTGCGCGCCAGCGCGCCGTCCATCCACATGATGCGCGCGCAGATCGAGACGGAGATCAGCCCCATGGTCGGCGGCGAGCAGGAATCGCAGCAGCTGATCGACTATCTGCTCGGCGAATATGAAGAGGACACCGATAAGCTCTGGCAGAGCAACATCTTCGGCAAATCGCTCTATGAGCTTGTCTCCGAGGGCGTCACGGCGAAGATTATGCGTATGCCGGACGACGCGCGGCAGAAGCTCACAAAGACCCTTGGCCGCATGATCAACGAAAACACCGGCGGGATGATCTGCATCCTGCTGTGAATACCCGCAGCGCCCCCTGTCATGCTGTGACATGACAGGGGGCGCTGGTGCGTGCTGATATTGTCTGTGCGTCCGGCGCGGTTACGCCAGCTTGTATTTTTCCTCAAACGTGTTGTACTGCATCAAGAATTCATTGCTGCCGGATTTGACGTCGCCGAGGTACTTGTGCAGATCGATGCGCTCGTTCTTCATGTCGAGCAGACAGCCCGCGATGTTCGAGCAGTGGTCGGCCACGCGTTCCAGATTTGTCAGCAGATCGGACAGCACGAAGCCTGCGGCCAGCGAGCATTCGCCGCGCTGGAGACGGGCGATGTGATTCGTACGCAGCTTGTCCTTCAGCTTGTCGATGACCTGCTCCAGCGGCTCGACCTGCCGCGCAAGCGTCAGATCGTCCTGCAAGAACGCCCGGCTTGTGAGATCAACGATCTCGCTCACGGCGTTCAGCATCGTCTGAAGTTCTTTTTTTGCAGAGTCCGTGAACGAAACGCCCTTTTCCTTCAGCTCCTCCGCCGATTCGATAATATTGACGGCGTGGTCTGCAATGCGCTCAAAATCGCCGATCAGATGCAGCAGCTTGGACGATTCCACGCTGTCCTGCTCGCTCATCGGCTGCGTGGCCAGATGTACGAGGAAGGTTCCCAGCGTGTCCTCATAGCGGTCGGTATCGTCCTCCCGCTGCCGGACAGAGGCGGCCAGCTCCGGCGTAAAGCCGAGCACGGCCTGTAAGCTCTCATGCAGCGCAAGCTCGGAGTCCGCAGCCATGCGCTTGGCCAGCTCCTCGCTCTTGACGAGCGCAATGGCGGGCGTTGCAAACAGGCGCTCGTCCAGAACAGTTGCGGTGTCGGTGCTGCGGCCATCCGGGATGATCCGGTACGACAGCTTTTCCAGCAGTCCGCAGCACGGCAGCAGCATCAGCGTGCAGGCCAGATTGAAGATCGAGTGAATGAGTGCGATATGGAACGTATCGATAGCGGTCGAGACGAACGCAAAGCGGAAAATCGCGTTTGCAGCCTCAAACAGCGCCAGCCAGACGACTGTGCCGATGATATTGAAGCTCAGATGCACGACGGCTGCGCGCCGCGCGTTCTTGTTCGTGCCGACGGAGGACAGCATGGCCGTCACGCACGTGCCGATGTTCTGTCCCATGATAATGGGGATCGCCGCGCCGTAGCTGACAGCCCCGGTCGAGGACAGCGCCTGCAGAATACCGACCGACGCGGACGAGGACTGCACAATGCCCGTCAGAATCGCGCCAGCCAGAACGCCCAGAATGGGATTCGAGAACAACAGGAAGAATTTCGTGAAGTTCGGGTCGTCCCGCAGCCCGGAGACAGAGCCGGACAGCGATTCCATGCCGAACATCAGCGTCGCGAAGCCAAGAAGAATCAGGCCCGTGTCCTTTTTCTTGCCCTTTGCGGTCAGATACAGAATAATGCCGATCACGGCCAGCACCGGCGTGAACGACGACGGCTTCAACAGCTGCACGAACAGGCTGTCCCCGCTGATGCCGGACAGCGACAGCAGCCACGCCGTCACGGTCGTGCCGATGTTCGCGCCCATGATAACAGGAATGGACTGCTTGAGGCTCAAAAGCCCCGAATTGACAAAGCCCACGACCATGACCGTCGTAGCCGAGGATGACTGAATGACCGCCGTAACGGCAAGCCCCGTCAGAAGCCCGGAAAATTTCCCGTTCGTCAGCTTCGCCAGAATGGCCTTCAAGGACCCGCCCGCGCGCTTTTCCAGCGCCGTGCCCATCACACTCATGCCGAACAGGAACAAACTCAGCGAGCCGAGCAATGTTAAAAAGTTAAAAATCGACATATCCGCACAGACCTCTTTCCAAATTCGTTTTATCTGATATAAATATAGAAAGAGAATGTCAAATGCGCGTCCAGAATTACGTTAAATCTTCGTGATATTTCCCGCAGAATCTTAAATCCAAATCAATTCCCGGTTAAACCGCCGACAGTCCGGCGAATCCGCACGCACCCAAAGCCTTCCCCGCCGCGGAAAGGTGGCCCGAAGGCCGGATGAGGGCGGGGAGCAGCCGCGAATTGTTGAAGCTTCACAGCATCGCCGCCCATCCGGAAAAAGTTTTTTCTCCGAAAAAACTTTTTCTCCAAATTCCCCACAAATAAAGCAGCCAGCATCTTGCAATTGCGGCACAGTTCGTATATAATTATTCTACGAATACTAGGGGTAGTGTAGACTCTTGCAGCACCCTGTTACAATTTCACCCCGATTGTACGTCCGACCGAGATGAGGAGGAATGCGAAGAATGAAACGCAACCGAATATTGGCCATAGGCATCGCACTGCTGCTGGCGGTGCAGCTGCTGACGCCGCTTGCCTGCGCCGCAGGCACGACGCTCAAGCTCACAGCCCCGGACAAGCTGCCGGACGTTGGACAGACCTTTCCCGTCACGGCGGAGCTGACCGGCAACACAGGCCTTGCCGCCGTGCAGCTCAGTCTGGGCTACGACGATTCCGTTGTCGAATGCACCGGCATTGAAAACGGCGCGCTCGTTGCCGGTATGCTCGCCGCGAGCAACCCGCACGCAACGCGTGACGGCGTCGGCGCGATCCTCGCAGCGGCGACCACCACCGCCGTCAAGACCGATGGCAGCCTCGCCGTGTTTACCTTCCGCGTCAAGGCGGCGGGCGACGCGAAGCTGACCCTCGCCGATGCGCTCCTTTCTGACATTGACGGCAAGGCGCTCTCGCTTTCCTATTCGCTCCCGGCGCTGATCGCGCAGGGCAGCGGCTCCGACAGCGGCAGCGGTTCCGGCTCTGACGCCGAAAAGCCGGGCACGGACAATAAGAAGTCCGAGGATGATAAGAAATCTGAGGATGAAGACAAGCCCGAGGATGAGGAAAAGCCTGCGGATGGCGCGCAGGAGGAAGTCAAGTCTGGCTCCTTCCGCGACGTGACCAGCGCACACTGGGCCTTCGCCTCGGTCGAGCGGGCGGCGGAACTGGGCCTTGTCACCGGCTATTCCGACGGCACCTTCCGACCCGACACCCACGTGACCCGCGCGCAGTTCGTCCTCATGCTCTGGCGTATGTGCGGCAAGCCCGCTGCGGCCAAGGCGGCCTCGTTTGCAGACGCCAGCGCGGACTGGTATCAGGACGCACTGAGCTGGGCCGTAGAAAAAGGCTATGTGAACGGCCTGTCCGACACCCGCTTCGGCCCCGACGCACCCATCACGCGCCAGCAGGCCACGGCGATTCTCTTCCGCCTGAACGGCGGGCAGAGCGGCACAGAGCTGACGCTGACCGGCATCTATGAGCAGACCTTCGCCGACAGCACGACCATCGCCGCCTGGGCGAAGGACGCGACCTGGTGGGCGGTCTACTACGAGCTTGTTTCCGGCGTCGGCGGCAGCCGCATCGCGCCGGAGGCCAACGCGTCCCGCGCACAGATCGCGGCGATCCTGCTGCGGTATGCGGATCAATTTATGACAATGGAGGAAGCGGCATGAAAAGAAGAATGCTTGCGCTGCTGCTCGCAGTGCTGACGCTGACAATGCTCACCGCTGCTGCATTCGCGGAAGACGCGGAAAAGCAGGGCGCGTATAATCTGACGGGCGGCCTGAAGGTCGTGGGCGTCGAATCGGACGGCGGCTTCTACGCGAACGCCGACACGTTCGAGCTGGACTGCACCGGCCTGACCGGCCAATATTCCCTCGTCCTGCTCCTCGCGGGCAGCGACCCCGTCCCCACAGAAAGCAACATTCAGTACATCGACCAGCTGAAAGTGGTAAACGGCGCGGCAAAATTCACGCTGAAACCCAAGCAGCTGAAGGAAGGCACCTATTACATCTACGTCAGCACGACTTACGAGAAACTCAAGGTAGTTGCGTCGTTTAAGTACGGCAAAAATCCGGGATATATGCTGGGTGATGTGACTGGCGAAGGCACCATCAATGTCAGCGACGCCCTTCTCGCGCTGAAAATCGCAGTAGGGTCGATTGAATCGCCGACAGAAATTGAGAAAATAACTGCGGATGTTAATTCGGATGGCGCCGTTAATGTAAGTGATGCGTTGCTGATTCTAAAATACGCAGTTGGTTCTATTTCATCTTTTTGATTGACTAAAAGGGAGACAACAGAAATGAAAAGAGTAATTTCGCTTGTATTAGCGATTTTGATGCTGGTCACAGTGACCGCAGTTCCGGTTTCTGCGGCAGAGAAGGAAGCGTCGATCTCGCTCAGCGTCGTTCCAGTAACGATAGAGAACAAGACCATGACAGAAATCACTGGCGAGGGACATGAGTATACAGCGGATAGCTATTTCCTTGTGAAAGTGAATCTGGAGAATGGCGCAGCTGAACGGTATATTCAGGGCGTTCAGTTGAGTGTAAATTATGATCCCGACGCTGTTGTACCGTATAGGTTCAATTCAAGTTCGGGGAGAGTTGGCTACGGTATTGCTCCGGCTGGATTTTCTGGAAGCGTTGAATCTGCAATAACGTCTGAGGGTACTGTTCAGATTGGCTTGATGACATCTGGCTGGATATACGTCGATGCAAATGCAACGGCGCACATTGCAAGTTTTTTGTTTCAAGTCAAGTCCACAGCTGAAACAGGCAGCTATGAATTCGCAATAAATACAGAGGCGGAGACCATTATTGAAGCATTGGTCGACCCGGATGGAACTAGAACAGCTTATATTGATTGCGACTATTCAGAAGCAAAATATGACCTCGCGATTAAGGGCGCAACTCCCACCCTCGCTTCCGTCTCTATCGACGAGACTGAGGCTGAGTATGCCAGCGGCAAAGAACTCACGCTGAGTGCAAAATCCGCATCTGACAAGGATCTCACCGACTTTGTTACCTTTACGATTAAGGATTACACCGGCGACGGCCTTGCAATCGATGGCAACAAGCTGACTGTCTCTGCCGAGAATCCCGCAAACGTCGGTATATACACCGTTGTAGCTACCCCGGATGGCACTAACTGCAAACTCGCAGAGGGCGCATCTGCCCCCGAAGCAACCTTCACCATCATCCCGAAGAAAATCACCAATCCCAAGGTGGCGATCACCGGCTTTGCCAAGGGAAATGATATCCACTGGGATTTGAAGATTGAGCCGAAAGACACAGCTGGCTTGATCAGCGATGGTGTCAATTGCTACGAAGGTCCGAAAGTCACGGATAAGCCCACCAATAGCGGTAAGTTCAAGGCTGATATGACCTACACCTTTGCAATCACGCTGGATGCAACGGAAAACTACGAACTCGGTGAAGGCACTCTGACTTATACGATCAACGGCGGCGAAGAAATGACAACGCCGATCGTAGAGAAGAACGACTTCGCAACCCCGTATTATCAGGCCGTCGTGACCGCCAGGACTACTGGCCTGGATTCCCCGACACTCGAACTGGACGAGCTTAACGCCGTCTACGGCGACCTGCTCGCCGATCTCACTCCGACCGGCACAGCAACCTTTAACGGCCAGACTGTTGCTGGCACGTTCGCATGGTCTGGATACGATGCAGACACCAAGGTCGGCGATGCTGGCGAAAATACATTCAATGTAGTCTTCACGCCCAACGAGTCGGAAGTCTACGCCACTGTCACCGACACTGTCACCGTGAATGTCGCACAGAAGGAAATCGAGTTCAAGAAGGCCGACTACGCATGGCAGTCGATTAATCCGGATGACGCGTACACAGTCGATAGCTATGGCAGAATGCGCTTCCAGTACGACGGTAAAGAGCACGGAATCGAGCCGAGCTGCAACAACGAAGACATCCGCGATCTTGTAGAGTTCGAATATGTGACCCCGTCCACGACCAACAAGAGCATCAATGTCACGGGTGCTACGGTAAAGGCGCGGGTTCTGTTAAAGAACAACAATTACAAGTTCGATAAAGATAGCACGATAATCAATGACGGTGACTGGAGTGTGGACCCCATTGTCATTGACTATACTGGCGAATATACGTATTCTGTCGAAGTCTGCTACACAACGTCCAGTGTGGATATTCCGCTCAGCGCATTCGACCTGCCTGAGAACGTCCTCACTGATACGAACAACAAGTACTGGATGAGAAACGAAGCTGTTGTCGTAGATGAAGGCGATGTCATCTCCGGTACGCCGACAGCCTTTGACGATACCACGCTTACATTGACGCTGAACCTCAAGAACAGCTTGACGAAGGCGGACGCAAACAAGACCGCATCCGTCACGCTCGGCCTGAAGGTCAACAACTACAATACGACCAATGAAGGCGTAGAGGGCATCGCGGACGGAGAGAACAACCTCTTCATCCTGAAGCTGAACGTCAAGATCATCGAAAAAGAAGACGCCGGTCTGGAAGTCTTCGGAATCCCCGAGACGATGGTCTATGGCGATACAGTGAGAGCAGGATATCCGGACGGCTACTATCATACGGTCAAAAAGGAGGGCAGAAATGCTACATTCTCCGCAAGGATAAGCGATACTGCGGTCGTTGCCTTTGACAATGACGAAGGCCTTGCGGCAAAGGGCGTTGGCACTGCTACGATCACCTGCACATATGAATCCGACACCACCTTCGCTACAAAGACATTCACGATCAATGTTACCCCCAAGGGTCTGACCGCCAACGTTTCGCACGCCCCCATCACCTACGGCGATCTGGCTCCGACCGAAGGCTACACCGTCACCTTCAACGGCCTTCTGACCGGCGATGTGCTCGCGGATACCGATTACACCGTTGGCACGGCATATAAGCAGGGCGACCCAGTCGGCAAGTATGCGTTCACCTGTGTTCTCAACAGCGAAACCGTCAAGAATTACAAGCTCGATACTGTCAACGGCGAACTTGTTGTCAACAAGAAAGAGCTGACGGACGGCGATGTGACGGTCACAGTTCTAGGTGAAACCCCGGTCTACGACGGCAGCGAAAAGAAACCGTCCGTCGAAGTGAAATACGGCGAGACCACTCTGGCCGCTGCTGACTACACGGTTTCCTATTCGAACAACGTCAACGCTGGCGTGAACACCGCAAGCGTCACTGTCACCAGCAACGACAATAGCAGCTATAAGTTCACCGCCACGAAGAACTTCACCATTACACCGGTGAGATCAGAAAGAACTTCAAGATCACGGAAGCTTCCATCACGGACGACATGATCGCGAATATTCCCAGCGTGACCTACAACACCAAGGCCCATACCCCCGAAGTGACTGTCATGTTTAACGGCAGCAAGCTCAACGATGCGGACTACACCGTTTCTTACAGCGAGGATTGCATCAACGCTGGCACGGTCACCGTTACCGTCACCGGTAAGGGCAACTTCACCGGCACGGCCAGCAAGAACTTCGCCATCGCGCAGGCCTACCTGAGCGTGGAAAATCAGACCGTCACGCACTTCCGCACCGAGACGGATGCAAAGTCCTACGCGGTTCCGGCCGATATGTTCCTCGCTGACGAGAAAGAAACCGGCTTTACCATCACGGTCACCGATTACGACGGCGACGAGATCTTCACGACTGCCCCGGCTGTCAATGGCACCAATGTCAACTATCAGCTGAACGGCACAGTGGGTACGGCGTTCGTTGAAGTCAAGGTCAAGCCTGATTCGTCGAACTATGCAAATGCATCCTTTACGCTGACCTTCGTGGTCAATGACAAAGAGAACGTCTCCGGCAGCATCTCCTTCCCGGATGGCTCCGCTGTCTACACCGGTACTGGCATCAAGTACGAGAATGCGACCATTTCCGGCTATTCCGGCACGCTGCGCTACGGCTACACGCCCAACGCCTCGACCGGCGCTTCGCTTGACGCCTCCGGCCTCCCGCTGACCGTCGGCACCTACACCGTCGCCGTGACCTTCAACAGCGACGCCAGCTTCGGCTACAAGACCGCGACCTTCACCATCACCAAGGCGACCCCGACCGGCACGCCCGGCTACACAAAGCTCGAAACGAGCGGCAAGACCCTTGCCGACGCCAAGCTTACCGTCGGCACCATCCGCCCGGCCGGCACCATCGCATGGGATCTGCCCCTCACGACCGTTCTTGAGGACGGCAAGGCATACGCGTGGACCTTCACCCCGGCTGACACGCACAACTACACCATCCTCACCGGCACGCTCGTTCCCTATGTCGACGACGGCATGGATTACATCCCCGGCGTGATCGGCGGCAATACGGGCAGCTTCAACTTCCATGACGTGAGCCGCCTTGACTACTTCTACGACGCTGTCAAGTGGGCCGCAGAAAACGGCATCGCCTCCGGCACGGGCCGCTACACCTTCTCGCCCAACGCCGTCTGCACCCGCGCACAGACCGTCACCTTCCTCTGGCGCGCAGCCGGTTCCCCGCTGCCCAGATATCGTGTCTGCCCGTTCACGGACGTGAAGCCCAGCGATTATTACTACAACGCAGTCCTCTGGGCTGTTGAGCAGGGCATCACCACCGGCCTCAATGCCACCACCTTCGGGCCTGACGTAACGGTCACCCGCGGCCAGGTCGCAACGTTCCTCTACCGCGCCGCCTCCGCCGCCAAGCCCAGCACGTTCAACCCCTTCACGGATGTCAAGACCACGGCGTACAACTACGACGCCATCCTCTGGGCCTATGACAACCGCATCACCACCGGCACCAGCGACACGACCTTCAGCCCGGACGCCTACTGCACCCGCGCCCAGATCGTGACCTTCCTGTACAGATACTATCAGGGCCGCTGAACAAATTTAAACGGGGCTGCAGCGAGAAATCGCTGCAGCCCCGTCAGCTTTTCAAAGCCCCCCGCGTTCTGAACACTTCTGCGTATGGATCAGGAGTCAAACAGGCACGCATTTGCCGAATAGGCGTGTCTTGCAAAGTGCGTCACATAATGTTACGATATAACGCAATGTGAAAAAAAGTGTATACGGCTGTGCAAATTCGCTTCTGACGCTGGCGGCCCATGAGGA
>OLGA01001929.1_pt1 | contig 15559 bp, 11 predicted proteins | sample 1604881 | NCBI WGS metagenome assembly OLGA01 (sample SAMEA3888896, study PRJEB22519) | human gut metagenome | biome: human gut; feature: human-associated habitat; material: faeces | place: Denmark | collected 2009
CATAGCTAACATGTTCAATAACTCAACTCAGCCCCGGTGCAGCAATGCATCGGGGCTTTTTCGTTCCGAATGGTTCCGATTGATTCCGGATAATTCCCCGAATCACCCCGATTTTATGCTCTACAGCATGTTTTTATGTTAATTATTCTCATCGTGAGAATTTTTCCCGCAAAATATTTGGCGGTTCCGGATTTTCTTCGTACTTTTGCCGACGGAAACAAGATAGTAGTAATCTACTCAGCGATGGCGACTGTATTCGCCTAGGCTTCACGCCGTTGGCTTTTTTTATGCCTTTAAAGTATCATTTTCCCGGCAGCGGGGAAAAGGTATTTTCAATATGGCGGTTGCATGATCCGTAAGATTACGTTTGCCCTTCGCTGGGAAAGCTACCATCTTGTTTCCAACGGTGAATGTGACCGCCACCATTGTATCTATACATCAAGGCCGGTTTATAATGGAAACAAGATGGCAATTATGCAGAATTCTATTAATTTGAATGCGCATCAGCTGGGCATGAACCCTGCGGGCGCAAGTGTAGGTGAGGGCGTGGAAGCCCTGAAGAAAGAGGTGAAGGCAGAGGTATGCCGCCTTTGGCATACCAAGAGCGAGACCTTCTCGCACCTCTGTGAGGAAACGGTTACCTATGGTGAGGTAGCGATGACCATGGCAGGCCTTCTGGGCTTCATAGCCTTGGCAGCAGTAGGCGGATTCATTTTCGGAGGGGAGGTGATGTAGCTATGGCTGAGAAGAATATAATGAAGAAGGCGAACGAACGCCTGGAAGAGTACAAGATCTTCTATCCTGATGCCACGATGACAACTATCAGCGCTATAGGCCAGGAAACCATTACCCACAAGGAAGCCTTCGTCCTGAGCAAGAGAGTATGCGGCATGACGCACAGCGGGCTGCTTCAGTTCTGGATACATGGCAGCAAGCTGTTTATCTTCAAGTCGAGAGCGTTCCTGAAGGTGGTAGAGGGCTTCATGAAGGGAGCCAAGGTAAGATTCCACGACCCTCGCACGCCCGATGTGTGCCACGAGAGCACGGTGCTTGCCGACGGCATGCGCTACGACGGCGGCATCCCGTTTATCTGGACAGATGGCAGCGATGCCGATAGCTTCGCCGAGTGCAACACCTTCGCAGTATATTGGCGCCCGGTAGAGGAAGAGGGAAAATAGCCATACATCACTCATATGTTTGTCCTTTGCGCAAAGGCAGGAATTCCGTACCTTTGCACGCAGAGAATTATTAACGCATAACACATTTAATAAATTATGAATCAAGAACAGAATATCAATACCCAGGCAGCAGCCGAGGTAATGACCACCGACGAGTTTCATCGTCAGTTAGTAGAGAACACCGAAGCCATCAACAAGGAGCGTGAGGATTTCGAGCGCAAGAAGATCCAGCTTCAGCAGGAGTGCGACTGCCAGAAGGATTTGGCCAACCAAGCCCAGGAGGCAGTTCTGAGAGAAAAGTTTGAAGCAGAGCAGGAGTTCTCCCGCAAGAAGATTCACTTCGATGCGCTCGAGCGCAACATCCGTGACGGCCGCCGCAAGGCTACCGAACTCTACCTTACAGGTATGGCAAAGGTGAAGAGTGACCACGCACTGAAGAACCTTGAGCTTCAGAACCAGCGCCACAAGATTTTTGAGGCTTACCGCAATTCGGGGGGGGCAAGCCTTACGAGATTTCCCAGACCTGGTTTTAAAAACAGATTGGACCCGTCCAAAGCCTAAAGATGGAGGAGTAGAATAATGGGAAAGAAGAATAATGCAGGTAGCCCGGACGTAATAACGGGATTTGATGCGAAAATTCCAGAGGATATGAAATCTATGGAATATCCGCAAAAGATATCTCAAGGCATGAAGAGCTGGTCAGAAAAACACAAGAAAAATCGCGCCTTCCTAATGGTGGTGAATTCTGAGTGTGAAGATTCTGAAGCTGGTGCCGGATGCGTGGCCATAGGCGGAAACCTATCTGTCATAGTCGAGGCTATGATAGAAGCCTACGAAAATGATCCGCATTTCCGTAAGGTAATGCAGACTGTAGTACCAGCGCTTTGTGATAAATATGGAATAGAATTAATGATTTAAAACAAGAAACAATGGAAGATAATAATAAGAATATAAATGTTGGAACTTATGTTGCGGGCAACATTGATGAGGAGAGAATGCACCCTATCTTTGATGAGTGCGAGGTGAACGACTTTGGTGAGGTAAAGCGCTACCACATGCTCAGCATGAACGGCATGTATATCTCTGGCATTACAGATGACCAGCTGAAGGAGATGCACGGGAAGCTCACGGAGCTGCTCACCGGTGAGAAGCCACGCAAGTACTACTATGCAGAGGCTTCTATTCCTCGCAAGAATGGCGATATACTTTGCAAGAAGGACTTCGTGGTAGAGACGGATGGAGACAAGTTCCCGCTGGTGGACGCCCTTCATCATTCGCATGCATTTTTCGAGGATTCCAAATATGCGGAGGATCTCGATTTCAAGAACGCCCACATCTGCTGCTGCTTCGAGATCAGCAAGGAGGATTACGAGGCATTCCAGGAGTATCGCAAGAAATAAGATTTTTTTTTGGTTATTTGTTACATAAAACAAGCTTTAGCAATAAATTGTGAAATTTTGCCGAAGGTGGTTGCCCGTGAGGGTAGCCATCTTTTTTCTTAGGCATAAATTTGGTTTTTCAGAAAAAGCGGTGTATCTTTGCACCCGGAGAATTATTAACGCATTAAAATATATAGATTATGGAGTTTTTTGATTTCATCATGTTCATATCGTTCGTCATCGCACTGACGGTGGGTCCGTTTATCGTAGGATCCTGCAATCCCGTGTTGTGGGTATTCTACCTCGGATTGTGTACCGTGCTCACCCCATTGCTGGGAATTCCTATCTATAAGGCTCTCTTCGGATAAGAGTCCTTTGCCCTTCGTCTGTCTGTTACTATATTTGCATTACTAATTAGTAATGTACAAAGAATATGGTAACAGACAGTCTTGTTAAAAAGAAATTCGTTCACGAGACTCTTCAGGAAGGCATCCTGAAGATATACTCCACCCAGGAGAACGTGGTACGCAATCATTATAAGCGCCGTACCGGCAGATTGCTCACCACGCTCTCCGCTCACTCGTTCGACAGTCAGATATCGGGCGAGAACCGCACCATCTTCGTGCGGATCCTTCCTTATCTCCGTTTCCTGGATATGCAGTACCGCCAGCGCAACGACCGCATCAGCAAGTTCAAGCGCAGGAACCTGGCACTGTACAACCGCGTAGTCTGGGGCGTATTGTATCACGAAACGTTCCCTAAACTCCGCTATGGCTTCAACGATGAAGTAAGAAACGGCATCCGCCAGGAACTGGAAAAATCACTCAACCCACAAAAATCATAAGTTATGGCCAACAAACATTTAACGGAAGACCAGGTTTCGCTGATAGTGAACGTGGAGTCGTCGAAGGCTCAGCAGGAAATCAAGAAACTGGAGAATAAGCTGATGGGGCTGAAGACCGTCAACAAGCAGCAGCTGAAATCCATGGTAGAGATGGAGGCAGCCGGCAGAAAGAATACCAAGGAATACAAGAACTTGGCCGAGCAATATCGTGCCACCAGTAAGGAGATAAGAAGCACCACCAAGGATATATCGGAGCAGACCCAGAAGCTGAATGTCCTGGATATGTCGATGAACCAGCTTCGAAAGCAGCAGAAAATGCTGCAGCGAGAACTGGATGACACAGCCCAGTCGCTCAATCCTGCAGCCTATGCAGCCCTTGAGCAGAAGCTGAAGGATGTGTCGGGAAGAATGGCAGAACTGAAACAGAACGCCAAGGGTTTCAAGGAACTTGCATCAAGTGATGAGGTTAACAGCGTGTTCTTCGGCAACCTCGCCACCAGGGTGGTTGAGTTCTTCGGGCAGCAGGCAGGAAAGCTTCAGGAATTCGTATCAGAATCTGCCAAGGCAGGAATGGAGATGGCAGCCCAGGCTGATGGTGTCATCAAGGCATTCAAGGATATGGATGACCCGAACCTGCTGGATAACCTGCGCAAGGCAACCAAGGGTACTGTGAACGACGTGCAGCTGATGACGGCTGCCGTGCAGGCCAAGGATTTCCGCATTCCGCTGGAAGACCTTGGCAAGTATCTGCAGTTTGCTCAGCTGAAGGCTCAGCAGACGGGTCAGTCGGTAGATTACATGACCAACAGCATCGTGACCGGTTTGGGCCGTAAATCCCCGATGATCCTCGACAACCTGGGTATCTCTGCGGCAGAAATCTCAGAGAAGACCAAGGAGACGGGCGACTTCATGAAGGCTGTAGCCAAGATAGTAGATACCCAGCTTGCCGAGGCAGGTGACACCTACATCAGTGCAGCCGACAAGGCTGCCAGGAAGACAGCCGAATGGGAGAATGCCCAGAGACGCCTGGGAGAGCAGCTGCTTCCGCTCACGGAATCCTATGAAGACTTCTTTGCCGAGACTAAGGTGGGAATCATCAACCTCATCTCCTGGCTGGTGGAGAACCGGAAATCCATCCTCACCCTGGTGGTAGCCTATACAGCCTTCAAGACAGCACAGCTTGCCGTAGTCAACGCAGGAAAGCTGCATCTGGCAATGACCAAGGGAATCGTCCTCGTTCATAAGGCATGGAATGTGGTTCTCGGAACGGGAAACGTGTTGATCAACGTGGCAAAGGTTGCCTTCTACGGTCTGACCCTTCAGCTGGGTAAGGCCAAGACGGCAATGGCAGCGCTCAACACCACCACCAAGGCCAACATCTTCGGACTGGTAGCTGCAGGCGTTGCCCTTCTCGCCATGAAACTCTGGGATATGAGGAAGGCAGCCGATGCAGCTACTCAGGCACAGAAGTCGCTCAATGCCATCAAGGCAGAAGCCCAGAGGCAGGTGGTGGAGGAAAAGCTGAAGCTGGAGAATCTGATCAAGGTAGCCAATAACGAAAAGCTCTCCATGGACGAGCGACTCAAGGCTACCGAGGCACTCAACAGGATCGTTCCTCATTACAATGCCACCATCGACAAGACCACCAAGAAATTCAAGGCATCGAATAAGGCACTGGATGCTTATATCAACAGCCTGGTAAGGCTCTACGAGGTGCAGGGTGCCAAGAAGCAGATCCAGGGACTCGCCGAGCAGCGTGCCGGACTCACCATCAAGCTTACCAAGGCGAAGGATCGTCTGGCTGATGCCAACAATGCCCGTGGCTTCCAATATACCACATCATGGGGCGCTACCGGAAACACACAGGTGGATGCCGTCTCTCGTTTCAAGTCAGAAGTAGAATCGCTTACTGATGGCATCAACCAGATCGACAAGCAGATTGGCATCATAAGGAACGCCTACGGCAAAGACATCATGCACCAGACCGTGAAGGATGCTACGGATCCGGAGGTTCCAGACAGCAATATCGGCGGCAATGGCGGCGGAAAAACGGGCGGCGGTCATACCACCGGAACATCATCAGCCCCTAACCCAGACGATATCGCATCGAATAGATTTTCTGAAAACCGCCAGGCTGATATCGATGCTGCCAATCAGGATTACCAGCAGGACGTGAACAACTGGAACATGGCTCTCGCCCAGAAGCAGACCACCCAGGAGAAGTACGACCTCGCCATGCAGGCGCTGAAGACACAGCATACCGCCAACATCCTCGCCATTGAGACCTCCTACAGCGAGCAGTCGCAGAACATCGATATCAAGGATGGCGAGAAGAAAAAATCACTCCAGGATAAACAGCTGGCGAACCTCCGGGCTGCAGAGCAGGCACATTTCGACCAGCAGGTGGCAGCCGAACAGGCTTACCAGGATGCACTTGCCAAGGTGATGGAGCAAGGGGAGACGCAGCAGGCACTGACCCTGGAACAGCAGCGCGACCAGAAGCTGGAGATACTGAAGGGATATTATCAGGCAGCTCTCGACCTCGCCAAGCAGAACGGCGAGGACACCGTGCAGGTGGAGAAGGCATACAGGGATGCCCAGAAGCAGATAGAAAAGGAATACATCGCCAAGCATAAAGAGCAGCTTGATCAGCAGGACGACAAGAAGAAGCAGGCTAGGCAGGCTCTCGGCTTCGACCAGCAGAGCGAGTACGACCAGCAGCTGGTGCAGCTTCGGCAGGCACTCGATAACCAGTATATCACCCAGGAGGAATATGAGAAGAGGGTGCAGCAGATGAAGAAGGAATCCTTCATGAAGCAGGCACAGTATTACACCGACCTCTTCAGCAATGCCGTGGGTGCGCTGCAGAATGCCGAGATGGCGAACGTGGATGCCAAGTATGATGCAGAAATCAAGGCAGCCGAGGGTAACACCGCCCTTCAGGAAAAGCTGGAGAAGAAGAAGGCCAGCGAGAAGCTGAAGATACAGAAGAAGTATGCCGACGTGAACTTCGCCATGCAGGCAGCTCAGATCATCTCGAATACTGCCACCTCCATCATGAAGGCATACAGCGAGATGGGTCCGATAGCCGGAAGCGTGGCAGCTGCCCTGATGGGTGTGACGGGTGCAGCCCAGTTGGCCGTGGCGAATGCCGAGCGCCAGAAGGTGAAGCGCATGACCCTCAACGGATCAGCCAGCGGAACCTCTTCGGCAGGCAGCCGCATAGCCAGCGGAAGGGAGAGCGGTGGACGCATCGACGTGGAGCGGGAACAGGACGGCAAGCACTTCAATGCCGAATACTCACCTGGTAAGCGTGGGTATATCGACCATCCTACCGTCATCGTGGGCGAGGGTCCCAAGGGCAGAAGCAAGGAGTGGGTGGCATCGAATGCAGCCCTGGAAAATCCTACCATCGCCCCGCTCATCCATCTGATGGATGCAGCCCAGCGAGCCGGACAGATACGCACCTTTGATATGGGCAAGTATCTGATGGCCATGCAGGGCAGGGCACTGGGAGGCAGCATAGAACCTGCTCCGTACCCTCACCGTACCCGCTCCGTACCAAGTCTTAGTGGGGCTGATTCCTACGTCGCGACGCAGGAATTCCCACATCGCGACGCAGGAATTGCTACGTCGGGACGCAGTAATGACGAGCTCCTGGCACTGCTCAGGGAGCTTCGCGACAACGGAATTCACTCCCATATCTCGCTCACGGAGCTTGATGCCAAGCAGGAATTGAGAAACCAGGCGAGGAAATTTGCCAAAAAATAAATGATGATCTATGAAAATAACGAATCTGGATAAGGGAAAAACCTACCAGCTTGGCGAAGGCGCCAAGCTGGAGGTGGAACGGACCAATCCGTTCTTCAACGACTACGGGGAGACGACCACCCCGTTGGATATACCGGCAAGCGACTACAACCGCATGATACTGGGATATCCCGACACCTTCGGTCTGCGGGAGAAGATAGTGGCGGCCAACGTAAGCATCGAGGACGGGGAATATTTTGCCCAGTGCAGGCAGATTGTGCTCTCGGCTCAGCACAAGGGCAACATCTCCTCTTCCTTCTACATCAACGACGGATCCTTCTACTCGAAGATACAGAACGTGAAGCTGAAGAGCATCTTCAAGGACGAGATGATACCGGGGTGCAGCACCCTCGATGAGTGCATCAGTTTCTGCCGGTCGCTCATCGGCGGGAAAAACGAGAACTACGATATCTTCCCGGTGCTGCTCACCGATGACTCGGGCAAGGATACCGGCTACGACTACAAGATACTGAACGGATGGGGCAACCAGCAGAAGCTTCCGGCTGCCAAGTACTGGAGATTCAAGAACACCGGAGGCTACGAGTATGTGGCGGCTCCTGATGCCTACGACTTCGTGACGTGTGCCGGAAAGTCGAACCGGTTTCAGGGAGAGTTCAATAGAACGGAATATGTAAACGAGATTCCGGTGAGTCTGACCCGGGGCTACTACATCTCTCCGTTTATCAGAGCCAACTACGTTTTGAAGAGGGTGTTCAAGTACTTCGGCTACGACCTGCAGGAGAACTTCTTCACCCAGACCGATCCGTTCACCAAGATGGTGCTGGTGAATAATGTGATCGATGTGATGGTGAACGGGCATATCCGCATCGAGGACCTTCTGCCGGATGTTTCCGTCTCCGATTTCCTCTCTGTTTTTCGGAAAAAGTTTCTGTGCGAGTTCGTCTCTGACGAGGGAACTCACCAGGCGAGCATCATCTTCCTGAAGGATGCGGTGGAGAGTGCTCCTGCAGCAGATCTCACCCGCCAGATGACGGAGGAGCCCACCTTATCTTATAAGACGGCATCCGACTACAAGCGGGTGGTGCTGCGCGCCAAGCACCAGGCAGACAGTGACGCCGAGGACAGCTACGACGACCTGAAGGATATGCTGGCAAAGAACACCGGAGCCTACTTCGACAAGGTGGATGGCTGCTTCTACAAGGACGGATATTCGGGCAACTATCATGTGAAATCGAAGATAGGCGAGGGCTCCCAGAGCTATGATACCGGCGAGGAAGATACCGATACCCAGGATATCGAGATACCCGAGATGATACCGGAGACCAGAACGCTGAAGTACCGCCAGCAGGTGGATGATGACACCATCAGCCGGGAGATGGGCAGATTCCTCTACATAGGCAGCTATGCCACGCTCAACTCATCGATGAAGGTTGCCACCGAGGACAATTCGGAGAGCAGCGAGGAAGCGGTGACCACCCCGGTGATGCTTGCCTTCCCGTATGTATCGACCGACGGGATGCCCTGCGGAACCGTTACGGCATACGATATCCACTATGAATACGACAACCGCTTCGGCCCGCCATCTCATGCTTCAGAGGAGTCCCTCTACCGCAAGATTTTCGATTATGCCCTGGTGTATAATGGAGACGACGGTATCTTCGAGATGTTCTACCGCCAGTATGACCTCCTCTTGAGGAATTCACTCCAGGAACTCAAGGTAAAGCTGCTGCTCACCCAGTCGCAGAAGCAGAACCTGCCTTCCTATGCCAAGGTGGTGATCAGGGGAGTGAGCTTCTTCTTCAACAAGCTGAAGTTTACCCTCGGAGGGAAGAGTGAACCTACGGAAAGCGAGCTCAGGACCATCGCCCTCACTACCCCTATACATGAAGCTTCGCGGATGATAGACGTGATGCCAGCCTTGAGCTGCGGTTACAGATGGGTTGGCCATGAAGAGACTGTGGAGGTGTCGGGCAGCGAATATGAGAATTCGGGAGACGACAAGGACCGAACCTTCAAGATCATCTATCCTCCTCTTCCTTCAGCCGAATATGTGGGGCAGAAATATGGTCTGCAGAAGACGTTTGTAAGCCAGAAAACCAGACATGCGACGATGTTCCGTCACTCCAAATGGGTGTACCACTGCACCACGACATGGCTGGAATGCGAGAAAATCTAGGACGCGGGAGAGTCCTTTGAAAGTTACCTGTATTTTCTTAATTTTGCGGTATAAATAATCAACCCAACATTAAGATGATACAGGTTTTATTATATCCAGATGCCCTGAGCATGGTAGGCTCCATGAATGTCTTCGAGATATACAACGACTCGAAGACAGACGTGGTCTTTGCCCTTCGTTACCATGGCGCAGAGCAGAACATCGTTCAGCACACCTATACGCCGAATGATGAGCACCGCATCACGGTAGATGTGAAAGACATCATCCTTCCGCTGCTGGCTTTTGAGCTGAAGGATGACAGCACTCCGTATATCCAGGAGAACATCATGAAGGCATTCTCGGTAGAGATCTACGATGTGGGGGATGCCGGCAACAGGAAGGAATTCTCCTTCTCGGTGATCAGAGCCGGAGTGGATAAGCTCGCCGATTCTGCCGAGAATTTTCTGAAAAACAATTTCCTCACCTGGCAGCCGCAGGTGAAGGCTGTGACGTATTATTCGCCGGAGTTCCTGACCTATTATGCTGCAGAAGCCTGTGCGGTGAAGTGCAAGGCGTATCTCTGGAACGGCACGGGATATACGGAATCGGAAATCACGCTTGCCCATCTTACCGAGGGCTGCGTCTATACCATCCCGGTGCAGTATGCCATCATCGCCAAGGCTCTCAATCAAAAGACTCCATCCTATTATGACGTATGGGTGGAGAAGGAAGGCGGCGACCGGCTTACCTATGTGCAGCGCTATTATGCCAGCGACATGAAGAGCGAAGAGGAGGAATGGTTCCTCTTTGAGAATTCGCTGGGAGGAGTGGACTGCTTCAGGGCTTACGGCAACAGCGAGAATACTGCAGAACATACCCACAACGTGGCAGAGATCGAGGATGACTCGGAGGAATATTGTGTAGATACCACCAGGAAGTTCAAGAAGAACACCGGCTATCTGGACGGTAAGGAGCGCCTGTGGCTGCTCGACTTTTTCCCGAGTCTGGGCAAGTATGTATATCATCGCAACAGCTGGCGGAAGATTACCGTCACCGAGAGTGACGTGAACTATGAGGCGAAGGAACTGCCATCCAACTATACCTTCACCTACAAATATTCCGATGCCCGTCCTTACCTGAATCTCTCGAGAGCAAGCGGGGAGAGCCTTAAGCAGATGGATATCCATCTGCCTGATATCGGAAATTTTACTATCGCCCCTCGCTTAGTTGAGTTCCCGCGCCAGCAGCTGGGTGGAGGGGTCTTGTTCCCGGTTCAGGACCCTCACTCGGAAGAGTGGGGCACAACCACTGCAGATGCCATCTTTTCAGCCTTCCTATCGGCGATATCCAACCGATATTCAGGAAATGGAGAGGTTGGACACGAGCATATCAACATCAGTGTGCTTGATGCACTCTCTTTCGTAGGAGGCTACCTATTATATAAAGGTGAGAAGCTGAAGGCTGGTGTGGCTGACGTGGCGAAGGAACTGGACGGAAAAGCTGCCATCCTGAAGAAGTATATCCGCAGGGATATCGATGATACAGCAGAAGGTACGATAACCTTCGAGAAGGTGCAGAAGCTTGTAAGTGGATTGCTTGTCGGTAACTTCAACAATGAGAACGGCGGCTCGTGGACTCCCGATGCAGAAGGTCGTTCGCATCTCATCACAGATTATCTTGAGGTGAGAATGAAGGCTATCTTCGAGGAGCTGGTCATCAAGAAAACCTCCACCATCGGTGGCAAGGAGATTATCTCTCCTGCTGGTGGCGTGGTGGCTCACAAGGTAGAAGAGGTTACTGTGACATATAATAATGTGTCACAGAAGGCTTATCGCTGCTATTTCTTAGCAGAGCAGGAAGGCGATTCTGTAGATAATGATTTCTCCGTTAACGACCAAGTGCGCTCGGAATCATTCAATGTACGCAAGGGCACTTACCACAAAGTTGGCAATCACTTTTACTGGCGATTGGTAATTGGTCGTGACGAAGACCCTGTAGAGCTGGAAGGAAAGAAGTATCATTATATCGACCTCTCCGATACCGATTGTGCTACGGCAAGCGACGTACCTGCTAAAGGTGATGTGTTGTCGCAGTGCGGTAATAGAACCGATGTAGAGCGTCAGAACTGCCTTATATTCTCGGCGGTAGATACCTATTCGCCATCCATTAGCCTCTATCACGGCATCAACAGCTATTCCTTTGCCAATAGGGAGTACGTGGAATATGGCGTAAACAAGCAGACCAACAAGGCATTTTTTAATGTCTATGGTGATATGTATGTAGGCGACCGACCTACTAAGGAGAATGGCTATGAGGGTAGTAGCTATATCAAGTATGACAGCGCAACCAAGCAGGTATCTGTTAAAGGCAAGATTTCTGCCAAATCCACTGTGGATGGCAAGGAACTGTCTCAGTATATTAAGGAGAACTCAGCAAAGGGCTTGACCGAGGAGCAGGTAAACAATCTCATCAAGAACTCGCAGGTCATTGCCGACTTGCAGAATCAGGTGGATGGGGCTATCGAGACGTGGTTCTATGAGGGTGAGCCTACCTTGACTAATGCCCCTGCCAGCAGTTGGACGACCGACAAGGATAAAGATACCCATCTTGGAGACTTGTATTACGACAACAAGACGGGCAAGGCATACCGCTTTGCCAAGGATGGCTCTATCTATAAGTGGACTATCATTACAGATACCGACATCGCTAAAGCCCTTTCCGATGCAAGCAAGGCGCAGGAAACGGCAGACGGCAAAATGAAGGTGTTCAGCACTCAACCGAACCCACCATACCAAGTTGGTGACATCTGGGTCAATGCTACATATCCTTCTGACGGCAGTACCTACAAGAATGAGGTATTGCGCTGTCAGACCAACAAAGCGGCTGGTTCTCAGTTCGTCATCGGTGACTGGATTAAAGCATCTAGATATACTGATGATACCGTTGCCAACGCAGCCAAGAAAGCGGCAGAGGAAGCTCAGAAGGCGGCACAGACCGCACAGACGAACATTACGAACCTCGGAAAGACCGTCACCAGCAACAAGAAGGCATTCGATAATTATGTTACAGATGGCTATCTTGAGCCATCGGAGATTGCGGCAATGGCTCAGGATTCCAAGCGACTTGAAGATGCTTTCGCAGCTGCCGAGAAGTCGTACAATGAAGTGAAGGGAGCAGAGGTATTGAAGAGCACCAAGGAGCTCACCGACCTCAACACCGCTTTTGCTACTCTCTCTACTGCCAAGAAAGAACTCATCGAGTATCTTTCAGATATTTCTGCGAGATATAATGCGGATGATACTAAAGGTAAGGCTACCATCGTATCTGCTGTCGGAACGAAGTTTACCAACTTCCAAAGCGCATATTCTGCCTTCTATGACAAGTTGGGTTTGGCAAACGCATATATCACTAGCAAGATATATGGCGACCTCGGTGTAGTTATCGGTGACGTAACCAGCCTTGCTTACTTAAAGAAGGCTCTGATGGATGCTCCCGATACTGAGATTAACGGAGGTCTGGTTCTTACATCACTCATCGGTTTGCGAGACACGGATGGCAATACTACGGCAGGTATCAATGGTATAACAGAGAAGTCTGCAAAGGGAGGCGGCATCGCTGCTTGGTTCGGTGGCGAAATGGTCGATAAGGACTACAACGACGGCTCTAAGACTCCTGCCAACACCATCTTCCGCTTCGATGGTTCTGGCTACGTGGCAGGTGGTGCAATCTGGTGGGGAACTGATGGTAGGGTTCACGCTGACCCTACGTCATTTATCATCAGCGAGAAAAACTTGGGTGCATACCTCACCTTCTTCGAGCCGACTTGGAAGGCAGGAAGTGCAGGAACGAGCGTTGCCGACCTTGTGTCTTTGAAGCCAAACGCTCCATTCACCAAATTGGGTGTTTCGGGCGATGCTACATTCGAGGGCGCAATCTCCTTTCATGGCATCAAGCTCACGTATGATGCAACCAACAAGGCTATTAAAGTGGATGGTAATCTCTATGCCACAGGCGGCATCACAGCATACGGAGCAGCAAGTAGTGGCGCAGGCGGTGGCGGATTGAATGCAAGCGTAATCAGCTATGCGAGAATCATAGAGGGAAGCTATACAGATGCAGACTTGACTAGTATTCCTAATGCCTATGCTGTCAAGGCTCTCAGCAGCCGAATTGACAACATAGCCACAGAACTTGGCGGTCTTAATCTCTCGTGGAATAACATCACGGGTAAGCCTTCAACGTTCGCACCTAGTGCGCATACCCACAAGTGGACAGAAATCACCGACCGCATCACGAAGGTAAGCCAGCTTACCAACGATGCTGGGTATCTGACTGCTCATCAGTCTCTTGCAAGCTATTACACCAAGACGGAGATAGACGCAAAGGGCTATACCACCAACAAGGGTACTGTTACATCTGTGGCTCTTACCCTCCCAACAGGTTTGGCGTGCGCAACAAAGACCATCACAACAAGCGGCACGTTTGCCATTAGTCTTGCCTCTGGGTACTCCATCCCAACAACGACAAAGCAGACGGCTTGGGATGGTGCGGTATCAGCAAAGCATACTCATAGCAATAAGTCTGTGTTGGACGGCATTTCATCCGTAAAGGTAACTCATTGGGATAGTGCCTATGACTGGTACGCCCTTATGACTACTGACGAGGAGACTGCGGATGGCATTATCAATAAGTGGAACGAGGTGGTGAGCTTCCTCGCCAATATTGCGCAGACTGACACTCTTAGCGGTATTGTTGATGGAATCAATAAGTCTATATCTGACGAGGTAACAAGAGCGAAAAAGGCAGAGGGGGTGAACGCTTCGGGCATATCCACCAATAAGACGAATATCACTACTTTGCAGGGCTACTTTACAAGCGGCTCTGCGAAGAAGACACTCCAGCTCACGAATGCTCGCAAGCTTTGGGGAAATTCATTCAATGGTACTTCTGATATCAATGGAAGCATCATCGTGCCTAACGGAAAGTATATCTCCATCGGCAACATAAAGATGGAGTATGATGCAACCAATAAGGCGTTGAAGATTACGAACACTACGACTAACGAGGTGGCAAACCTCTACACTAGTGGTGGTATTTCTGCCTATGGTGTGGGAACATCATCATCCAGTGGTGGCGGCTTGAACGGTTCTGTTCTCAGCTACGCATCAGCCATCAAGCTGACAAGCGCAGGAGATAACGAACTCTCGCAGCTGGCAAGTGCGTGGAGTGTGAAGATGCTCTATGATGCCATACAGAACATTGATGTTACCAGCCAGCTCAGTAGCTATCTCACAAAGACAGCTGCCGAAAGCACCTACTTAACAAAGTCGGCAGCGAGCAGCACGTATCAGCCGAAGGGAAGCTATCTTACCGCTCATCAGAGCCTAGATGGCTACGTCAACGAGATTGCGACCAGCGGCACTGGCAACGCCATCACTTCGGTATCGAAAAGTGGCAAGAAACTCACCTTTACTAAAGGTGTAACGTTCCTGACTAGTCATCAAAGTCTTAGTGCTTATTTGAAGTCTGCGGATGCAGCTAATACTTACCTTAAACTTAGCGGTGGTGCTATGACTGGTAATATTAGATATAAAGGGTCTAAGAATACCTATGACATGATAACGTTTGTAGATAATAACGTTGATGTATATGGTAATGGTATACGTATCGGTGGTGGTGGACTTACTATTATTGGCGGAGGAGAATCTGCAAGTGAGGTGCTAAAACAACACACAAATGGTGGAGATGAAAATATGATTGTAGCTAATGATGCTGCAATAGACTTCTTCTCTAATATGAATAGTGGATGGGATTCACGCAAAGCTGGTTCTTTTGATACATCTGGATATTGGAACGGAGTTGGATTTAAGAAGGATAATTCAAGTGATAATTATGTACTTCTCGGTGGTGGCGGACATAAGGCAATATCTAGTTTATCTGTTAGTTATGCAAGTAGTGCTGGAAGTGCTAATTCTGTTGCTTGGGGAAATGTTAATGGAAGACCTACAAAAGTAAGTCAATTTACAAATGATAGTAATTATGCTACTCAATCCTGGGTTACTGGAAAAGGATATTTAACTTCTCATCAAGATATTAGTGGAAAAGTAAATAGAACTGGTGATTATCTAGATACTGATAGCGATAGATGGTGGCTTTCAAACTCTGAGTTTGGCATAAATTAACATAAAGCTCTAAAGCAGCCAAAGGAGAATAAGAGAGGTTGGAACGTAAA
>OLGA01001930.1_pt1 | contig 15556 bp, 14 predicted proteins | sample 1604881 | NCBI WGS metagenome assembly OLGA01 (sample SAMEA3888896, study PRJEB22519) | human gut metagenome | biome: human gut; feature: human-associated habitat; material: faeces | place: Denmark | collected 2009
AGTTGCCGTGGCCGTCGACGAGCATATAGCGCATGGAGAAGTCCTGCGCGAGACGGACGAGGGCGTCGTAGACCGACGCGTCGCCGTGGGGATGGTAGCGGCCGAGCACGTCGCCGACGCAGGTGGCGGATTTTTTGAAGGGCTTGTCGTTCGTCAGACCGTCCTCATACATGGCGTAGAGGATGCGGCGGTGGACGGGCTTGAGACCGTCGCGCACGTCGGGCAGAGCGCGGCCGACGATGACGGACATGGCGTACTCGATGTAGGAGGACGTCATTTCATGCACGAGCTCGCTCGTGACGATCTTCTGCTCGGGGAAGCGAATGTCCTCGGGCTTGTAGTCTGTGTTTTTGTGAGCCATTTTGAAGATGTCCTCCTTTCTCAGAAGTCAAGATTGACGGCATACTGCGCGTTCTTCTCGATGAACTCCTTGCGCGGCTCGACCTTTTCGCCCATGAGGACGGTGAAGGTCTCGTCGGCGAGGATGGCGTCCTCGAGCGTGATGCGGCGCAGGGTGCGCTTTTCGGGGTCCATGGTGGTCTCCCACAGCTCGTGGGCGTCCATCTCGCCAAGGCCCTTGAAGCGGGAGATATCGACCTTGGCGTTCGGATTGTCGCCGCGCAGCTCGGCGGAGTATTTGTCGCGCTCCTCCTCCGAGAAGGCAAGACGCGTCGTCTTGCCGCGCACGAGCTTGAACAGCGGCGGCACGGCGGCGTAGACGTAGCCGTTTTCGATGAGGGGACGCATATAGCGGAAGAAGAAGGTCAGCAGAAGCGTGCGGATGTGGGAGCCGTCCACATCGGCATCCGCCATGATGATGACCTTGTGGTAGCGGAGTTTGTTGACATCGAAATCCTCGCCCAGTCCCGCGCCGAGCGCGACGATGACGGGCTGGAGCTTGTCGTTGCCGTAAATCTTATCGGCGCGGACCTTTTCGACGTTGAGCATTTTGCCCCAAAGCGGCAGGATCGCCTGGAAGCGGGAGTCGCGGCCCTGCGTGGCGGAGCCGCCCGCGCTGTCGCCCTCGACGATGTAAATTTCGGTCAGCTCGGGGTTATTCTCGTTGCAGTCGCGCAGCTTATCCGGCATCGCCGCGCCGCCGAGGGCGCTCTTGCGGCGGATGGATTCGCGCGCCTTGCGCGCGGCCTCGCGCGCGCGGTTGGCCATCATCGCCTTATCCAGAATGGTGCGGGCGACGACGGGGTTCTCGTCGAGGAACTGCATGAGCTTATCCGAGACGATGGCGTCCACGAGGGTGCGCATGGAGGCGTTGCCGAGCTTGGCCTTGGTCTGACCCTCAAACTGCGCGTCGGTGAGCTTGACGGAGATGACGGCGGTAAGGCCCTCGCGGCAGTCCTCGCCGGAGACCTTGTCGCCCTCCTTGATCAGGCCGACCTTGAGACCGTAGGCGTTGAGCACACGCGTGAGCGCGGCCTTGAAGCCGGTCTCGTGCATACCGCCCTCGGGGGTGTGGACGTTGTTGGCAAAGGAGAGAATGTTTTCCTGATAGCCGTCGTTATATTGCAGGGCGACCTCGGCGTAGGAATCGCCCCTGGTGCCGCTCATGTAAATGACGCCGGAGTGCAGCGCGTCCTTGGACTTATTGAGGAAGGTGACGAACTCGCGGATGCCGCCCTCGTAGCACATCTCGTCGCTCTGCTCCTGCCCCTCGCGCAGGTCGATGGTGCGGATGCGCAGGCCCGCGTTCAAAAACGCCTCCTCGCGCATACGGGTGTGGAGGATATCGTAGGAGTAGACCGTATCCTCGAACATTTCGGGGTCAGGCTTGAAGGTGACGGTGGTGCCGGTGTGGTCGGTGGTGCCGACGATGGTCATCTCCTGCGTGATGTGACCGCGGGAGAATTTCATCTCGTGGATCTTGCCGTCCTTATGCACCTGCACGGTCAGCCATTCGGACAGCGCGTTGACGACGCTCGCGCCGACGCCGTGCAGGCCGCCGGAGACCTTATAGCCCCCGCCGCCGAACTTGCCGCCCGCGTGCAGGACGGTAAAGACGACCTCGAGCGCGGGACGTCCGGTCTGCGCCTGAAGGTCCACGGGGATGCCGCGGCCGTTATCGACGACGGTGATGGTGTTGTCGGGATTGATCTGCACGGTGATGTCCGTGCAGTAGCCTGCGAGGGCTTCGTCGATGGAGTTATCGACGATCTCATAGACGAGGTGGTGCAGACCGCTCGTGGAGGTCGAGCCGATGTACATGCCCGGGCGCTTGCGCACCGCTTCCAGTCCCTCAAGGACCTGAATTTCCGAGGCGTTGTAATCGTTGTTGGCGTCGACCGCCGTGGACTGCAGAAGTTCGTTGTCTGCCATGGGGTTCTCCTTTCGGTACAGGGTACGAAGAACCGGGCCGGAACGGCTTCCGACACGTTTCTTCGCACCTTGTATAGTATTTTCGGATGGGAAGGCCGCTTACATCGCGGCCTGTCTTTTTTTCTTCGCAAGAAGGTACACGCCATACACGAGCGCTTCACTCAGCACGCACAGAAACACAATGCCTATGAGCGGCGCAAAGCAGAGCGCCGAGCGCGAGGGGCAGCACCCACCGTTCGTCGTGAGGAAGGGAAAAGGGACTTAACAGCATAGACAGGGCGATCGGGGTCTTCATGTCGATTCCTCCATTCTTTTTTGCAGTGTTTGGCTCGAAAGTTCGGAGAGATAGACGATCTGGGGGTGGTAGGGGTGATCGCAGACGAGGAAGGATTTGGGGAGGTCGTCGCAGACCTCGAGCACCGTGCCCTCCTGCTGTGCGCGGTCCAGAAAGGCGCGGGTCGTTTTGGACTGCGAGGTGATCTCAAGATCAAAGATGCCGATGATGCGCCGCTCGGCGAGCATCTGATTGCGGCCGATGTGCAGGTACATTTCAGACCACCTTTCCGTTTTCAACGTGGAGGACCTTGCCGCCGAGAAGCGTTTCCAGCCGGTCCTCCTCGCAGCAGGTGATGAAGACCTGACCGCCGGAGATGCGGTTGAGGACAAATTCCTGCCGGCGGGGGTCCAGCTCGGAGAGCACATCGTCGAGCAGGAGGACGGGCGAAAAGCCCGTCAGCTCGCGGAAAATGTCGCGCTCGGCGAGTTTGAGGGAGAGCGCCGCGGTGCGGGTCTGTCCCTGCGAGGAAAAAGCGCGGGCGGCGGCGCCGCCGATGGAGACCTCGATGTCGTCCTTATGGGGTCCGGAGAGACAAAGACGCGAGGCAAGCTCGGCGTGGTAATGGTCGCGCTGGTGCGCCATGAGCTGCTCAAAGACCGTCTCCTGCGGCGCCATCGGATCGGCGACGGTGCTGACGGTCCTGTACGCGAGCGTCAGCTCCTCCCGCCCGCCGGAGCATTCGCGGTGGGCGCTCGCGGCATAGTCCGCGAGGAGCTTACAGAAGCGGGCGCGGTAATAGATGAGCACCGCGCCGCACTGCGTCATGCGGAGGTTGAAATCGGGGAGCGCGTCGAGCAGCGAGGGGTGTTCCTCCGCGTCGCGCAGGATGCGCGTTTTATGGTCGTAGAGTCGGTTATACTCGCTCAGCGCCGCGTCGTAGCGCGGGCGGAGCTGGGAGAGCGAGAGGTCCATGAAGCGCCGCCTTGCCGCGGCGCCGTCGCGGATGAGCAGGAGATCGTCGGGGCAGAAATAGACGGTGTTCAGCACACCCGAGAGATCGCCCGCGCGCTTGCAGGGGACCTGATTGACGCTCATTTTCCGGCGCTTGCCGCGGAACAGCTCGATCTCCACGGTAAAGTCGCGGCCGCGGGAAAAGACGCTGCCGGTGAGCCTTGCCGTGTCGGCGTCAAAGGAGATCATCTCCTTCTCCGTGCGGGCGCGGGGCGACTTGGCGCAGGAGAGGTAGACAGCGGCCTCGAGCAGATTCGTCTTGCCCTGCGCGTTCTCGCCGACGATGACGTTGACCGAGGGATCGAAGGTCACGCTCTGGTGCGTGTAGTTGCGGAAATGCTCCAGCGTGATGGCGTCAAGTCGCATATTCGACGGTGAGCTCCCGGCCCGCGAAGGCGACCACGTCGCCCGGGCGGAGCTTTTTGCCTCGCATGGTGCAGACCTCGCCGTTGACGGTGACCTCTTCATTCAGAATGCGCAGCTTGGCCTCGCCGCCGGTGGAGACGAGATCGGCGAGCTTCATCAGGTCCTGCAGCTTGATATACTCGGTGGTGATGGGAAGAACGGTCATAAGGGGACCTCTTTTCTTTTATTGTGCCTTGAGACGGACGGGAAGGACCATATAAAGGAAGTTTTCTTCGCCGTCGGTCGGGACGAGGATGGCGGGAGAAATGCCGGTGTTCAGCTCGAGCTTGAGCTCATCGGCGGGCGCGAAGCGAAGCGCATCCATGAGGTAGCGGTTGTTGAAGCCGATCTCGAGGCCCTGCCCGTCGCCGTCGATGCGGCAGACGTCCTTGGCGTCGCCGTTGGCGGTCTTGGCGGAGAGGAGCACGCGGTCCTGCTCGAAGATGCAGCGCACGGGGCTCTTGAGCTTTTCGGAGATGACGACGCTCACGCGGTCAAGACTCTCGAGCATCGCCTTGGTATCCACGGTGACGGAGATGGGGTTGCGGCGCGGAATGGCGTTTTTGTAGTCGAGAAATTCGCCCTCAAGGCGGCGGCAGATCAGCTCGGTCTCGCCCATTTCAAAGAGAATGTGGCGCTGGCCGAGGGTGATGGTCGCGAAAGCGTCGATGTCCTCGCAGATCTTCTCGACCTCGTTGAGCGCAGCGCCGGGCGCGACGAAGGAAAACGCGCCGCCCTCGATCCGCTCGAGCGGTTCACGGCGAAGCGCCAGACGGAAGCCGTCGACCGCGACGACGGTCAGACCGTTGTCACCGATCTCGAAGAGCTCGCCCATGTGAACGGGACGGGCCTCGTTCGTGGAGACGGCGAAGGAGGTCTGCTGGATCATGGAGCGCAGCGTCTTTTCCGGCAGGGAGACGGAATACTTCTCCTCGACCTCCGGCAGCTCCGGAAAGTCGGCGGCGGAGAGGGCGAGAATGTCGAAGTCGGCATCGCCGCAGGAAAGATGGACCATGAGCTTTTCATCGGACGAGAAGGTGATCATATCGTCAGGCATACGGCGGATGATGTCGCCGAACAGGCGCGCGGAGAGGACCAGTTCACCGCCCTCCTGCTCCTCAACGGGAAAGCGGGTGCGGATGCCGGTCTGCATATTGTAGCCGGAGACGGTCAGCACGCCGTCGCCGCACTGGAGCAGGAGACCCTCGAGCGCGGGAATGGAGCTTTTCGCGGCGACCGCGCGGGAGGTGGTGTTGACGGCGTTTTGAAGAAGGAGCTTTTCGCAGGAAAATTTCATATTGCGATCCCTTTCTTGAAAAAAGAATAGATTATTTCGTCGTTATCGTAGTAGAGGAGAAAAATTGTGGAAAAGGGGAGGGAGGCTTAGAAAAATAAGGGTTTTCGGCTGTGAAAAACGGTGGGGAAAGAAAATGGAAAGAATCGGTCTTTGTGGAAAGCTGAGGTTATCCACAGAAGGCGCAGTTGGAAACGTGTTAATTCAGGGGAAAACGTCACTTCTTGGAGTTGATGTTGATGGTGATGTCCTTGATGGTCTGGGCGAAGCCCGGGTCGTTCTGAAGCTTCGTTTCGACCTGCTCGAGCGCGTGGAGAACGGTGGTGTGATCGCGTCCGCCGAACTCGCGGCCGATGTCGGGCGTGGAGAGATTCGTCATGCGGCGGACGAGGTACATGGCGGCCTGACGGGCGGTGACGGCCTCGCGGCTGCGGGAGGGACCCTTGACGACCGCCTCGTCGATGCCGAAAAAGCGCGAGACCTCGTCGATGATGGAGGCGGCGGTGGGAATGTACTCGTTGGATTTGCGAAGCATATCGCGCACGGCGCGGTTGGCGCTCTCCTCGTCCATCTCCTTGCCGATCAGGTCGCGGTAGGCGAGGATCTTATTCATCGCGCCCTCAAGCTGGCGGACGTTGCTGGAGACGTTCTCGGCGATGTACTTGGCAATGTCGTCGTCGATGACGCTGCCCCATTGGGCCGCCTTGTTTTTGACGATGGCAAGGCGCGTTTCAAAATCGGGCGGCTGGACGTCGACGAGCAGGCCCCACTCGAAGCGGGTCTGAAGACGGTCGTCGAGCAGCTGCATCTCCTTGGGCGAACGGTCGGAGGTGAGGACGATCTGGCGCTTGGACTCGTAGAGGGTGTTGAAGGTATGGAAGAACTCCTCCTGCGTCTGCTTGCGGCCGGCGATGAACTGTACGTCGTCCATCAGCAGGAGGTCCGCGTCGCGGTACTTGCTGCGGAACTCGACGTTCTTGCCGGTGCGAATGGCCTCGACCAGCTCGTTGGTGAAATCGTCGCCCTTGATGTAGACGATCTTGGCGTTGGGTGTTTTGGTGCGGATCTCGTGCGCGATGGCGTAGATCAGGTGCGTCTTGCCGAGGCCGGAGTCGCCGTAGATGAAAAGTGGGTTGTAGTGCTCCGCCGGCGCGTCCGCGACCGCGCGGGCCGCGGCGTAGGCGAGCTTGTTGCTGTCGCCCACAACGAAGGTATCGAAGGTAAATTCGCCGGACTCCAAAAGAGAGGTCGGCTTTTTGGGCTTCTCCTGCCCAAAAGCGTCGCGCTCGGCGGCGGAGAGGAGCTTCACATCGAAATCGGCGGAGAAGATCTCTTTCAACGCGGCCTTGAGGTTCGGCAGAAAGAGGGATTCAATCGTCCCGCGCTTGAAGTCATTGGGACAACAGAGGTAAAAGGTCATATCGCGGATGGCGACCGCCTCCACCTCGTCGAACCAGGTGGAGATGGCCGTTTCAGCCAAACCGCCGGCGCGCAGGCGCTCAAGCACGACCTGCCAGACGTCAGCTACAGAGTTCAAAGAAAACGCTCCTTTCGTGGGCGGAAATGAAGGCGCGGCCCGCTGTGGAGCAGCGCATAATATCACCTCTTTATTATACCAGAGACGGAGGGAAAAAGCAACCGTATTTTATATTTAGATAAGGTAAGATGAGCCGTGAAACAAGCGATTTGCGGTCGGAAAAGCGGGAGACCACAAGATTTTGTGGCTTGACAGGGTGGGCCGCATCTTATATAATATCCTCTGCGTTGCGTTGAATGCGGCGCAGGAAAAAGGCTACTGCGGGGGTGGGAGACCGCCGCCGTCGAGTAAGAGCGGCCGATGGCCGCCGGCAAATTTTTTCAGGAGGTGTAACGCAATGGCTACTTCTCGTACCTATCAGCCCAAGAAGCTTCAGCGCTCCAAGGAACACGGCTTCCGCAAGAGAATGGCAACCGCCAACGGCCGCAAGGTCCTGGCCCGCCGCCGCGCAAGAGGCCGCGCCCGTCTGACCCATTGAGGGAGCCAAAGGCGCATCGCATATAGATAGACCGAGGGACGGACGATGGGAAAAATCGCCGTCCCTTAGAGGCTATCGTCCGAAAACGCCGGAACGGCGGAAAAGGACGGATGCAGGAGAGAAGCAATGAAGCGAACGATGACCGTTAAGGAGAATTATGAGTTCCGCCGGATCTACGCCAAGGGGCGGTCCGGCGTTTCGCCGTACCTTGTGGTCTACGTCCGCCCGAACCGGCGGGGGCGTAACCGCCTCGGCGTGACGGTGAGCACAAAGCTCGGACACGCCGTGGTGCGCAACCGTGTCCGCCGCCGTCTGCGGGAAATTTTCCGGCTGAACCAAAGCGGGCTTGCGCAGGGGTATGATATGATCCTCGTCGCGCGCACGCGCGCGGTGGGGGCGGAATACCGCGAGCTCGAGCGCGCGTTTCTCAGCGTGTGCGGAAAGCTCGGACTGCGGGAGAAGAAGCCGTGAAGCGATTTCTTCTCGCGCTCGTGCGCTTTTACCGGAAAAGCATCTCTCCCCTGCGTCCCCCCTGCTGCCGCTTCATTCCCACCTGCTCGCAGTACGCGCTCGAGGCCATCGAGAAGTACGGCGCGCTCAAGGGGGGCTGGCTGGCGTTCAAACGAATTATGCGGTGCCATCCGTTCTATCGGGGCGGAAAGATCTATGACCCCGTTCCCTGAGGGGGAACACCAAAAAACACGGAGGACACAAAAATGTTTGCAACGATCGGATACTATATCTGTATCCCCTTCGCATGGCTGCTCCGCGCGCTCTATGAGCTGACAAGCTCTTACGGCTGGGCGCTGGTGCTCTTTACCGTGGTCATCAAGCTGATCATGCTGCCCTTCCAGATGAAATCGAAGAAGAGCATGATGCGCATGAGCCGCTTCCAGCCCATGATCAAAGAGATCCAGACCCGCTATAAGAACAATCAGGTCAAGATGAACGAGGAGCTGCAGAGGCTCTACGCAGAGGAAGGCGTCAACCCCATGAGCGGCTGCCTGTGGAGCTTCCTGCCCTTCCCCATCCTCATTGCCCTGTATTCCATCATCCGTCAGCCCATCACGCGCTTCATGATGCTCACGACCACGGCCATGCAGGGCGTGATCGACGCGGTGAGCGCGGCGGGCTTTGACCTCGCCGCCATCGCCATGACGGCGAACGACGGCGCCGTGACCGTGAAGGACGGTCTGACGCAGCTGCAGCCCTACGGCCAGATCACGCTCGTGAAGGCCGCGCAGGAGCTGGGCGTTGCCCTGCCCGAGGGCTGGATCCACATGGACTTCAGCTTCCTCGGCATGGATCTTACCATGATCCCCAGTGACGTCATCGGTCAGATCGGGACCGGCGGCTGGGCTGTTATCGGCGTGCTGCTCATTCCCATCGTTTCCGGCGCGCTGAGCTTCTGGCAGTCCAAGGTCTCCATGGCCGGCAATCCCTCGGCCGCGGACCCCAACGACCCCACCGCGCGCTCGAGCCGCATGATGATGTGGATGATGCCCATCATGTCCCTCTGGATCGGCTTTACCCTGCCCGCCTCCCTCGGCGTGTACTGGATCGCGAACAGCGTTCTGATGCTCGTGCAGGAGAAGGTGCTCAACAAGTATTTCAAGAAGAGCATGGCCGCGGAGGACGAGGAGCGTGAGAAGGCCCGCATGGAGGACCGTCTCCGCCGCATGGAGGAGGCCCGCGTCGCCCAGCAGCAGCGCGAGGCCGAGAAGAAGAGCCTGAAGGAAAAGCAGAAGGCCGCGCAGGCCGCCAAGGCTGCCAAGGCCGAAAAGGCCAAGAAGGCCACCACCGAGAACGGCCGCATCGGAGACCGTCCGTACGCGAGAGGCCGTTCGTTCAACGCCGACCACTACGGCGAATAACGAAAAGGAGCTTGTCTTAGATGATCAAGTTTATTGATATGACGGGCAAGACCGAGGACGAGGCCATCCGCCGCGCATTGGAGCAGCTCGGTCTGGAGCGCGACGATGTGTCCGTCGAGATCCTCGAGCGCGCGAAGTCCGGCTTCCTCGGCATCGGCGGCTCGCCCGCAACGGTCCGCGTCAGCTATGACGACGGTCAGCCGGAGCCGGTTAAGCCCGAGCCCAAGAGCGCCGCGCCCAAGGCGGAGAAGAAACCCGTTTACTGCGCCGAGGTGCTGCAGAAGGAAGTGCGCGCCAGGGAAAAGCAGGAGCGCGAGGCCAAGCGCGGCGAGCGCAGGGCCGAGCCGAAGGCCGAGAAGGCTCCGCGCGAGCCGGCCGTGCTCGGCGAGGAGATCCGCGACGAGAAGAGCGAGCAGATCCGCACGTTCCTCTCCGGTCTGCTCGAGCACATGGACGCCAAGGCCGAGGTCAAGGTCTATGAGGTCGAGAAGAACCGCTACAAGGTCATTTTAGAGGGTGAAAAGCTCGGCGCGCTCATCGGCCGCCGCGGCGAAACGCTCGACGCCATTCAGCAGCTGACGAACTATTCCATCAACCGCGGCGGCGAGAGCAAGCGCGCTCGCGTGCAGATCGACGCCGAGAACTACCGCGAAAAGCGCGAGGAGAGTCTGGAGCGTCTGGCGCAGAAGGTCGCGGGCAAGGTGGTCAAGTACCGCCGCAACGTGACGCTCGAGCCGATGAACGCCTACGAGCGCCATGTGATCCACACGGCGCTGCAGGACACGCAGTACATCACGACCTTCTCCATCGGCACGGAGCCGAACCGCCGCGTGGTGGTCTCCTACGACCGCACAAAGCAGTAAAAAGCAGCGAAAAAGAAAGATGCCATACGGCATCTTTCTTTTTTTCAGGGGCGAAGCTCTGCTATGATGGAGCGGAGAAATGAAACGGGAGGATGATCCTCATGAAGCTGGTATCGTGGAACGTGAACGGCCTGCGGGCCTGCCTGAACAAGGGCTTTCTGGATTTTGTGGCGCTCGCGGACGCGGATGTGATCTGCTTGCAGGAGACGAAGCTGCAGCCGCATCAGGTGAGCTTCGAGCTGCCGGGCTACCGGATGTATTTCAACAGCGCGGACAAGGCTGGCTACTCCGGCACGGCGGTGCTCACAAGAAAGGAGCCGCTGAACGTCACCTACGATTTCGGCGACGACGAGCACCGGCACGAGGGGCGCGTCATCACGGCGGAGTACGAGGACTTCTACCTTGTGTGCTGCTATACGCCGAACTCGCAGGACGAGCTGAGGCGTCTCCCCTATCGGATGCGGTGGGAGGACGACCTGCGGGAATACCTCTGCGGGCTGGATCAGACGAAGCCCGTGGTGTACTGCGGCGATCTGAATGTGGCGCACGAGGAGATCGACCTGAAGAATCCCAAGACGAACCACTTCAACCCCGGCTTTTCCGACGAGGAGCGCGGGAAGATGACTGAGCTGCTCGCGGCGGGCTTTGTGGATTCGTTCCGCGCGCTCTGGCCAGACCGCGCCGACGCCTATTCGTGGTGGAGCTACCGCGCGGCGTCGCGGGCGCGGAACGTGGGGTGGAGGATCGACTATTTCATCGTGTCCGAACGGCTGCGCGGGCACATCAAAAAGGCGGAGATCTGGAGCGAGATCATGGGCAGCGACCACTGCCCCGTGATGCTGGAGCTGGAATGAACGGAAAAGGCGGACGCCCATGGGCGTTCGCCTTTTGTGCCGCCGAATTTCGGAGCAGAGCGAACATCTGTTTGAAAAAGTGCTTGTACTATGCGGCGGAATGTGGTACAATAATATACTTCAAAAACGACGCGGAGAGGGTGAGCGCATGAGCGTACATGAGGGGCACCGACAGAGAAAAAAGGAGCAGTTCCGCGAGCATGGGCTGGACGCCTTTGCCGACCATGAGGCGTTGGAGCTGCTGCTCTATTACGCCATTCCGCGGCAGGACACGAACCCCATCGCGCACCGTCTGATCGAGCGCTTCGGCTCGCTCGAGGGCGTGTTTTCCGCGCCGGCCTACGAGCTGCAGAAGGTCGAGGGCGTGGGCGAGAACGCCGCGACGCTCATCCGGCTGCTTTTTCCGCTCTGCCGCCGTGTGCGCACGAGCGGCGGAAGGCATGAGGTCATTTTCAACACGCGCGAGAACATCGGCGCGTATTTCATCGAGCTGTTCCTCGGCGAGCGGCGGGAGGTCTTTTACGAGGCCTGTCTGGACGCGAAGGGCAAGCTGCTCGCCTGCTACCGATTGGCGGAGGGCAGCCCGGATCAGGTGACGATCAATATGCGCCGGGTGGTGGAAAACGCGCTCAACGCCAACGCGAGCCTGGTGGTGCTGTCGCACAACCATCCGAGCGGCGTGGCGCTGCCGAGCAAGGAGGACAACCAGACGACCTTACAGATCAAGCGGGCGCTTGCGGACATCGGCGTGCAGCTGGTGGACCATGTGATCGTCGCGGACGGGGACTTTGTGTGCCTGCGCGACAACGGACTTTTGGATTGAGGAGGCAGACCATGGAATTCAAGCTCCATGCGCCGTTTCAGGCGACCGGCGACCAGCCGGAGGCCATTGCCGCGCTTGCGCGCGGTGTCGAATTGGGACTGGACGAGCAGGTGCTGCTCGGCGTGACCGGCTCGGGCAAGACGTTCACGATGGCGAGCGTGATCGAAAAGGTCCAGCGTCCCACGCTGGTGCTGGCGCACAACAAGACGCTCGCCGCGCAGCTGTGCGCGGAGTTCAAGGAGTTTTTTCCCGAGAACGCGGTGGAATACTTCGTCAGCTACTACGACTACTATCAGCCCGAGGCGTATATCCCGCATACGGACACCTACATCGCCAAGGACGCCTCGACGAACGAGGAGATCGACCGCCTGCGGCTGAGCGCGACCTGCGCGCTGCTCGAACGGCGGGATGTGATCGTGGTCTCGTCCGTGAGCTGCATCTACGGCCTCGGCGAGCCGGATGACTTCGCCAAGCTGATGATCTCGCTGCGCCCGGGACAGACGATGGAGCGCGACGAGCTGCTGCGCCGTCTGGTGGAGGATCGCTACGAGCGCAACGACGTCGCCTTTGAGCGCAACCGCTTCCGCGTGCGCGGCGACGCGGTGGACATCTACCCCGCCTACTGGCGTGACCGCGCGGTGCGCGTGGAGTTCTTCGGCGACGAGATCGACGCCATCCGCGAGTTCCAGCCCGTGACCGGCGTGGTGACGAAGACCCTGCAGCACACGGTGATCTATCCCGCGTCGCACTATGTGACGACGAAGGACAAGATGGAGCGCGCCATCGAGGAGATCGAGCGCGAGCTGGAGGTGCGGGAGAAGTTCTTCACCGACAACGGACAGGCGGTGGAGGCGCAGCGCATCCACCAGCGGACGAGGTACGACATCGAGATGATGCGCGAGCTGGGCTACTGCACGGGCATCGAGAACTATTCGCGCGTCATTTCCGCGCGGCCCGAGGGGTCTGCGCCCATGACGCTGCTCGACTACTTCCCCAAGGACTTTCTGCTCTTTGTGGACGAGAGCCATGTCACGCTGCCGCAGGTGCGGGCGATGTACAACGGCGACCGCGCGCGCAAGGACGCGCTGGTGCAGTACGGCTTCCGCCTGCCCTGCGCTTACGATAACCGCCCGCTCAGGTTTGAGGAATTTGAACAGCGTGTGCATCAGCGCATCTATGTCTCCGCGACGCCGGGCGACTATGAGCGCGAGCGCGCAGGGCAGATCGTGGAGCAGGTCATCCGTCCGACTGGTCTGCTCGATCCGCGGGTGGAGGTGCGGCCCGTCACGGGGCAGATCGACGACCTTGTGGGCGAGATCAACGCCCGCGCCGCGCGCAATGAGCGCGTGCTGGTGACGACGCTGACGAAGAAGATGGCGGAGGATCTGACGGAATATCTGCGCACGGTGGGCGTGCGTGTGCGCTATATGCACGCGGACGTGGAGACCATCGAGCGCATGGAGCTCATCCGCGACCTGCGGCTGGGCGAGTTCGACGTGCTGGTGGGCATCAACCTGCTGCGCGAAGGTCTGGACATCCCCGAGGTCTCGCTGGTCTGCATCCTCGATGCTGACAAGGAAGGCTTCCTGCGTTCCACCGGATCGCTCATCCAGACCTTTGGCCGTGCGGCGCGCAACGTCCACGGGCATGTCATCCTGTATGCCGATACGGTCACGGCCTCCATGCGCGCGGCCATGGACGAGACCGAACGGCGCCGGGCCAAGCAGACCGCCTATAACACGGAGCACGGCATCACGCCGCGGAGTACCCGAAAAAGTCTTGAATCTCCGCTGGATGCCCTGTATGTGGATACCAGTTCTTCATCCCGGGGCAAGGGCAGGGGGCGTGCGTCCCGTCAGGACGATGCCGTGCCCCTGACTGCCGAAGATACCGCGGCGCTGGTCCAGCGTCTGGAAAAAGAGATGCGCGAGGCGGCCCGGGAACTGGAATTCGAGCGTGCCGCCGCCCTGCGGGACCGTATCCGGGCCCTGCGTGAACGCCTTATCGCCCTGCCGGAGTGATCATGAGTCCAGAACAGCTTTCCCTTTTCGGTGCCCCTGCCGCGCCTGCCCCCAAAAAACGGGCCGAGAAAAAGGCTGCGGAAAAAATCGTCGCGCCGTCTGCCGCATCCGCAGCCCCGGCGCCTGTGGATCCTTTGAGCCTGCCCGAACCGCCAAAGGACAGGCCCCAGGAGCGGATGGCCTGGCTGACGACCATCCTGGAGCACCACAATTATCTGTATCATACGCTGGACAAGCCGGTCATCAGCGACGACCAGTACGATGCCCTGTTCCGGGAGCTGAAGGCGCTGGAGGAAGACCATCCGCAATGGCGCAGTCCCCATTCGCCCACGCTGCGCGTAGGGGGTGGTTTGCTGGGCGGTCTGCCCAAACAGCGCCACCGTCAGCGCATGTACGGTTTGGACAACGTCTTTTCCGCCGAGGAGTGGCAGGAATTCGTGGCCCGCATGCAGCGCGCCCTGCCCGAAGCGCCGCTGGCCTTCTGGTGTGATCCCAAGCTGGATGGTCTTGCCCTGGAGATCATCTATGAGGATGGCGTCCTGCAACAGGCGTTGACCCGCGGTGACGGGGAAGAGGGTGAAGTGGTCACCGAGGCCGTGCGTACCATCCGTACGGTCCCCCTGCGGCTGCGCGGGGCCGGTCCCTTCCCGGAACGGCTGGAGGTGCGCGGCGAGGTGGTCATCTACAAAAAGGATTTTGCCGCCATCAACGAGCGCCGGGAATCCCTGGGCCAAAAGCTTTTGGCCAATCCGCGCAATGCCGCTGCCGGGGCCCTGCGCCAGCTGGATGTGGCCAACACCCAGCAGATGCCCCTGCGATTCCTGGCCTACAGTCTGGGCGAGGCCCGCTGGGGACAGGCGGAACCCTGTCATTTCCAGCACGAGCTGGCGACCCGGCTGCGCGATTACGGCTTTTTGACGCCGCCCGACGGCAAACTCTGCGCCGATCCGGCTGCTGTGGAAGCCTATGTGGAAAGCGTGCGTCAGGGCAGGGCGGATTTTCCCATGGAGATCGACGGTGCCGTGGCCAAGCAGGATGATCTTGAAGCGCAGGAGGCCTTGGGCTTCACGGCCCGCGCGCCGCGCTTCGCTATCGCTTTCAAGTTCCCGGCCATGCAGGTGCATACCCGTCTGACCGGTATCGAGATCCAGGTGGGACGTACCGGTGTCCTGACCCCTGTGGCCCAGCTGGAGCCGGTGGCCGTAGGCGGGGTCATGGTCACCCGCGCCACTCTGCATAATGAAGACGAGATCCTGGCCAAGGACGTGCGGGTAGGGGATACGGTCATCGTGCAGCGGGCAGGCGATGTCATCCCCGAAGTGGTGGGCCCGGTGCTGGAGGAACGCCCCTCGGGTGCAAGGCCGTTCGAATTTCCGCATATCTGCCCCGTCTGCGGCGAGCCGGCCCACCGCGAACCCGGTGAAGCGGCCTGGCGTTGCGGCAATATCTCCTGTCCGGCGGTGCGCTTGCGCTCCATCTGTCACTTCGTGTCCAAGGCCGGTCTGGATGTACAGGGCGTGGGACAGAAATGGATAGAGCAGCTGGTCAGCAGCGGGCATGTCACCAGCCCGGAACAGCTGTTCCGGCTCACGGTGCAGGATCTGCTGCCCTTCGACCGTATGGGCGACGTGCTGGCCCGCAAGATCGTAGACGCTTTTGATGATGCCCGCCACAATGCCACGCTGGCCCGCCTCATCAGTGCCCTGGGCATCCGCCATGTGGGCGAGCAGACCGCCCGCATGCTGGGGGCGCATTTTCCCTATATGGATGCCCTGGCTGCCGCCGATA
>OLGA01001931.1_pt1 | contig 15554 bp, 13 predicted proteins | sample 1604881 | NCBI WGS metagenome assembly OLGA01 (sample SAMEA3888896, study PRJEB22519) | human gut metagenome | biome: human gut; feature: human-associated habitat; material: faeces | place: Denmark | collected 2009
ACAGCCGAAGCTATACCGTTCTCTCTTTCCTCACGATGTTTTCTTATCGGGAGCAACCTTCCGGGTTCGCCTTTTTTGACGGAGGAAAAACGGGCTGTCTTGGAAACATCCTGTGGTTTCTGTTCGGAGGGCTTTTTCTGGGGCTTGGATGGTGCGTGACGGGAGTTTTGTGGTGCCTGACGCTGATCGGGATCCCGGTGGGTGTGCAGTGCTTCAAGCTGGCGAAGCTGTCACTGATGCCCTTCGGAGCGGAAATCATAGGCGGATGAGAAACAAAAAACCGACGGACAGGGGATTTTTATCACCTTTCCGTCGGTTTTTTCATAGGATGTACCACAGTAGGTTCCAGAATTGTACTTACTAGGAGGCTTGATTATGGCTGAAGAAATTCGTACCAACAGTGCGCCGGGGGCAAACTGCTTCAAAGAAGCGGTTTGCGTCAACGCAGGGAGGATCTACGACTCCTGTTCTTCGGAAGACCTTCCGCTTTCTGAATCTTTCGGGAAGCGTTTCAGGGTGACGATCAGGAGAAATTCGTGGCTCCATGGGGTCGCCTTGTAGTAGTCGATCCGTCGGATCAGAGCTTTCAGAAGCTGGTTCTGGACGCCGGGAGACGCCCTTAAAAAGGCGTCTGTGAGGGTTCTAGGAGTGGCGGGCAGGGCTTTTTCCTCCGGGAGCCTTAAAAGTTCCTGCTGAACGGCGGCTTCTTTTTCAGCGAGAAGCGTTTCCCGCTGACGGAAGGTCTTCGGGGTGTAGAGCCCCTGCTCTAACAGATCACAGAGCCGGGAGCGTTGGATTTCCAGACGGGAAAGCTCCTGCTGTAAATGGGAGCGGAGTTCCCGGCGGGGCGGCTCTTCCGGGTCCGGCTGCGGCAGCAGGAGGAAATTTTCCATTTCCGGGAGCAGTGCTTTTTTCACCAGCTCGAAGACCTCTTCCATAGGGGAAGAGACAATGCAGCCCTTTTTCGGACAGAGGAGGGTGGGGGGCTTCCCGGCGGCCTTTCGGTGCTGCCGCTGCATCTTTCCGCCGCAGTTCCCGCAGAAGAGAAGACCTGCCAGTGGGTTCTGGCAAATTCCCTGATACCGGGGGGCTCCGGGGCTTTGATCAAGAAGGCGCTGGGCTTCGGTAAACTGGGCATCGGAGATGATGGGCGGATGCCTTCCCGGGATCGTTTTTCCGTTCCAGACCACTGCCCCTCGATAAACGGGGTTCCGGAGAAGGAAACGGATACTGCTGCGGGTGAAAGCGGCGCTTCGGCGAGGGAGGGCTCCGGAGCGGTTTAAGGCTTCGGCGATGGCGGTGGTGCCCATGCCTTCTTTGACGTAAAGATCGAAGATCAGGCGCACCCGTTCCGCTTCTTCCGGGACGATCGCAAGGGTGGGGCAACGATCCAGATAAGCCCGGCGGTAGCCGTAAGGGGCGTTTGCCGGGTAGCCGCCCTCCTCCACAGTTCGGCGGATGCCTCGCTGAAGCCGCCGTTTGATGAGCTTTAACTCCCGGCGGGCGAGGAAGGTCTCGAATTCGGTGTACTCTTCGTCTATTTCGTCGTTTAGATCGTAGACCTTCCGGGGAGTGAGAATACAGGTGCCGGAGGACTTGAAGGTATCTAAAATCAGTCCCTGTTCCCGCATCCCGCCACGGCCCAGCCGGTCGATGTCCATGCAGTAGACGCCTTCGTAAAGCCCTGCTTCCACATCCTGAAGCAGCCGCAGCATTTCCGGGCGGGCGGCTAAGCTGTCGCCGCTAACCACTTCTTCGTAAACGACGGCGATCTCGTCGCCACGCTCTCGAGCCAATTGAAAAAGAGTCTCCCGATGGCGGGAAAGGGTCTCGCTGACCGGTTCCTCCTGCCGGTCGGATCGGGATTTCCGAAGATAGACGGCGATTTTCATAAGCTCCCTCCTTTTTAACAGCTTACGCCGGAGGAAGCGTTTCAGAACAAGAAAAGGGCAGCCGTTTCCGGCTGCCCTTTGCGCTTATACCTCAGTTGGCGAGATAGGATTTGACCATCGCCTGAAGAAGCTCGTCCCGGTCGATCTTGCGGATCAGGCTTCTGGCATTGTTGTGGGTCGTGATGTAGGTCGGATCCTCCGAGAGAATGTAGCCGACGATCTGGCTGATGGGGTTATAGCCCTTCTGCTTCAATGCGTCGTATACGATCGTCAGGGTCTTCCGCATTTCCAGTTCCTTGTCATCAGGCACGGAAAATGTCATCGTCTTATCCTGCATGGGTTCCACCTCGCTTACTTTCAAACAAAGATTCGGTTCATTTCTTCTATTATAGCGCATTCTGCGCCAAGATACAAGGCTTTTACTGCCTTAAGATTGCATTAATTTTCTCCAGTGCTTTTAGGATTTTTGCCATAGTCCGGTCGCAGTCCTCGTCGGTAAGGGTACGGTCAGGGGCTCTGAGCAACAGAGAGTAGGAGACGCTCTTCTTTCCGTCGGGGATCTGGCTGCCCTGATAGACATCGAACAGCTCCACCTTTTCCACCAGATCGGAAGCGGCGCCCCGGATGGTCTTTTCCAGCTTTACAATGGGGGTGTCGGCATCTACCAGAACGGACAGGTCACGGGTGGAGGCGGGGAATTTGGGCAGGGGCTGGTAGATGACCCGCAGCTGCTCCATGGCGTCGAAGAGGGGACGGAGACGGATCTCGGCGGTGTAGGCATGGACATCCATGCCGTAGTCGGCAGCCACCAGCGGATGGATCTCGCCGAAGACAGCCAGCGGCTCGTCGGAACCGGGGATCATCACCTTTGCCTGACGGCCGGGGTGGAGATAGGGTTCCTCAGAAGGGACGAACTCGCCCTCCACGGCGAAGCGTCCTAAGATCGCTTCCACGATGCCTTTTAAGGTGAAGAAGTCCTCGTCGGGGCCGTAAAGGCCGATGCAGAGGGCGGGAACTTCATCGGGCTGCTCTGTTAAGGGAAGGGATTTGGGCAGGAACAGCTTGCTGCACTCGAACATCCGTACGGCGGGGATCTTCCGGCTGTCATTAAGAGCGAGAACGGTGAGCATACTGGAAACCAGCTGCGTCCGCATGACGGAATACTCTTCGCCCAGTGGGTTTAAGAGGGTGACAGCCTGACGGCGGTAATCGTTCTCCGGCAGCCGCAGCAGATTCATCACCTTGGGGCTGATGAAGGAGTAAGTGGTGATCTCCCGGGCGCTCTGGGCGACCAGAAGGGCTTTCAGGGTGTCGGTGCAGATCCGGTCAGGGAGCTTTTTACCCCGGGACAGCTCGCCGCGGATAGGGGTAGCCACGATGTGGTCATAGCCGTAGACCCGCATGACTTCTTCGGCCAGATCTGCCCGGCTCTCGATGTCGTCCCGGAAGGAGGGGATCCGGCAGACAAGATCGCCGTTTTCCACTGTGGTGGCGATGGCGAGAGAGTTTAAGATCTCCGCCATGGCGGGGACGGGGACTTCGATGCCCAGCAGATCGTTGATGGAGGAGGCGGTGACCTTTAAGATCCGCTCTTCCGGCAGGCCCTGGTTCTGGTCGATGACGCCGTCTAAAATGTCGCCGGCGTCCAGCTCCTCGATTGGCATATGGGAACAAATTCAAAGCAGTTCTCTCGGATGCCCAGCTTACAGATACCGCATTCTGTGTATGTATTATAGAACTCATCCACGCCTTTTTCATAGCGGGCGCTGGACTCGGTACGCATGCCCAAGGCACGGGCGGTGCGGCGGACGTTGTCCCGGCGGAACTTGGCGCACTCGAAGAAGAGGTCGGTGGTGTCGGGCTTGATCTCGCTGTTGAGGCCGCCCATGATGCCGGCTAAGCAGGAAGGCTCCTCACCGTCGGCGATGACCAGCATTTCGGGGGTCAGGGCATGGTCTTTGCCGTCTAAGGTGGTGATGTGTTCGCCCTCTTTGGCACGGCGGACGATGATCTGGCTGCCCTTGATGTCCCGGAGGTCAAAGGCGTGCATGGGCTGGCCGGTCTCCAGAAGGACGAAGTTTGTGATGTCCACGATGTTGTTGATGGGGCGCATGCCGGCACTCTTGATGCAGCGTTTCATCCAGTCGGGGGATTCCTTGATCCGGAGGTTTTTGACCACCCGTCCCATATAGCGGGGGCAGAGGTCGAAGTCCTCCACGGTGACCTTCATGCAGTCATTGGTGTCGCCACCCACGGTGTGATAGGTGGGGACCGGCATATGGAACTCTTCCTTCAGAGCCACAGCCACCTCTCTTGCGATCCCTAAAACGCTGTTGCAGTCGGGGCGGTTAGAGAGGATGGAGAAGTCGATGATGACGTCGTTCAGGTCAAGGACTTCCCGCAGATCGGTGCCGGGAGCCCAGTCGCCCTGCAGGATCAGGATGCCGTAGACCTCGGCGCCGGGGTAGTCTCCTTCTTTTAAGCAGAGCTCTTCGCCGGAGCACATCATGCCCTCGGAGGGAAGCCCACGGAGCTTGCCCCGCTTGATGTGGGCGCCGTTGGGGAGGTGGGAATCGTGAAGGGCGCAGGGGACAAGGGCGCCTTCAAAGACATTCTGGGCGCCGGTGATGATCTGGATGGGGGCTTCTTCCCCTATATCCACCTGGCAGACCTGCAGTTTGTCTGCGTCGGGGTGTTTTTCGATCTTTAAGATGCGGCCGACCTTCACATTGTCCATGGTTTCCGAGAGATCCTCGATGCCATCGACTTCAAAGCCGCTCATGGTCATTTTATCGCAGAGTTCCTGAACCGAAACCGTGATGTTCACATAGCGTTTCAGCCAGTTCAAAGATACCTTCATCGCTTGATCCTCCTTCTTTAGTTAAACTGTTCCAGGAAACGCTGGTCGTTTTCAAAGAGCAGCCGGATGTCGCTGATCTTATAGCGGGTGGTGGTCAGACGATCCAGACCAATGCCGAAAGCGAAGCCGGTGTAGACGTCAGGGTCGATGCCGCAGCCTTTCAGAACACGGGGATGGACCATGCCGGCGCCCAGAATTTCGATCCAGCCGGCGCCCTTGCAGACCCGGCAGCCCTTGCCGCCGCAGGCGGAGCAGCTGACGTCGACTTCGACGCTGGGTTCGGTGAAGGGGAAGAAGGAGGGGCGGAACCGGACCTTCGTTTCCGGCCCGTAGATTTCGTGAACGAACTGTTCAAGGCAGCCTTTCAGATCGCACATGGTGATGCCCTTGTCAACGACCAGACCCTCCATCTGATGGAAAATGGGGGAGTGGGTGGCGTCCAGATCATCGGCACGGTAAACACGGCCGGGGCAGACGATGCGGATGGGGGGCTTGCGTCCCTCCATGGTGCGGATCTGGGCGGCAGAGGTCTGGGTCCGGAGAAGCAGGTTCTCGCCCAGATAGAAGGTGTCCTGCATGTCCCGGGCGGGATGATCCTTGGGGACGTTTAACGCCTCGAAACAGTAGTAGTCGGTCTCTATTTCGGGGCCGTCCACCACATCAAAGCCCATGGAGCGGAAAATGTCGATCAGGTCTTCCTGCACGATGCTCAGAGGGTGCAGGCCGCCTTCGGCGCGGGTCTTTCCGGGCATGGTGATGTCCAGCTTTTCGGAAGCCAGACGGCGGTCCAGCTCCTTCGCCTTCAGCTCCTCCTGACGGCGTGCCACAGCATCCTCCAGGGTCTGGCGGACTTCGTTAGCCATCTGGCCGATAACGGGGCGCTCTTCGGCGGAGAGTTTGCCCATCTGCTTTAAGATCGTGGTGAGCTCGCCCTTTTTGCCCAGATATTTTACCCGGAGGGCGTCGAGCCCTTTCCCTTCCAGACAGTCGTGCAGCTCTTTCAAGGCGTTTTCCTTGATCTGTTCCAGTTGCGAACGCATAGTATTCCTCCTTTGATTCCATACAAAAAGCCTTCGTCCCATCGTAACGACTGGGACGAAGGCATAACGCTCCGCGGTACCACCCAGGTTCCGTCCGAAGACGGCCCTTGAACCCCTGTAACGTGGGGCAGTCCGTCGCTTCCTACTAAGGATCCGTTCAGAAGCGCCGCTGGCAGGGGAAACTTCACGAAAACAGCGGCAGACGGGCTTTCAGCCGACGACCCGTCCTCTCTGGGGCATATTTTTCGCTACTTGCCTGATCAAAGCGTTTGAATAAGATAAGTATAACACGATTTTTTCGGAAATGCAAGGGCTTTGAGAAAAAGAAAGACGCCTGCTTGATTTTCAAAGCAGGCGTGAGAGAATGGGAGAAAATGTGCAACCGATGCTGCATCTATAGAATAGCACGAAGCGGGAGAAAATCCCGTCGGATCCTGCGGTTCTGCGAAAAAATCGATTGTAAAGGAAAAGAACCTTACAGCTCGGAAAGCCGGTTTTTCGCCGTTTCGGCATCGGCGGCGATCTGAGCAAACAGCTCGTCTACGGATGCAAACTTCTTTTCCGGGCGGAGGAACGAGACGAAGGAGAGCTTCACCGGCCTTCCGTAAAGGTCGCCGGAGTAGCCCATCAGGTAAGTCTCCGCCGAAGGGGTGTCTCCACCGGCGATTGTGGGCTTTATGCCTACGTTGGTAACGCCCGGATAGTCGTTCCCGTCAATGGAGGCGAGGGTAGCATAGACCCCGAATTTCGGCAGAAGGCTGCCGGAAGGGTAGAGCTGATTGATGGTGGGATAGCCCATTTTTCGCCCCAGCTGTCTGCCGTGGACCACGGGAAAGTCGATGGCATAGCGTTCACCCAGCAAAAGGGCGGACTCTTCCGGTTTGCCGTCCCGCAGAAGCTGACGGATCCGGGTGGAGCTGATGGGTTCGCCGCCTTCCGTTTCCGATGGGACGGTCTCGAAGCAGATCCCGGCTTCTTTGCAGAAGCGCTCCATCAAAACGGCGTCCCCGGCGGCATTTTTTCCGAAGCGGTAATCCCCGCCGCAGAAAACGGCTTTCGCATTCAGCTTTTCCCGCAGGATCCTTTGGAAGAAGTCCTCGGGGGAAAGTTCCCGGAAGGAGGAAAAAGGCGGTTCGACAACGGCCTGAACGCCTAAGGAGGCAAAGATCTCCCGCTTGCGTGTGTCCGAAAGGATGGCGGCGTAGTGGGGCTTGGTGATCTGATTGGGGTCGTCAAAGGTGAAGGTAAAGACCACCGGGGTAAGCGCAGGGGCACAGGAGACGGCCTTTTCGATGACGGCGCGGTGCCCCCGGTGGACGCCGTCAAAAAGCCCCAGAGCGACGGCAGAGGGTTCGTTCAGGACAGGGATGTCCTTCAAGTAACGCATAGTCAGCTCCTTTGGAGGAAAAGTTTTTCCATGACCAGCTCAGCAATGTCCTCATAACAAAGCCCCAACCCCAGAAAGACGTTGCCCGGGCCGTAGACTGCGTGGGGGCCGGGGACGTTCTGGTGGCGGACCCGGTTCAAGTCCAGATGGACGCCGTTTGTGAACATCCGGGTCTGGACTTCCGAAAGATGGATCTTCGGAAGGGAAGAGAAGAGCTGCTCCACGGGGAGGATGGCTTCGGAAAGGCGGCTTTCGTCCACCAGCGTCTGCAGCTCCTCCAGCGTGCGGCAGTCGGCAAGGGAAAAGCCGGCGGCTTCGGTGCGGGTCAGGCTGCTCATGGCGGCGCCGCACCCCAAGGCTTCCCCAAGGTCGTGACAGAGGGTGCGGACGTAGGTGCCCTTGGAGCAGAAAACGTCCAGCATCGCTTCCCGGGAGGCTTCGTCGTAGGAGAGAAGCTCCAGCGAATAGATAGTCACCGGCCGGGGAGTTCGCTCTACTTCCACACCCTTCCGTGCCAGTTCATAGAGCCGCTTGCCGTTTACCTGTACGGCGGAGTACATGGGGGGCAGCTGGAAAATGTCGCCCCGGAAAGCGGAAAGGGCGGTCTCCAGCTGGGAGCGGGTCACGGGGCGGGGATCTTCTTTCAGAAGATTGCCCCAGACGTCCTGAGTATCAGTGGTTAGCCCCAGCTTCACCCCGGCACGGTAACGCTTGTTGGTGACGGGGATCTGGCTGCAGGCTTTGGTGGCGTTTCCTAAAAAAATGGGGAGCACGCCGGTAGCCATGGGATCCAGCGTGCCGGAATGGCCGGCTTTCCGGGTGCGGGTCATGCCCCGGACCTTTGCAATGACGTCGAAGGAGGTGAAGTTCTGGGGCTTATTGATGCAGAGAATGCCGTTCTGGGAGAGAGTGGTTTCTTTCATCAGGTCTCCTCCAGAGCGTGGCCGACGGTGCCTAAGATCAGGGTCTTCACTTCGTCGAGGGTGCCGTTTACGGTGCAGCCGGCTGCCCGGGCGTGGCCGCCGCCGCCGAAGTTCTGGCAGATGCGGCAAGCGTCAATGGCCTCACCGGTGCGCAGGGAGATCTTATATTCGTTGTCGGCGCGCTCCTTGATGGTGATGCCGATCTCTACGCCTTCGATCTTCCGGGGGATGGCGGCGATACCGTCTAAGTCTGCTTCCAGCACGCCGGTGCGGGCAAGCATTTCCCGGGAAATGTAGATGAGGGCTGCTTTTCCGTCAAAGTGCATTTCCAGAGAGTTCAAAGCTTCCCGTTCCGCCGACAGGACGGACAGGGACTTGGTCTCGAAAATGTGCTTATTCAGCTCCTTGTAATGGCAGCCGGCTTCGATGAGGTCGGCGGCGATCCGGTGGCTCCGGGGAGTGGTGTTGGAGTAGACAAAGCAGCCGGTGTCGGTGGTTAAACCCGTGTAAAGGCAGTCGGCGATCTCCGGCGTCAGGGGAGTGCCCAGCTCCTTCACCAGACCGTAGATCAGCTCCGTAGTGGCGGCGGAATCCGGCTCCAGAAAGAGCCGCTTGGCAAAGCGGGTATTGGAGGGGTGGTGGTCGATGGCCAGTTCCACCTTCCCGAGATAGGGGGCGAGCTTCTCCCCAAACAGCTGCTCGTCGGCAATGTCGGTGGAGACGATGGTTTTCGGCTCAAACGTGTCTTCGCAGCCTTCGGTCAGATATCGGAACTTCCGGGGGATGGGGTCGTTTACAAGGATCCTTGCCCGCTTGCCCATGTTTTTTAAGGCATGGCAGAGCCCGCAGCCGCTCCCTAAGGTGTCCCCGTCGGGATTGCGGTGGCAGAGGATCAGGACGTCTTCGGCTTCCCGCAGGAATGCGGCCGCCTCTTTGCAGTTGATTTCCATGAAGAAACCGCCTTTCGTCGGGATTTATTCGCTTTCTTTTCCGTCTTCGCCCAAGTCGTGGAGGATCCCGTTGATCTTGGCGCTGTAGGCAATGGAGTTGTCGGGGATGAAGTGGAGCTCCGGGCACTTCCTGAGGTGGAGGCGGTTGGCGATCTCCTTGCGGAGGAAGCCGGAAGCGGAGTTTAAACCCTTGATGGACTCTTTGGTGGCGGCTTCCCCTTCCAGAGCGGAGACGTGAACCTTGCAGTGGGAGAGGTCGCCGGAAACTTCGCAGCGGAGGATGCTGAGCATCCGGGAGACCCGGGGATCCTTGACCTCCCGGAGCAGGACGCTGAGTTCCCGTTTTAAATCTTCGGACAGGCGTCCGACTTTATAGCTGGGCATAATTTTTTCCTTTCTTAAAACAGACGAAACGGGCGGACTGTCAGCCCGCCCGTCCGGTAGGGGATCTTAGTCCCGATATTCCTCGACGGTGAAGGCTTCGTAAATGTCGCCTTCCTTGATGTCATTGAACTTGGCAAGGGTCACGCCGCACTCGTAGCCCTGAGCCACCTCTTTGGCATCGTCTTTGAAGCGCTTTAACGAGGCGATGGAATCCACGGCGATGATGATGCCGTCCCGGACCACCCGGATCTGGGCATTGCGGGCGATCTTTCCGTCTAAGACATAGCAGCCGGCCACGGTGCCCACATTGGTGATCTTGTAGACCTGACGGACCTCGATGCGGCCCATTTCGACCTCTCGGGTCTTGGGAGCCAGCATACCCTTCATGGCGGATTTCACGTCTTCGATGGCATCGTAGATGATGCGGTAGAGACGGAGCTCCACGTTCTGTTCCTCGGCAGCCGCCTTCGTATTGGGATCGGGGCGGACGTTGAAGCCGATGATGATGGCGTTGGAGGCGTTGGCCAGCATGATGTCGGAGTTGTTGATGGCGCCGACGCCGGTGTGGATGACCCGCACCCGGACTTCGTCGGTGGAGAGCTTCTCCAGAGACTGCTTCACGGCTTCGGCGGTGCCCTGTACATCAGCCTTAACGATCAGGGGCAGCTCTTTCATCTCGCCCTCGGCAATCTGGCTGAAGAGGTTATCCAGGGTGACCTTCTGATAGGTCTTGAACTGGGCTTCCTTCTGCTCGGAGCGGCGCTGTTCCACCAGCTCCCGGGCCAGACGCTCGTCTTCAACGGCGTTGAAGGTGTCGCCGGCGGCGGGGACCTCGGTCATACCGGTGATCTCCACGGGGATGGAGGGGCCGGCGGAATCCACCACCTGTCCCCGGTCATTGCGCATCTGGCGTACACGGCCGACGGAGGTGCCGGCGATGATGATGTCGCCGGAGTGGAGCGTACCATTCTGGACCAGCAGGGTGGCAACGGGGCCACGGCCCTTGTCCAGACGGGCTTCAATGACTGCACCTTTGGCAAGGCGGTTGGGGTTGGCTTTCAGATCCTGAACGTCGGCGACCAGGCAGATGTTTTCCAGAAGGTCGTCAATGCCCTGACCGGTGACGGCGGAAACGGGGACGCAGATGACGTCGCCGCCCCACTCTTCGGGAACCAGCTCGTATTCGGTCAACTCCTGCTTCACCCGGTCGGGGTCGGCGTGGGGTTTATCCATTTTGTTGATGGCAACGATGATGGAAACACCGGCAGCTTTGGCGTGGTGGATGGCTTCCACCGTCTGAGGCATGATGCCGTCGTCGGCGGCGACCACCAAGATGGCGATGTCGGTGACAGCGGCGCCGCGGGCACGCATGGCGGTGAAGGCCTCGTGGCCGGGAGTGTCGAGGAAGGTAATGTAGCGGTCGCCCACCTTGACACGGTAAGCGCCGATGTGCTGGGTAATGCCGCCGGCCTCGGTGTCGGTGACGTGGGAGTGGCGGATCCGGTCCAGAAGGGAGGTCTTGCCGTGGTCGACGTGGCCCATGACCACCACGACGGGGCTGCGCTCCACCAGATCCTCGGAGGAGTCCTCTTCGTCCTTGATGAGCTTTTCCTCGATGGTGACAATGACTTCCTTCTCGATCTTAGCGTTATACTCCATAGCGACCAGAGAAGCGGTATCGAAGTCGATGACCTCGTTCTGCGCCGCCATTACCCCCATCATCATCAGCTTTTTGATGACGTCGGAAACGGTGACTTTCAATCGGGAGGCCAGCTCGGAGACGGTAATCTCGTCGGGGATCAGTACCTTCAGTTGCTGCTTCCGGGCACGCTCCAGAGCCAGACGCTGGAGCTTCTCGGCTTCGGTTTCCCGCTTGGTGGAGAAGCGCTCTTTCTTTTTGGTCTGGGATTTCTGTTTGATCTTCTGCTTGCGCTGCTGAGAGTCACGGCCGCCTGCAGACTGGGGGGCGATGGTCTCATAGCGCTCGTTGTATTTGTCCAGATTCACGTCGCCGGTGCGGGTATCCACATGGCGGACGGTGCGCTCCTTCTCCACAGGCTCCAAGGGAGCGACAGTGACGGGAGGCTTAGCGGGGGAAGCGGGCTTTGCGGGAGCCGCATTGAAGCCGTTTCTCCGATCCTGACCGGGACGGTTGTTCCGGTTGTCCCGGTTATCGGGGCGGGGGCTCCGGTCATTGCCGAAGCTGGGACGGGCGAAGCGGTCGTTATTCTGGGGGCGGCTGCCGGAAGCATTGTTCCGGTTGTCGTTCCGGAAGGTGCCTTCGTTCCGGGGACGGTCGTTCCGGAAATTCCGGTCGCCGTTCTGGGCAGGGCGGGTGTTGTTGTTCTGGAAGTCGCTGCGAGCGGGAGCTTCCGGCGCTTTGGGAGCGGGCTTCTCCTCGGCCTTCGTTTCAGGGGCTTTGGGAGCGGGCTTCTCCTCGGCCTTCGCTTCGGGGGCCTTGGGAGCGGGCTTCTCCTCGGCTTTCGTTTCGGGGGCTTTGGGAGCGGGTTTCTCTTCGGCTTTCGCTTCGGCTGCCTTGGGAGTCGCTTTCTTTTCGGCGTCGGCCTTGGCTTTTTCGGTGAGAATGGGGGATTTTTCCTTGTTGGAAAAATACTGGTCGAAATTGGCGACCTGCTTGCCCTGAGTGTAGTGTTCAAAGACCACGTTCAGCTCTTCTTCGGAAAGGGCGGTAGCGTGCTTTCTGGGCTCACCGCCGAAATAGCTGTCCAGCAGGTCGATGATCTCCTTTTTAGAGACGTTTAAGTCCCGGGCGACTTCGTGTACGCGATATTTTAATGTCATAGAATCGTTTCCTCCGTTTCGTTGTGGGCGAGGTTCAGCTTCGCAGCAAATCCCTGATCGGTCACGCCGACCACTCCGGTTTTGCGCCCGATCACCTTAGGCATCTCCTCCAGCGTATGGGGAAGGGGAAGCCAGGGGATGGAGCGCTTTTCCGCCAGAAAGCGGACTTCCTTGACGGTTTTCGGTGAAAGATCCGAGGCAGTGAGGAGGAGGAAGACCTCCCCGCGCTCCACGGCAGCTTTCACGGTGTCGAACCCGTAGGTCAGGCGTTTGGCACGCATACATAGGGAAAGGGTGGAATCAAACCGGTTCAATTTTTCTGGATCTTCCTTTCCATAAGGTCATGGGGGTCAGTCTCCGTTTTTCTGAAGCTCCGCCTCCATGGCATCGTAAATTTCATCGGGGATTCTGCACTGGAAGGAGCGCTCGATCCGGCGGTTTTTCCGGGCCTTTTTCAGACACTCGGGAGAGGGGCAGACGTAAGCGCCGCGTCCGGCCTTTTTACCTGTCCGGTCAATGCAGATGTCGCCCTCCGGCGGTTTGACCACACGGACCAGTTCCTTTTTTGGCTTCATTTCTCCGCATCCGGTACACATCCGCAGAGGAACACGTTTGGTTTGCATGGCAGTCTCCTTTCTCCTGTGCCGATTAAGGCTGTTTACTCCGCAGTGGAGGGGATCTCTTCGGCAGGGGCGGGATCCTTCGCAGCTTTTTCGGTATCTAAGTGTCCGCTTTCCGGCCGGATGTCGATCTTATATCCGGTTAGCTTGGCGGCCAGCTTGGCGTTCTGACCCTTGTTGCCGATGGCCAGGGACAGCTGGTTGTCGGGGACAGTGACCTGGCAGATCCGCTCGTCGCCGGGGAGGATCTCCACGCCCAACACGGTGGCAGGGGAGAGGGCCTGGGTGATGAACTCCGCGTCGTCCTCGCTGTATTTCACGATGTCGATCTTTTCACCTTTCAATTCGGCGACCACGGCGGAGATCCGTCCGCCTTTGGGGCCGATGCAGGCGCCGATGGGATCGACGTCGGGGTTTTTGCTCCAGACCGCCATCTTCGTCCGGGAACCGGCTTCCCGGGAAATGGCCTTGATCTCCACGGTGCCGTCGAAGATCTCGGGAACTTCCCGTTCAAAGAGCCGCTTGACCAGATCCTTGTGGGTCCGGGAAATTTTCAGGGTGCAGCGTTTTTCCAGATTGACCACGTCCACGACGTAAACTTTGATCCGGTCGCCCTCTTTCAGGTTGTCGTTGGGCAGCTGCTCGTTTTTGAAGAGGATCACCTCATTGTGGTCGATCTCCACGGTGGCGTTGCCGGTAGCGGGTTCCACCTTCTGGACCACGGCGGTGAGGATCTCGTAGACTTTATTCTGGAACTGCGCCACCAGCTGGGAGCGTTCCGCTTCCCGGATGCCCTGACGGATGACGTGCTTGGCGGTCTGGGCGGCGATGCGGCCGAACTGCTTGGTGTCCAGCTTCATCTCCACGGGCTGCCCCACCCGGGCGGCGGGGTCGTAGGCGATGGCTTCGTCCAAAAGGATCTCGGTTTCGGGGTCTTCCACATATTCGTCTACGACCATCTTGGTGATGGAGACGGTGAACTGGCCCTTTTCGGGGTTGATGACGACGTTTACGTTGTCAGTGGCCTGATAGTCCCGCTTGACAGCGATGACGATGGCGTTCTTGATCTTTTCGATCAGATAGTCTGCGCTGATGCCTTTTTCCATTTCCAGCAGCTGAAGCGCATCGAAAAAATCTTTCATTTCTTTGGTGTTCATGACGGACCTCCATTTTATCTAGACGGATTCTTAAAAGGGCATTTCGTCCTTGCGGCGTACAAAGCGGAGCGAGGAGAGGGCATATTCGTGATCTTCTCCGTCGGCATCGGTGACAACAATGGTTTTTCCTTTGTATTCTTTTAAAGTGCAGACCGGCTCTTTTTCGCCTTTTAACGGCTCAAACAAACCGATGGTGACTTTCTGTCCCAGGGTCTCGGTGAAGTGGAAGTCCCGTTCCAGCGCCCGGTCCATTCCTGCGGACCAGACCTCCAGGTAGTAGCTCTGGGGGATGGGGTCGGCTTCATCCAGCAAAGGATCCAGCCGTCGGCTCATGGCCTCGCAGGCGTTGATATCCACGCCGCCTTCTTTGTCGATGATGATGCGGAGAAAGTAGCTGGCGCCTTCCTTTTCAAAGCGGACGTCCCAGAGCTTCAGCCCCAGTTCTTCCGCAATGGGCTCGGCCAGTTTCCAGACTGTTTCGATGATGCTGCTTTTGCTCATGCTTTCAACCTTTCCGTAAAAAGTTCCCTAACAAAAGTGAAAGACCGGGAAGTTCCCAGCCTTTCTATCATTCCATATTTTATCTTTTCATAGTATAACACGCTTTTCCTGAAAATGCAAGGCTTTTTCGGCTTTTTTTAAGATTTTTCGAAAAAGGCCGGGCGTCAGGCGAGATTTTCGGAAAAGTTCAAGATTTTGTAACAAACCGAAGCGGGAAATCTGTTACTATTTGTAATAGAAGCTGTAACTATTTGTTACCATTTACAAAGAGCAGAAAAAATTCCGAAAAAACGCCGGTTTTTCTTGCTTTTTTTCGGAAAATGCGCTAGAATAAAAAATGTATACTTAGGGTCGTTGCGGGCTTTTTTCGGCGTGCCGCCCCATGATACCCGAAAACCATATCATACTTGAATAAAGGGGTAGATATTATGTCCAATCGTCTTTTCCAGGGCGTTGTCCATCAGATGCGGGACACCATCGACCGTGTGATCGGCGTGATCGATGAAACGGCGTCCATCATCGCCTGCAGCGATCTGTCGAAGATCGGGACCAACAGTGACTACTATGCGGCGGATTTTGGCGACTCCCACGATGTTTTCGTCCGGGACGGCTACACCTACAAACCCTTCGGGCCCCACATCAAGGCGGATTACGCCGTTTTCGTGGAAGGCACCGACGAGATGGCTGCCCGCTACGCTTCCATTCTCGCCATCTCCCTTTCCAGCATCAAGCAGTACTACGATGAAAAGTACGACCGCAACAACTTCATTAAAAGCGTTGTGCTGGACAACATCCTGCCCGGCGACATTTACATTAAAGCCAGAGAGCTGCATTTCAACATCGACGTGAACCGGGTGGCGCTGCTGATCCGGGTGGTCTCCACCAACGATGTTTCTGCTTACGAGGTCATCCAGAACCTATTCCCGGACAAGCAGAAGGACTTCGTCTTCAATATCAGTGAGACTGACATCGTCCTGATTAAGGAGATCAAGGCCGGCATCGAATCGAAGGATCTGGAGAAGCTGGCCAGATCCATCG
>OLGA01001941.1_pt1 | contig 15501 bp, 14 predicted proteins | sample 1604881 | NCBI WGS metagenome assembly OLGA01 (sample SAMEA3888896, study PRJEB22519) | human gut metagenome | biome: human gut; feature: human-associated habitat; material: faeces | place: Denmark | collected 2009
CACCATCGAATACGCCCTGCGCCGCGGTGTGAATATCATCGACGTGCCCATCGTGGAATAGAAAAAGGACGGCGCAAGGCCGTCCTTTTCTGTTTTCTTTATAAGTCGAACACGCCCATGATGGCGATGCCGACGACCACAAGAGCGATCATCGCGTAGTGCTTCCACGAGAGCTTTTCCTTGAGGAACAGGCGGCTCCACAGCACGCTCGCCGCGCAGTAGGAGCTGATGATGGGCGCGGACATGGCAAGGTGCTCGGTATCCGCGATGGCATAGATGTAGGCAAATTGGCCCGCGGTCTCGCAGACCGCGCCGAGGTACTTCGGCGCCTCCCTTTTGGGAATAAGGCGGTCCCTGCGGATCAGCACGACGTAGACGAAGCACACCACGGCGGCAAAGAGGAACGTCAGCTCATAGGCACAGTTGGCGGAGGCTGCCGCTTGCTTGGCGCATTCGTCTAGTGTGGCATACATGCCGCTGTCAATGGCCTGTGCGGTCAGCGTTTCGAGCACGCGGTTGTCCGCAAAGGTGCCCGCCGCGTCGAGCAGGCAGTAGGCCACCGGCAGCGCGAGGGCAAGAAAGCTCTTGGCGTACTTGCGGTTGCCCTCGGCCTGACGCGCCGCGCGCAGCTCGGGGTCCTCGGTCGCGTCCACCACGCCGAGGCCGATGGCGCCTACGCACACGAGCAGCACGGCGAAGATGGCAAGCGGGGAATAATCCTCGCCGCCGAGGAACACAAGCGTCATCACGGCGACGAGCGCGCCGGAGGAATTGCAGATGGGCGACGAGACGGACAGCTCAATGTACCGCAGCCCCAGATAGCCGAGCGTCATCGAGCCGATGTAGAGCAGCGACACGGGCAGGTAGGTGAGGATGATAGAAAAGCTGATCTCCGTCCCGCCGACGAAGATCTCAAACGCCGCGTGCAGACCCATGACGACGCCGACTGCCATGACCATTTTGAGATGGCTGAGACGGTCGTCCTCGTCGCGGCAGCCGATTTTGGAAAAGAGGTCGCTGCCGCTCCAGCAGAGCAGCGCGATGAGAGAAAGCCAGAACCACATATAGAATTGTCAAACTCCTTTATATCTGTCAGTATTTTGAGATCAAAAAACGGACAGTCTCCGGCGGGGGTCTGCGCCGGAAATGACGGTTGGTGAGGGGAGTCCTTCGGATCAGCATAGCAAGACCCTCCTGACAATATAGAGTCAGGGCAGTGTGACCAGCCCTGCGTCAAGCATTTTTTGCAGCGAGAGCAGTACGCCGAGCTTGGCGTGGTACCAGGTCAGGCCGCCCTGGTAGTAGACTGCGTAGGGCGGACGGATGGGGCCGTCGGCGGACAGCTCGATGGAGCTGCCCTGCACGAACGCGCCCGCCGCCATGATGACCTGCGAATCGTAGCCGGGCATATCGCCGGGGACGGGGTCCACATAGCTGTCCACCGGTGCGGCGGACTGGATGCCCTTGCAGAAGGCGAGCATCCCCTCGGGGCTTTTCAGCTCGACGCATTGGATGATGTCGTGCCGCTCCTCGCTTGCGGCGGGAACGACGCGGAAGCCGAGGGACTCGTACACGGCGGCGGTGAACACCGCGCCCTTGACCGCGCCGGAGACGACATTCGGCGCGAGGAAGAAGCCCTGATAGAGCGAGGGCATCAGCCCGAGGTTCGCGCCGACCTCCTGCCCGAGCCCGGGCGCGGAGAGACGGTAGGCGCAGCGGTCCACGCACTTTTGCGTACCGGCGATGTAGCCGCCGATGGGCGCAAGACCGCCGCCGGGGTTCTTGATGAGGCTGCCGACGATCATGTCCGCGCCGACGTCGCTCGGCTCGACCGTCTCGACGAACTCGCCGTAGCAGTTATCGACCATGATCGTCACATCGGGCTTGACCGCGCGGCAGACAGCGATGGCCTCGCCGATCTGCGCGACCGAGAGCGTCGGACGCGGCTGGTAGCCCTTGGAGCGCTGGATGTGGATGAGCTTCGTTTTCGCCGAGATGGCGGCGCGGATGGCGGGAAGATCAAAGCTGCCGTCGTCGAGCAGATCGACCTGCCGGTAGCTTACGCCGTATTCGGCGAGCGAGCAGGGCGAGGGGCGGATGCCGATGACCTCCTCGAGCGTATCGTAGGGCTTGCCGGAGATGGCGAGCAGCTCGTCGCCGGGCAGCAGGTTCGCGCTCAGCGCGACGGCGAGCGCATGGGTGCCGCAGGTGATCTGCGGACGAACCAGCGCGGCCTCGGTGTGGAAGGCGTCGGCGTAGACGCGCTCTAAATTGTCGCGGCCCTCGTCGTCGTAGCCGTAGCCGGTCGAGGCGGCGAAGTGCGTGGCGTTGACGCGGTTCTTCTGCATCGCGGCGAGCACCTTCGCCTGATTGATCTCCGCGCGCGCGTCGATCTCCGCGAAGCGGGGGCGGAGCGTTTCGAGTATTTTTTCGCCGTAGGCGAGGACCTCCCCGCTCACGCCGAGGGCTTGGTAAGTATCAGCGGCTGTCATATCAAGGCTCCTTTTTCAATGTATCGGGAAACTGCACGCCGTTGCACTTGAGGACGAAGCGCAGCGGGTAGTCGCGGTCGAGGTAGTTTTTCTCGAACCACACATAGGTCGCGACGGGGAGCTGGCGCAGCTCGGGGGCCTCGCAGCGCAGGGCGTCGAAGGTCATGCGGTCGCCGGAGAGCAGCGCCGCCGCGACGTCCATCTGCCCCTCCGCGCGCAGACGGTCGAGGCAGGCGTCCAGAATGACGGCGCAGGCGCGTTCCTCGTCCGTCTCGGCGTAGTCCTCGCGGTGGGCGAGCCAGTAGAGAAATTCGTCGGGGTCGAGGTCGAGATGCGTCGTGACCTGCGAGAGCTTGTAGAAGCCCGCACGGTCGTTCGCCTTGAGCACGTCGATGAGGTAGGCGATGAGGTTTTCGTCGAGCATCAGGCAGTCGCAGAACACCTCGAAGGCGTGCTTGCCCGCGTCGGGATCGGGGGCCGGCTCGTCCGCCTCCCCGGCGGGAGCGGGCGGCTCCTCCGGCTGCGGCGCGCCGCCGAGCGCCATGCGCGCGAAGAGCGCGCGGGCAAAGTCCTCCTCATGGAAGCCGTCTAACAGACCGTCCGGCAGCGCGTCGCCCGCCGCGCGGGCGCAGCGGCGCACGAAGTCCGGCACGCTGACGTTTTTCAGCGCGGCCTGCAGGCTCATCGCGCGCTCCTCGGGCGTTTCGCCGCTGAGGGCAATGCCCTCGGGCGCGGCAAGCGTACCCTCGCACAGCGCGTTCATATACTTGAGGTAATAATCGCAAAGCTCCATCGTGATGCTCCCAAATTTCAAAAGTGAATACAATGTATCATACCGCGCGGGAAAATGCAAGGGCCGCGCTTGCAAGGAGCGGACGGATATGGTAAAATCAAAATGAACTCACAATGCGTGAGGAGAGAAAGAAAAGGAGGAAGCGGTCATGAAGCACAAGCGGAGCCTTGAGGCACTGATCGTCGGCTTTGTGCTGACCATTGCGGTCAGCTTTTTCAGCACGAAGATAGCGGGAGCTGTGCTCGCTGTGTCGCTTATTCAAATGTTTCTCTTTTACCGCTGCCCGCACTGCGGGTACGGGCTTTACAATGTCCACGGCAGGATGCCGAGCTGCTGCCCCAACTGCGGCGAGGATCTGTAAAGCGAAGCCTGCCGCATCCGCGTGAAGGGAGTGTGAGCTATGCGAAGGACCCGCCGCAGCGGCGGATTTTTCCTCTGTCTGCTGCTCAATCTGCTGCTGAATTGGGAGGGCGTCATCCCTGCGGCGATTTTATTTGCGCTGCACCATTGGCGCGGCTGGCCGCTTTGGTGGGCGGGAGCTGCGCTTGCGCTCTGGCTCGGCGGGCTGATCGTTTGGATGCTTGTCCTCGGCTGGGCGAGCGACTGCGGCAGCCGCCGCGACGAGCCGCGGGAGAACAAGAATCCCTATTCCGCCAAGCAGTACCCGAACAGCGGGTCTGCGGCGGACAAAAAGACGGAATAGACAGAACGAAGAAATGCGCGAGCGTTACCGCTCGCGCATTTGCTCAAAGAGGGCAAGATTCTTCCGCAGCCGCTCCTCCTGCGGCGAGCGCTCGACGGCATTCCGGCAGGCATCGGCGGCGTTTTCCGCGTCGCCGAGATGGGCATACGCCAGCGAGAGCAGGTCGTAGGGCAGACTTCCCCAGGCGTCCGCCTCGCAGATGTAGGTGCGCGGGCGCTCGGTGATGGCAAGCGCGGCGCGCAGCACATCGACCAGCCCGTACCAGCGCTCCTGCGCGTAGAGGAGCTGCGCGTAGTCCATGTACGGCTCGCGCAGGTGCGGAGCCTCCGCGACGGCGCGGTGCAGCCAGCGCTCCGCCTCGGTGTCCTGTTCAAGCGCGCGCAGGCAGCGGGCGATGTAGCGCATCGACGCGCAGCGTTCGTCCGCCCAGACGGCGGAGGGCAGCGTCAGGTGCCGCGCGAGCGTTTCAATGGCCTTCTGCCACTCGCCGCGGAACATATACTCCCGCCCAAGGTAGTGGCAGTTTCGGTCGTTCTGCGGGTCCTCCCGAACGGCCAGCTCCAGCAGCGGCAGATATTGCCCGCGGGACTTCGTTTCGTCGGGGTGATGGTCGAGCTGCACGCCGGCCGCGTCCACGAAGCGCTCCGCGCCCTCGCCGGTGTAGGAGAGCGTCTCATGCACCGGACTTGCCCAGCGGTAGCAGCCGTTTTTGTGAATTTTATCCGCCCAGAACACCATGCCCTCGCTGCCGTCGGGGCGGAAGCTCCAGGTGTAGCGGTAGCGGGCGCGGGTGGTGTCCGGCTGCCATGCGCGCTCCAGCGCGGCGCGCCAGCCGGGGTGGAACTGCTCGTCGAGATCGATGGCGCAGCAGATGTCCGCGTCGGCGGGAATGAGCCCCAGCGACTCGTTCCGCGCCGTGTCGAAGCGCCACGGCGAGACGACCGTCTCGCCCACAATGGCTCCACGTGCGCGCAGACGCTCCACGGTGTCGTCGCTTGAACCGGTGTCGAGCACGCAGACATAGTCGGCCTCGGACATTGAGTCCATGAAGCGGTCAACGAACTGCGACTCATTTTTGCAGATGGCGTAAACGCATACCTTCAAAGCGAATATCCCTCCCATGCTATGTAGGCGGCGCGGAATTTCCGCGCCGCGTTGCTTTGCTTCTCTCAGGTGGCGAGCAGACCCGCCGCGCGCAGACTGGCGAGCAGCGCGTTGAGCTGAGCCGCCGTGTTGCCGGGATCGGTGGTGTCTGCGACCGCCGCCGCGGGACTGATCGTCGCCGCAGGGCCGGTGGGGCCGACAGGCCCCTGCGGACCGTCAGCACCGACAGGACCCTGCGGGCCGGTAGGCCCGGTGGGTCCGATGGGACCGGCAGGACCGACAGCACCGGCGGGGCCAGCAGCGCCGGTCACGCCGGCGGGACCCTGCGCCCCCTGTGCGCCCTGCGGACCCTGCGGGCCGGCAGGACCCGTGGGACCCTGTGCTCCCTGCGCGCCCGCAGGACCGGCAGGACCCTGCGGGCCTTGCAGACCCTGCACGCCCTGCGGCCCCGTGGGACCGATGGGACCGGGAACGCCCTGAATGCCCTGCACGCCCTGCGGACCGGTCGGCCCGATCACGCCGTAGGGCGGATACGGAGGCGGCGGGGGAGGCGGGAACGGACGCGGGCAGCACTGCTGGTCGCAGCCGCAGCTGCTGCCGCAATTACCCTGATAACGATTGATAGCGATCACCCTCCTTGATTTTTCGGCGGTGTGCCGCCGAAGCGCAGACGATACGCCTGCGTTTCAGTCTATGCGCGAGGACGCAAAAGGGTCCCGCCGTGTACGCGGCGGAACCCTTCGGGAAACGGTATTTTCTTGTGCGCGAGGCTTATAGCGCGGCGCGGAGTGCCTCCACGCGGTCGCACTTTTCCCACGCGACGCCCAGCTCCTCGCGGCCCATGTGACCGTAGGCGGCGAGCTGACGGTAGATCGGGCGGCGCAGGTCAAGGTCGCGGATGATGGCGGTCGGGCGCAGGTCAAAGACCTTCTCGACGGCCTCCTCGAGCTTCGTATCGGCGACTGTGCCGGTGCCGAAGGTCTCGACGAGCACGCTCACGGGATGCGCCACGCCGATGGCGTAGGCGAGCTGCACCTGGCACTTCGACGCAAGACCGGCAGCCACGATGTTCTTGGCGATCCAGCGCGCGGCATAGGCGGCGGAGCGGTCCACCTTCGTCGGGTCCTTGCCGGAGAAGCAGCCGCCGCCGTGCGGGGCGCTGCCGCCGTAGGTATCGACGATGATCTTGCGGCCCGTCAGACCGCTGTCGCCCTGCGGGCCGCCGATGACGAAACGGCCGGTCGGGTTAACATAAAACTTTGTCTCGCTGTCCAGCAGGCCCGCGGGGATGGTGGGCTTGATGACCAGCTCGATCATATCGCGGCGGATGGTCTCCAGCTCCGCCTCGGGCGCGTGCTGCGTGGAGACGACCACGGTGTCGATGCGCTTGGGCTTGCCGGCCTCGTCGTATTCGACCGTGACCTGCGTCTTGCCGTCGGGACGCAGATAGTCCACAAGACCCTGCTTGCGCACCTCGGTCAGGCGCTTGGCCATCTTGTGCGAGAGTGAGATGGCCAGCGGCATCAGCTCCGGCGTTTCGTCGCAGGCGTAGCCGAACATCATGCCCTGGTCACCCGCGCCGTTGTCGAGGTCGCTCGCGCCGCTTTCCTTGTTCTCATAGGAGTTATCGACGCCCATGGCGATGTCGCCGCTCTGCTCGTCGATGTTGGTGATGATGCCGCAGGTGTCGCAGTCGAAGCCGTATTTCGCGCGGTCGTAGCCGATCGAGCGGATGACCTCACGCGCGATCTTGGGAATATCGACGTAGCAGCTCGTCGTGATCTCGCCCATGATGTGGACAAGGCCGGTGGAGACGGTCGTCTCGCAGGCGACGCGGCCGTTGGGGTCCTTTTCCAGAATGGCGTCGAGCACCGCGTCGGAGATCTGGTCGCAGATCTTGTCGGGATGCCCTTCGGTGACGGACTCGGAGGTGAATAAACGCTTTGCCATGATTCTTCTTTCCTTTCTTTTCTCGCGGGAGCACAAAAAAAGCGCTCGGCCGAATCGGTCGAGTGCGAAAACTTTTTGCTTTCCCTCATCTTTCGATTCGTTCGACGGATTTGGCACCTTGCGCTGCAGGTTGCCGTGGTATCATCGGGCCGTTCCCTCCACCACTCTTGATGAAGTATGAACTTGTCTGGTATTTGCTGAAATTATTCTACCCGGATTCCCATGTGATGTCAACAGATATTTCAAGAATTTGTGCAAATGCTTGACTTTGCCCTTTCTTATGCTACAATAGCCACAGCAAGAAATGCGAGAGTCATCGGAGGACCTGCGGCCGCAGCCGCAGCGGTCGAGAAGATGTCGGATGCGTCCGGTCAAAAAAGGGACCGGATTTTTTTTGCTCATTTTCAAGAGGGGAGAGAGTGTCATGGTATTCAGCAGCGCCAGCTTTCTGATCTTTTTCCTGCCGTGCCTGCTTGTCCTGTATTTCCTTGTGCCGCGGCGCTGCCGCTATCTGAGGAACCTTGTCCTGCTGGCCTTTTCGCTGGCGTTCTATGCCTGCGGCGGGCCGAAATTTCTGCTGCTCATGCTGCTCTCCATCGCCATCAACTACGCCGGCGGGCTGCTGGCGGGGCCGACGCACCGCGTGGGGACGCGGCGGCTCGGCATGACGCTTGCCGTGGTGCTGGGGCTTGCGCTGCTGGGCTGGTTCAAGTACGCGGGCTTCTTCGGTGAGATGCTCCACGCTCTGCTGCCGGTCGTTCCGGTGCCGCAGGTGACGCTGCCCATCGGCATCTCCTTCTTCACCTTTCAGGGCCTGAGCTACGTCATCGACGTGTACCGCGGCGACGCTGCGGTGCAGCGCGACCCGCTCAAGCTCGCGCTTTACATCGCCTTCTTTCCGCAGCTCGTCGCCGGTCCCATCGTGCGCTACACCACCGTCGCGGAGGAGATCGACGAGCGGCATGAGTCCGTCTCCGAATTCTCCGCCGGCGCGGTGCGCTTCCTCTTCGGCCTCGGCAAGAAGATGCTGCTGGCGAACGCCGTGGCGCGGATCGCGGATGCGGCCTTTGCCGCCGTTATGCCCTCGGTGCTTTTCGCGTGGCTGGGCGCGGTGGCGTACACCTTCCAGATCTACTTCGATTTCTCCGCCTATTCCGATATGGCCATCGGCCTCGGGCGAATGTTCGGCTTCCACTTTTTGGAGAATTTCAATTACCCCTATGTCGCACGGAGCGTCACGGAGTTCTGGCGGCGCTGGCATATTTCACTTTCCACATGGTTCCGCGACTATGTGTATATCCCGCTCGGCGGCAACCGCTGCTCGAGGGTGCGCAATGTGTGGAACCTCTTCGTCGTCTGGTTCCTGACCGGAATGTGGCACGGCGCGAGCTGGAATTTCATCGCCTGGGGACTTTGGTTCTTTGTGCTGCTCGTGGGGGAAAAGCTCCTCTGGGGCAAGGCTCTGGAGCGTCTGCCGTCGCTCGTGCGCCACGCCTACGCGATGGTGCTGGTCGTATTCAGCTGGGTGCTCTTCCGCGCCGAGACGCTCACGGCTGCGGCGGCCTACTTCGCCGCCATGTTCGGCAGCAGCGGCGTGTGGTGCGGCAGCCGCGCCGTGTATTACGCGCTGGAGTTCTGGCCGGAGCTGCTGTGCTGCTGCATCGCCGCGCTGCCGGTGAAGCAATGGCTGGAGACGGTGCTTCAAAAGTGGGACGCCGCGCCCGCCCGCGCCGTGCTGACGTGGGGCCCGAAGCTCGCGGCGATGGCGCTGCTGGCGTGCTCATACTGCAAGCTCGTTACGGGATCGTTCAATCCCTTCATCTACTTCCGGTTCTGAGAGGAGGCGCCGACATGAAAAAATTCAGCGAGTGGGCGATGGCCCTGCTCTTTTCCGGCACACTCCTGGTCCTGATGGCCGCGACCATCCTGCTGCCGAAGGAGCGCTACTCCTACTACGAAAACCGCAACCTCTCCGCCTTCCCTGAGATCAGCGTCGAGAGCATCGCAAACGGTAAGGTCTTCGGCGAGCTGGAGACCATGTTCTGCGACTACGCTGCCTGGCGCACCGCCGCGCTCCGCGCGGTGACCTGGTGCGACCTGAACCTTTTCCACCGCCCCGTGGTGAACGAGGTCGTCGTCACGCCCGACGCGCTGCTCGAGGAGCTCTACACCATGCCCGACACCGCCGAGGATATCGTGCGCGAGGCCGACACCGTGGCGGCGGACAACGCCGCGCTGCGCGATCAGATCGAGGCTTACGGGGGATACTACTGCTATCTCGCCGTGCCCTGCCAGTACGCCTACTACGAGGACGCATATCCCGCCTACCTCGAAAACCGCGCCGCCTACACCGCCGCGGAGCGCGCGGCGCTCCGCGAGGCCATGGAGGCGCGGGGCATCGCCTATGTGGACATGGGCGAGATCTTTGATGCCGAGGGCCATCTGCCGGAGTTCAGCTCAAAGGTGGACAACCACTACGGCCTGCGCGGCGCGTATGTGACCTACCGCGCGGCGGCGGAACGGCTCGCGGCGGACGGCTGCGCGCTCCGCGTTCCCGAGGAGGGGACGGACGTGACCTTCTCCGCGCTGCCCAATCCCTACATGGGCTCGCGCACGCGCAAGCTGCTCGGCCTGCGCGGCAACGATGAAAAGCTCCTCACGGCCTCGTTCGCCGAAGACATCCCCTTCACCCGCTTTGATAACGGCGCGGCGGCGGAGGCCACGGTCTACGCGCTTCCGGGCAGCGACGCCGAGCCGCTGACCTACGGCCTCTACATGGGCGGCGACATTGCTGAGACGGTCATCCGAACCGACCGCCCCGAGCTTCCCAACGCCCTGATCTTCGGCGACAGCTTCACCAATCCGGTGGAGTGCCTTGCCTACTACAGCTTCAACGAGCTGCGCTCGGTCGACCTGCGCCACTACACGGTGCAGAGCCTGAGCGACTACATCGCGGCCTATCAGCCCGACGTGGTGCTGTGTGTCCGCGACTATCAGAGTCTTCTCCTGCGGGAGTTCAACGGAAATTTCTTCAGTTAACTGCCGCAAAAGCCGGACAGAAAGGAGGCAGAACGCCTTGCGGATCACGCTTTCCGATCATTTTACCTACCAAAAGCTTCTGCGCTTCACGATGCCCAGCATCGTCATGATGATCATCACCTCGGTCTACAGCATCGTGGACGGCTTCTTTGTCTCCAACTGCGTGGGCAAGAACGCCTTCGCCGCGCTCAACCTCATCTTCCCCGTGCTCATGGCGCTCTCCGCCTTCGGCTTCATGGTCGGCACCGGCGGCAGCGCCCTCATCGCCAAGACCCTCGGCGAGGGAAAGACGAAGGAGGCGAACGGCATCTTCTCGATGCTCGTCGCGATCCTGGCGGTCGGCGGCGCGGTGCTCGCCGCGGTCTTCTTCGTGTTCATCCGACCGATCTCCTATGCCGTCGGCGCGACGGAGCTGACCATCGACGACTGCGTGCTCTATGGGCGCATCCTGCTCGTCTCGCTGCCGCTCTTCATGCTGCAAAACAGCTTTCAGAGCTTCCTTGCCACGGCGGAAAAGCCGGGCTTCGGGCTGAAGGTGACGGTGTTCGCGGGCTTGACGAACGTGGTGCTCGACTTCCTGCTCGTCTATGTCCTTCCGTTCGGACTTGCGGGCGCGGCGCTCGCCACCGCCCTTTCGCAGGCGGTCGGTGCGGCCATTCCGCTCGTTTACTTCCTGCGCGAGAACGACACGCCGCTGCGGCTCGGACGGCCGTGCTTTGACCTGCGTGCGCTTTGGCGGGCCTGCTGTAACGGCTCGAGCGAGATGGTGAGCAATCTCTCCGGCTCGCTCGTCGGCATTCTCTACAACGTGCAGCTCATGGCCATCGCGCAGGAGGACGGCGTGAGCGCCTACGGCGTTCTGATGTACGTCGACTTCATCTTCAAGGCATTTTTCTTCGGCTATTCCATCGCCGTCACGCCGGTCGTCGGCTACCACTACGGCGCACAAAACCATGCGGAGCTCAAAAGCCTCCTGCGCAAGAGCCTGATCATCACCGTGCTCGTGAGCCTCGTCATGACCGGCGCTTCCGTGACCCTTGCCGGCCCTATCGCCGACCTCTTTGTGGGCTACGACGCGGCGCTGCACGATATGACGGTCAACGCCCTGCGCATCTACTCCGTCTCGTTCCTCGTCTTCGGCTTCAACATTTTCGGCTCGGCGTTCTTCACCGGGTTGAACGACGGCACGGACAGCGCGCTCATTTCGTTCCTGCGGACGCTGGTGTTTCAGGTCGCGGCGATCTTGCTGCTGCCGAGGTGGCTGGACATCAACGGCATCTGGCTCGCCGTCACCGCCGCGGAATCGCTCACGCTGCTCGTCACCGTTTCGCTCCTTGCCGCGAAACGGAGAAAATATCACTACTGAGCCGAAAAATTCCCGCCGCGCGGCGGGAATTTTCGCGGAATTTATAATTTGGTAATGACTTTTTCCGCCGCATAGGGTACAATGCAGGATAAGCTATTTTCACGATCGGAGGGATCGACCTTGAATTCTCTGCGCCGCCGCATCGACCGCTTCTGCGTGCTGCATCCGAACTTCGGCATTCCGAACCTGATGCTCTACATCGTCATCGGCAACATCGCCTTCTATCTGCTCTCCCTGTTCTCCACGCTTGACGGAGGCTCCTTTTACTCCATTCTCAGCTTCAGCTGGGCGGGCCTCAAGCAGGGGCAGCTTTGGCGGCTGCTGTCCTTCAGCTTTTTGCCGACGGACATGCGACCCTTCTGGCTGCTGGTGAGCTGCTATTTCTACTACTGGATCGGCTCGACGCTCGAGCGCGAGTGGGGTACGGCGAAGTTCACCATCTACTACCTCAGCGGCGTGCTGCTCACGGCGCTCGGCGCGGTCATCACGAGTCTGATCACCGGATACGACTGGCAGGTGGCGGGCGCGACCTATGTGAATTTTGCCATGTTCTTCGCCTTCGCCACGCTCTATCCCGACGCGCAGGTGCTGCTGTTCTTCTTCATTCCGGTCAAGATCAAGTGGATGGCCATTCTGGATGCGTGCTACTTCGCGTACATCATCTTCTTCTGCGCCGTCTCCCGCTATTGGATCGGCGTGGTGCTGCCGCTCGTGGCGCTGCTGAACTTCTTTGTGTTCTTCGCGCCGGAGCTGGGGCGCTTTGCCAAGCGGGAGCAGACGCGGACCAAGCAGGCGGCGCACTTCCACAACGCCGTCCGCCAGACGCAGCGCGAGCAGCAGAGTCAGGGCTACCGCCACAAGTGCGCGGTCTGCGGCCGCACCGATGTCACGAATCCAGAGCTGCAGTTCCGCTACTGCTCCAAGTGCGCGGGCTATCACTGCTTCTGCTCCGACCACATTTTCAACCACGTCCACTTTACGGACGAAAATCCCTGAGGGAATAATGACGTTGTATAGGAAATGAGCACAATTTCGATTTGCTTATAAGGACATACAACATACAGCACTATTAGACTCATTTGAACAAAGTATGTTGTGCCTTGGTTTTGCAAGACTTGCGTTTTACTCAACCCTAAATATTTTATGAGAAGGAGGTGTGACTATGGACGGGGGATGCGATTGGATTTGCGACTATTGTGGAGCTTATATGAATGATCAATCTGGATTTGATGTATCTGGAGGAACTTGGGTGTGTACAGAGTGTGGTGCATTAAATGACGTCAGTGAAGACAATACACTTGATTTACTGGGGATGCTTGCTAAAGGTATTACCGAGTTTATTACATCGCCTCTGAAGACGCCAGATGACGAATGAATAAGAAATGACTTTACGGACGAAAATCCCTGAGGAGGCATTGTTATGGCATTGACCAGAGAGCAGGCATGGGACCTGCTCAACGAGTACAACAAGGGTGAATTTCACCTCAAGCACGGTCAGATCGTCGGCGACGTGATGCGCTGGTACGCAAATGAACTGGGCTACGGCGACGAGGCCGACTTCTGGGAGACCGTGGGTCTCCTGCACGACCTTGACTTTGAGATGTATCCCGACGAACACTGCATCAAATCGCAGGAGATCATGCGGGAAAAGGGACTGGATGAGCGCCTGATCCGCGCGACCGCCAGCCACGGCTACGGCCTGCATTTCGACGGCCTGCCCGAGCCGCAGCACGAGATGGAGAAGGTCCTCTTTGCCGCCGACGAGCTGACCGGCCTCATCGGCGCGGTCGCCCTCATGCGCCCGAGCAAGAGCGTGGACGACCTTGAGGTCAAGTCCGTCAAGAAGAAGTACAAGGACAAAAAGTTCGCCGCCGGCTGCTCGCGCGAGGTCATCGAGCGCGGCGCGGAGATGCTCGGCTGGGATCTCGATACCCTCATCGAGCGCACCATCCTCGCCATGCGCGCGAGCGAGCACGTCGATTGAAACGCATAGAAAAAAGCGGAGACTGTCGAACAGTCTCCGCTTTTTTTATGCGCTGTTTCAGTAGGGGCAGGGGAACGCGGAGAACACCGCGTGGCGGTTCATCGTGGTAAAGGGGTAGGCGTAATAAGTCTCGCTTCCGGGAACAGGCACAAAATCGCCGGTTTCGTCATTCCATTCCCGACGGGTGATGGTCTGCATGATCTCGCCGGCATCGCCGTTCCACGCGACCAGATAGCTCTCGGTGTCGATGGTGATGTCGCTGCCGCGGTCGGCACACGCCGCGTAGAGCGCGCCGTCGGACTCCACAAAGCGGCCTGTGGCGAGCCATTCGTCGGCAAGCTCCGCGCTGACGTGCTCGCACAGCAGCGCGCGCAGCTCGTCGAGCGTGTTCACGTCGCCCAGCATGACGCGGGCGAGGGGAAGACCGTCCACTGTGATGTCGGGCGCGCCGCTGTCCACGGGCGGGGTGGTCATGTTGAACCACGACCAGAGTGTTTTGGTGGTGTAATAGTCCGCAATGATGATCTCGTCCTGCGGCACATTGAGCAGAGACTGTGTGTGGCTGTCGAGCGCGTTGTAGAAGTGGCTGTAGGGGATCTCGAAGGTCTGCGGCCCCGAGGCGTAGGGCCCGAGGACATAGGCGTCGAAGTTGACGGTCATGCCGCTGCCGCTGAAATAAAAGTGCGCGTTGGAGGAGAGGTCATAAACGTAGGAGTAGAAATCATCGTAGAGGTAATCGTCCAGTCCCTCTTCGTAGATCCTGTTCACGATCTCCGAGGCGAGCGTATCGACCAGCGTTTTGCCGAGTGCACTGTCGGTGGAGGACTGCGCGTTGAGCGCGTCGAGCGTCAGAAATTCGCCGGTGGTGAGATCGAAGCTCCAGGTGAGGGTGGAGGTGTTCGGATGCGCGCCGCCGTAGAAGGCGTAGGCATTGGCAAGCACGCTGATGAGCCCGTCGGTCTGGTAGACGACCTCGCCGAGCAGTTCATCCTCGTAGTAGATGTACTCAAAGGACATGGAGTCACTGCCGTAATGGTCGCGCGCCTCCTGAGCCAGCTCCGACTCGTTGGAGAGCACCGCGGCGTAGCAGCGCTCCATCTCGGCGTTGAAGGCGTCGCGCACGGCAACCGTCGCGCTCTGTGTGGCTGCGGCGCCGGGTTCATAGAGCGCGCCGTCGGCGGTGCGAAGCTCAAGCTGCGGCAGCTCATAATTTGTGTGCAGCAGGAGCGTGCCGTCGTCGGCAGTGTAGGTCGATTCATGGGTGAGCGGCGTGCCGACGGCGAAGGTCAGCTCCGGCGTCTCCGGCTGGGAGGGCTTTGGAGCATCGGGCTCGCTCGGATCGACCTTGACGGCGCAGGCGCCGAGTGACAGCGCCAGCGAGAGTGCGAGCAGGGTGGAAAGCAATTTTTTCATGCGGTGTCTCCTTTCTGAAAGAGGGGGGAGGTCACAGAATGACCGGGTCGGTCGTCCATGCGCTGCCGGGCCTCGCCGCGGCAAGGGACGGATAGGCCAAAGTATATTGCTCCTCCGCGCGGGCGGTGAGGGCAAAGAGCCGCTGCGCGTCCGCGTCGAGCCGCCGAACCTGTGCGTTTTTTGTGAGGATCGGCGCAGCGGCGGTCGTTTTCATCGTTTTGAGCACTTCGCGCCCGCGCTCGTTACACGCGAGCACACGCAGATAGGGCACGCGCTGCGGGGTGTCCTCCGGCGTGACGCCGAGGTAAGCGGCGAGCAACAGCCGCCGCAGCCGCGCATAAGCGTAGCGCTTGGACTTTGCCGCGGCGAGAATGTCCTCGATGCTCGTTTCGCGCTGCACGGCGTCGTAGAAGCGGTGGTACAGTCCCTCGCCGCCGCCGTCGAAGGGGGCGAAGTCCGCCTCGGTCAGCGCACGCAGACGGGAGAGGATCGCCCGCTCGGCGTTTGCCATCGTCACCGGCGCGCGGCCTGCCGCGCATTCGCGCGCGCAGATCGCCGCGCTCTCCGGCGTGAGAAATTCGTCGGCGCACGCGCCGTTTATGAGCAGCTCGCGGATGCGGCTCGCGGAGGCGAAGCCCTCCGCCGCGCCGCCGTCGT
>OLGA01001943.1_pt1 | contig 15495 bp, 12 predicted proteins | sample 1604881 | NCBI WGS metagenome assembly OLGA01 (sample SAMEA3888896, study PRJEB22519) | human gut metagenome | biome: human gut; feature: human-associated habitat; material: faeces | place: Denmark | collected 2009
CCGGTGCCATCCGGACGGCCGAGGTGGCTCATCAGGATGATCTTGGCGTTGTGCTCCTTGAGGTACTGGATGGTGGGGACGGCGGCACGCACGCGGGTGTCGTCAGTGACCACGCCGTCCTTCAGAGGCACGTTGAAGTCAACGCGCATGAGAACGCGCTTGCCGTCGACGTCGGCGTCGCGGACGGTCTTCTTGGTAAAGGCCATGTTTGCTTCTACCTTTCGTACGTGTCTGCCTCCCATTACGGCAGACGATTTCTTATAAAAAGGGCGCGACCCTAGGGTGTAAGCCCTATAAGGCCGCGCCCTTCTTTAGACGCTCAACGAGCTATTCGCTAAAAGCTAAATTAAGCAACGAACTTCTCGAAGTACTTGATGGTGCGGACCATCTGGGAGGTGTAGGAGTTCTCGTTGTCGTACCAAGAGGTGACCTGGACGAGGGACTGGCCGTTGCCGAGGTCCTGGACCATGGTCTGGGTGGCGTCGAAGATGGAGCCGTGGGTCTCGCCGACGATGTCGCGGGAGACGATCTGGTCCTCGTTGTAGGCGAAGGTCTCGGGGATGGTCTCGGCGTAGGCCTTCATGGCAGCGTTGACCTCGTCGACGGTGACCTTCTTGTCAACGACGGCGTAGAGGTTGGTCAGCGAGCCGGTCGGCGTCGGGACGCGCTGGGCGGCACCGATGAGCTTGCCGTTGAGCTCGGGGAGAACCAGGCCGATGGCCTTGGCAGCGCCCGTGGTGTTCGGGACGATGTTCTCGGAGCAGGCGCGGGAGCGACGGAAGTTGCCCTTGCGCTGCGGGCCGTCGAGCGGCATCTGGTCGCCGGTGTAGGCGTGGATGGTGCACATAATGCCGGACTCGATGGGAGCCAGGTCGTTCAGAGCCTTGGCCATCGGAGCGAGGCAGTTGGTGGTGCAGGAAGCGGCGGAGATGATGTTGTCTTCCTTGGTCAGGGTCTTGTGGTTGACGTTGAAGACGATGGTGGGCAGGTCATTGCCGGCCGGAGCGGAGATGACGACCTTGCGGGCGCCAGCGTCGATATGAGCCTGCGCCTTGGCCTTGCTGGTGTAGAAGCCGGTGCACTCGAGAACAACGTCGACACCCAGCTTGCCCCAGGGCAGATCAGCAGCGTTCGGCATCTTGTAGATGACGATCTTCTTGCCGTCGACAACGATGTAGTTGTCTTCGCCTTCGCCCTCGTGGAAATCAACGGTGTGACCCTGCGCAACATAGTTGCCCTGCGTGGAGTCGTACTTCAGCAGATGCGCCAGCATCTTGGCGGAAGTCAGGTCGTTGATGGCGACAACCTCGTAGCCTTCCGCGCCAAACATCTGACGGAACGCCAGACGGCCGATACGTCCAAAACCATTGATCGCAACTTTAACAGACATGAATAATTTCCTCCTTATTTTATCGCCGGCGCGCCAAGCGGCAAACCGGACACGAAACTACACATTCATTCATCATTCTTTCAAATTATAGTCCATTTGAAAGCAGGTGTCCAGTATTATTTTTGCCAAAAAGAGCCGCTCTATGCGCTGTTATATTTACATTTTTCATAGTTTCGAACATTTTAGCGGTCGGAATTCCAAATTTCAGGCTTGAGCCTTCCAATGTCAGAATTTCACCCGTTCCAACACCTTCCCACAAAAGGAGGGCCTGCGCTTCCCATCCAGAATTGCAGGTTCTCCTGCAACAAACACGTGCTCCATTCCCTGCGCGAGCTGTCTCGGCTGCTGATACGTTCCCGCCTCATGGAGTCCTTCCAGCGTGAACACATTGACGTCCGCGTCCATTCCTGACGCAATCATGCCCTTGCCGGAAAGACGCAGCCGCGCAGCCGGCAGCCCCGTCACCTTCTGCACTGCCTTATGTACCGGCAGCACCCCCGCGCGCACGTACCGCTCAAACAGCCGCACGAACGTTCCGTACACCCGCGGATGCACCAGTCCTTCGGTGGGGTACGTGCTGTCGGAAATGACGCAGGTGGTCTCATCGCGCAAAATCGCCTCGATGTCCTCCTCGGCGGTAATAAAATCGATCATGCTCACCGCGCACCGCTCATCAGCGAGTAAATCAAACGCGCAGTCAAAGGGGTCTTTCCCCTGCACGGCGGCAATTTCCGCAATCGACTTACCCTCGTAAATTTTGTTTTCCGGCCGCGTGACGCTGGACGCGACAATGTTCTCCCAGCCGACCAGCAGCGAGATATTTTCAAAGTCGCTTCCCGTCTCCATGCGCCTTCTGATCTGCGCCCGGAACGAGGGTTTTCTCAAGTTCTCGCTGAGTGCGTCGAGTCCGCCCTCCTGGCACTCCGGGGGCAGGATGTGAATGAGCTGCGTCGAGCCTGCCGTATACGGGTACGCGTCGCAGAAAATCTCCACGCCGTTCTCCCGCGCCTGCGCCATCCGGCGGAGCATATTGGGCGTCGACCGGTGCCAGTTTTCCTTGCCGATGGATTTCAGATGGCTGATCTCAACCGGAGTGTGCAGCGCTTTTCCGACCGCGATCATCTCCTCCAGCGCCGCCTCCACGCCGCTTCCCTCCTGCCGCATGTGGACGGTGATGGGAATCCCGGAATTTTGCAGCGGTGCGAGCGCCCGGATGAGTTCTTCCGTCGTATAAAAGCACTCCGGCGCGTACCCGAGCCCCAGTGACACGCCGAGCGCGCCGTCCGCCAAAGCCTGTTCGATGGCCGCGTGAATTCTCCGGTAATGCACGTCGTCTAATCGCTGCACGCCGAAGCCAGCCGCCTGCGCGCGCATCGTCCCGCCGCCTGTCAGCATACCGATGTTGACCGCGAGCCTCTGCTCTTTTACCGCCTGCAAGTACGAGCCCATTGACTCCGTCCGCATCTGCTCCTCCGGCCTTCCCGTCACAGGGGTCAGATAGTCGAAAATCTCCTTTTGATACGTGCCGCCGCTCGGGGCGATCGAGAGCCCGCAGTTGCCGTTGACGATCGTCGTCAGTCCCTGAAAGAGCTCCGCGTTGCCGAAGCCTTCCCGGAAAAGCGCCGCGTCCGCGTGCCTGTGGATGTCGATAAAGCCCGGCGTAACAAGCCTTCCCGTCACATCGAGCGTGCTTTTTGCCTGCGCGCCCGATAGCTCCCCGACCGCCGCGATTTTGCCGTCCAGAATGCCAACGTCCGCCAAAAAGCCCTCCTTCCCGCTCCCGTCGATCACCGTTCCGCCGCGCAGAATCCAATCGAAAATCATATTGCGCTCCCTTCTTCCAAATCCCACAAAAGCCCCGGGCGCTGCCCGGGGCTCAGTCTGTCAAGCTTCTTTCCACCGCTCAAAACACATTGCTCTTCGTAGGGGGCGGACGACTCTGTCCGCCCTTTCAAAGGTTCCGTGCACTTCCGGAATGTCCGTAGGGGGCGATGCCCACATCGCCCCATTGGGCAATTACGAATTTGCCGGAGATTCCCGAAAAAAACGGTGCATTTTGCCGGGTCGATGTAGGATCGACCCCTACGCAATTTTTAGCGGCTCTAATCCCTTCCTCTTACGGTCAGAGCTTCCAGATCTCCTTCGCGTACTGCCGGATGGTTCGGTCGGACGAGAAGTAGCCCGCCGACGCGACGTTCATCAGGCACTTGCGGCCAAACTCCACGCGGTCGCGGTAGTCGCGGTTTGCCTGCAGTCTCGCCTGCTGGTAAGAGGGCAGGTCCTTGAGGAGGAAGTAGTGGTCCGGCCGGTGCCAGCTTGCGCCATCCAGCAGCGACGTATAGAGCTCACGCAGCTCGGAATCCGTCGGAACCGTGCCGTTCACAAGCGTATCGACCGCACGGCGGATGCGCGGATTGCTGTTATACACATCACGCGCGCAGTAGCTCTCGCGGATGTCGTTGATCTCCTCGACGCTCGCGCCGAAGATATAATTATTCTCGAGTCCCGCGCGCTCAACGATTTCGACGTTCGCGCCGTCCATCGTCCCGAGCGTGACCGCGCCGTTCAGCATCAGCTTCATGTTGCCCGTGCCGGATGCCTCCGTGCCAGCAGGCGAAATCTGCTCAGAGATATCCGCCGCCGGAATGATGTGCTCGGCATACGAGCAGTTGTAGTTCTGCACGAACACAACCTTCATCTTATCCGCAACCGCCGGGTCGTTGTTCACAAGCTCTGCCACACGGTTAATATACCGGATGATAGCCTTCGCGCGCACATAGCCGGGCGCGGCCTTCGCGCCGAAAATGAACGCGGTCGGCGTAAAGTCCTGAATCGAGCCGTCCTTGAGGCCGAAGTAAATATCCATGATCGAAAGCGCGTTCATGAGCTGCCGCTTATATTCATGCAGTCTCTTGACCTGCACGTCAAAGACGAAGCTCGGGTCAAGCTTCACGCCCTCGTGCTCCTCAATGACCGCGCAGAGCTGCCGCTTCTTCTCCAGCTTGATCGCGTTAAACTGCTTGATGGTCATCTCGTCGAGCCCGTTCTTGAGCCCCTCGAGCTTATCAAGATCGGTCAAAAAGCCCGTGCCGACCTTGCTCTCGATGAGCCCGCAGAGCTCCGGGTTGCAGAGACCGAGCCAGCGCCGGGGCGTAATGCCGTTGGTCTTATTCTGGAAGCGCTCGGGGTAGAATTTGTACCAGTCCTTGAACAGGTCGTTCTTGAGAATCTCGGAGTGGATCCGCGCCACACCGTTGACCGCCGTCGACACGTAGACCGAGAGATTTGCCATATGCGCCTGATGGTCCTTGATGATGAAAAGGCCGCTGTTCGGGTGCTCCTGCTTGAGCCGGGTGTCGATTTTCTCGATGATGTCGCAGATTTCCGGCACGACAGAGCGCAGAAGCTCCAGGTCCCACTTCTCGAGCGCTTCGCCCATGACAGTGTGGTTCGTGTAAGAAAACACGCGCGCGGCGATCTGGAACGCGGACTCGAAGTCCATGCCCTCGAGCTGCAAAAGCCGGATGAGCTCGGGAATCGCCATCGCCGGATGCGTGTCATTGAGCTGCACCGCGTCAAACTCCGGGAGCCTGTAATAATCGCAGCCGTGGTTCTCGCGGAAGCTTCTCAAAATATCCTGCAGCGACGCGCTGGAGAGCACATACTGCTGCTTGATGCGCAGCTGCTTTCCTTCCAACGTCGAGTCGTTCGGATACAAAACGCGCGTAATGTCCTCGGCCTTGTTCTTCGTCTCGAGCGCCTTCACGTAATTCTGCGCGTTAAACGCGTCAAAGTCGAGCTCCTTCTCCGCCTCGCACTGCCAGAGCCGGAGCGTCCCGATCGTCCCGTTTTCATAGCCGATGACCGGCATATCATACGGAACCGCGATGACCGACTGGTTCGCAAAGTCGACCTTTACAGCCAGCTTGTCGCGCCGGTGGCTCCATGGGTCTCCGAACTTCGTCCAGTCGTCGGCGTTCTCGCGCTGGCTGCCGTTTTCAAAGCTCTGCTTGAAAAGACCGAACCGGTAGCGAAGGCCATAGCCCGTCAGAGGCACGTCGCAGGTCGCCGCACTGTCCAAAAAGCATGCCGCGAGCCGTCCGAGGCCGCCGTTGCCGAGCGCCGCATCCTCGATCTCCTCGAGGCACGCAAGGTCGACGCCCTTTTCCTGAAACGCCTTTCTGACCTCGTCCAGAATGCCGAGGTTAAAGAGGTTGCTGTAGACAAGTCTTCCCACCAGATACTCCGCCGAAAAATAAAACGCGCGGCGGCCGGCGGTCTGACGCTTCTTCGTCTTGACCCAGCTGTCGTTGATCTGCATCATCACGACCTCGCCCAGGCATTCATGCAGCCGCTGCGGCGTGGTCTCCTGCAGCGTCTCCTCATGGCGCAGGCGCAGAAGCGCTTCGGTCTGCTGTACAATTCGTTCTACTTCGTTATTCATACACACTCTCCAAACTTTGACCCTTCGGTCCAGATTCAAAACAAGCGGCCCGCGCCGTCTCGCAGACGGCGCGGGCTGCGATTTATGTTACGTATTATACGCGTTTTGTATCCCGTGTCAAACGGTAAATTTCCTGTGCCAGTTCTTCGCTCGCCTGCCCCGGGAGCATCCGCCAGCGCCAGTTTTCCGGCTTGAGCGTGCCGGGCTCGTTCATGCGGGCTTCCCCGCCGAGGCCGAGATAGTCCTGCATCTGCGCGACAAAGAGCTTCGCCTTCGAGCCGGCGCCCGCCTCGATGATGGCCTTCGCCAGATCGTCCTCCTTGGAAATCCCAAGATAGTCTCTCGCGTAAGCGTCGGATTCCGGCGAGATTCCCGCGCACCACTGCCGGAGCGTCTCGTTGTCGTGCGTCCCCGTGTAGCAGATGCAGTTTTCCCCGTATTTATGCGGCAGATAATTGCTCGGCTCGCGCGGGTCGAACGCAAATTCCAGAACCTTCATTCCCGGCCAGCCGGAGTCCTCCACCAGCTGCAAGACCTCCGGCGTGAGGAACCCCAAGTCCTCCGCGATAAACGCAATGTCGGGGTATGCGCTTTGGATCGCGCCGACGAGCTTCATGCCCGGACCCTTGACCCAGTGTCCCTTGCGCGCGGTCTTGTTGACGGCGGGAATGCTCCAATAGCTCTCGATGCCGCGGAAATGGTCGATGCGCACCACATCATAATTTCGCCCCGCCGCGCCGATTCGCTGGAGCCACCACGAAAAACCGCTTTGCTCCATGCGCTCCCAATCGTAAATGGGATTGCCCCAGTACTGTCCGTTTTTGCTGAACCCGTCGGGCGGACAGCCTGCCACGCATTTGGGCCGTCTCGTTCTTCCCAGCTGGAAATTCTCTGGGTGCGCCCACACGTCCGCCGAATCGAGTGGTACGTAGATCGGCACGTCGCCAATGATCTTCACGCCGTTTTCGTGCGCGTAGGCTCTTAATTTCTGCCACTGCTCGTGGAACACATACTGCAAAAAGCAGTGGAACTGCACATCGAGCGAGAGCAGCTCCCGGTAGTGCGCCAGTGCCTGCGGCTGATGCAGCCGGATATCCGCCGGCCACTCGAGCCACGGACGGTCGTCAAAGTGCGCCTTGATCGCCATAAACAGCGCATACTCCGGAAGCCAGCTCGCCTCCTGCTCTGTGAATGCGGCAAAGTCGGCGGGCATATCCTCCCGGAAGCCGTGAAACGCCGCTTGGAGCATGTGAAGCCGCTCGTCATACATCTTCCGGAAATCGACCTGATCGTCCCGCTGCGACCACTCTACGCTGTCCAATACCTCCTGCCGCAGCCAGCCGCGCTCGACCAGCTGCTCCGGGTCAATCAGATACGGATTGCCCGCAAACGTCGAGAAGCCCTGATACGGCGAGTCTCCGTACCCCGGCGGGCAAAGCGGCAGAATCTGCCAGTATTTCTGCCCCGCCTGTTTGAGAAAATCCACAAACGCGTAAGCCTCTTTGCCGAGGTTGCCAATGCCGTATTTCGACGGCAAGGACGTGATATGCAGCAGGATTCCGCTGCTTCGTTCCATAATCATCCCTCTATTCTGTGATTTGCCGGACGCTCTGCCGCGTCAGTAAGCGGAATGGCACCGTCAGATGCTGCGCCTGCGCGCCCTGCATGCACGCAAGCAGCAGATCAAACGAACGCTCCGCCAGTAGATCCACCGACTGCGCGATGGTCGTCAGCTTCGGCACAAAGTAGCCGCCAATGCGAAGCCCATCGTAGCCCGCGACAGAAATGTCCTCCGGCACGCGAAGTCCCTCGTCAAACAGCGCCCGGATCGCGCCGATTGCGATCACGTCCGCCATCGCGAACACCGCTGTGAGCTTCTTCCGCTCGCGCAGTACCTGCTTCATGCCGTTGTAGCCGAATTCATACGAATACCGGCCGGTATAATACATCGTTTCATCGTCAAATGTCAAGCCGTTTTTCCGGAACGCTTCGACACAACCCTCATAGCGCTTGGCGCTGGTGTCGGAAATCGCGCGGTCGCCGCCGAGGACGATGATGTCCCGGTGTCCGCAGGCAAGCAGATGCTCCACCGCGCAGGCCGCGCCCTTGCAGTCGTCGGTCGAGACGCTCGAGAGGTTCAAAAACCCCAGCTCATGCGCGTCGTTCGTCACGACCACACTCGGCACGTCGATCCTGCCGAAATCGCCCCGGAAGTTTTCGTTGTTGCCGCCGAGAAACAGAACGCCGCTCGGCTTTCTCTCTCGGCACAGCTGCGCCGCCCGCCGGACCTCGTTGTCGTCTTCATCGATGAAGTCGGCAATGACGGGGTGGTCGGTGTCTGCAAAGAGCGACTGAAGCTTTTCCACCATCGCCGCGAACATCTCGTTGGACGTGCCCTTGACGACGATGAGAACGCTCTTTGTCCGCTGCTGCTTGAGTAACTGCGCGCTCGCGTTTCGCTCAAAGCCGTGCGCCTCGACGAGCGCCAGAATGGTTTTCCGCGCCTGCTCGGAGACGTTCGGCTGATTGTTGAGCACACGCGATACGGTTCCCAGCGAGTACCCGCTGAGCTTTGCCAGGTCCTTGATGGTCAACCGGGTCACTCCCCTTCCGTTTTTCTGTCTTATCCTTTGACTGCGCCCGCGGCCACGCCCTTGATGATGTGCTTCTGGCACGTCAGATAGAACACAATGACCGGGATGATCGACAGCAGAATGAGCGCCATCGTCGCGCCGAGGTCGACCGTGCCGTAGCTTCCCTTGAGGTACTGGATGTGGATCGGAATCGTCAGATAGTTCGTCCGGTCGAGCACCAGATACGGAAGCAGGTAGTCGTTCCAGATCCACATGATCTCCAGAATGCCGACCGAGATCATGGTGGGCTTCAGCATCGGCAGCACAACCGAGAAATAGGTCCGCAGCGGGCCGCAGCCGTCAATCGCCGCCGCCTCTTCAATGTCCAGCGGAATGGCCTTCACGAAGCCCGTGAACATGAAAACCGCCAGTCCTGCGCCAAAGCCCAGATAGATGACCGGGATCGTCCACGGCGTATTTAATTTCAGCGTATCGGCCGTTTTCGACAGCGTAAACATGACCATCTGGAACGGCACGACCATCGAGAACACGCAAAGATAGTAGATCACGCGGCAAAGAACGGAGTTCACGCGCGAAATATACCACGCCGCCATCGACGTAAACAGCAGAATCAGCGCCGTCGACAGAACCGTAATGATCACGCTGTAAAGCGCCGACTTCCAGAACGGATAGTTGCCGAACGTCATGCCCTTTACAAAGTTGCTCCAGCCCGCGAAGCTCTCGCCGTGCGGCCAGCCGAAGGTATCGGTCTTGACAAACGTATTGACCTTGAAGGAGTTGAGCAGCACCAGCAGAACCGGCATCACGTAGAACACGCAGAGCACCGAGAAGAAAATCGTCAGCGCCCGCTTGGCCTGCTTTTCCTTGGATAACGCGCTGTTTTTCATCACTGCTGAACCTCCTTTTTCCGTGTTGCGCTCAGCTGGATGAGGCCGATGGCCGCAACCAGAACGAAGAACAGAACCGCCTTGGCCTGCGCCGTGCCTCTGGCGTTGGCGTTCTGGCCGTAGAAGGTGTTGTAGATGTTGAGCGCCAGCATCTCGGTCGTGTGGACCGTCGTGCCGTCGGGATTGATGATATACGGCTGGCCGCCCGTGAGCGCAAGGTTCTGGTCAAAGAGCTTAAAGCCGTTCGTTAAGGTCAGGAACATGCAGATCGTGATGGATGGCATCACGTTCGGGATCGTGACCTTCCAGAGCGTCTGCCACTTGTTCGCGCCGTCGATCTTTGCCGCCTCCAGCATATCCTCCGGCACGGCCTGCAGGCCCGCGATATAAATGATCATCATGTAGCCGATCTGCTGCCAGCACATGAGGATAATAAGCCCCCAGAAGCCGATCTTTGTGTTGAGCAGGATCGACATTCCGTAATGGCTCAGAACGCCGTCAAAGATCATACTCCAGATGTAGCCCAGCACGATGCCGCCAATGAGGTTCGGCATGAAGAAGACGGTCCGGAACACGTTCGTTCCCTTGATGCCCTGCGTCAGCGCGTAGGCTACCGCGAAGGCGAGGACGTTGATGATGATCAGCGACACAATGGCGAAGATCGCCGTGTAGCCGAACGAGTACCGGAAGCTCTCGTCTGCAAAGGCCTTTCCGTAGTTTGCAAGGCCTACCCACGTCCACTTACTCGTCGTCTTGAACTTGCAGAAGGACAAAAACAGGCCCTTCAAAAACGGATACACGAACCCGATGCAGAACGCTCCCGTCATCGGAAGCAAAAACAGCCAGAACATCCGCTGAATCGGTCTTCGAATCAGGCGGCTGTTGACCGCTGCTGGATCTCTTCTACGCTTCAACATCCTCACTCCTCATCTTTTTATCGAAAGCACCGCATCCGTTTCGTGGAATTGCAGCCTCCCGCGTGATTTCATCGCACGCCGGACGCCTCATGCAGAGCCCGGCATGGTATCGGGAGAAAGCTCCCTGTTTTGGAAAACGGGGCGAGCGGCATGCTCGCCCCGTCCAAAGTTCATTCAGTTATGCGTGTCAATGCACAATTGGCAAAAGACTCGTCAATCGTTAACCGTTGGCGGCCTGATACTGCACTGCCCAACCGTCGACAAACGCGGTCTTCACGAGCTCCCAGTTGGCGTCAGTCTGGTCGGCGTCGTACTGGTTCATGGCAGCGACGAGCGCTTCGCGGTAAGCGTCAACGTTCGGCTGGAAGTTGGTGACCCAAGGCATGACGTAGTTGCCTTCTTCGGTGTACTCGTTGGCAATCTTCAGGAACGGGTTGGTGGACTCGACAGCCTGCTTGTAAGGCATAACACCGAAGGAGTCGACGAGAAGACGCGAAGCGTCAGCGTCCGTGACCATCCAGTACATGAAGTCGAGGGTCGCCTGAATGTCTTCCTCGGAAGCCTCTGCGTTGACAGCCCAGCAGTTCTCGGTGCCGCAGTTGAGGCCGGCCTTTTCTTCGCCGTCCACGCCGCAGTAGTACGGGATCATGGTCAGATCGTCAGCGTTCATGCCCTTCTCCTGGAGCGCGGACCATTCCCAGTTGCCCTGCGAATAGAACACAGCCTTGCCCTCTGCGAACTCAGCCTGTGCGTCAAAGCCGCCGGCAGCCAGATCGGCAGGATTCGTTGCAGAGTTGTTGATGTACAGATCCCACAGGTTCTTGTAGTTCTGCATATACTTGCCGGTGATGGTAGCCGGGCAAGATTCCCAAGCAGCGGGATCGTCCACGGACTCATAGTAGTACTCGAGGTTTGCCAGGTGGCCGGTGAAGCGCCAGCTGGAGTCCGAGCTCATGGAAGAAGAGGTAAATGCGTCGAAGCCAAGCTCGGCAGCGCGGGCGTGGATGTCCTCGGCAGCGGTCTTCAGAGCCTCGAAGTTCTTGATGTCGGCGATGTCATAGCCGGCCTCGGAGAGAAGCTTCTTGTTGACGATGATGCCGTAGCACTCGTAGCAGTAGCCGATGGAGCAGAGCTTGCCGTCCTCGTCATAGAGGTTGTAAGCGTCGGTGGTCAGCTCGTTGGCGATGGGCGTGCCGGTCAGATCGTAGCAGTAGTCGCCCCAGGTGGAGATAGCAGCCTGGTTGCCGACGACGAACAGCGTCGGCATCTTGCTCTTGTCCATCTCAGCGGTCAGAGTCTCGTTGTACGTGCCGGAAGCGGCGGTCACGACCGTGACGGGAACACCGGTCTTCTCGGTGTACATGGCAGCGACCTTCTGGAGCGTTTCGTCAGACTCCGGCTTGAAGTTCAGCCAGTAGACGGAACCTGCAGCTGCGGGAGCAGCCTCTTCGGTGGCTTCCTCGGCGGGAGCCGCTTCTTCGGTCTTGGTTTCCTCGGCGGGAGCGGTCGTCTCGGCCGGCTGCGTGGTCGTCTCGGTGTTGGCGGACGATGCGCAAGCCATCAGACCAAGCGCCAGAACCAGCGCCAGGAACAATGCGATAAGCTTTTTCATTGGTAATTCCTCCTGTTAATTTTCACATGATTGCTATCATGTTGGAAACGTTTCCATCTCCATTGCCCATATTATACTACATTTTTTGTCTTTGGGAAGATAAAATTTTGCGTTTTCTGATAATTCAGCATTTTGATGTAAATTGGAAACGTTTTTTGTTCAAAATTACAAGAGCATCTCTGCTCGCTCCGCCATCATCAGTCTTCCCCCGCCGCCGTGCCTTTATTCCCGGCAAAGCCCGCAAAAAAACGGGGCGGATTGCTCCGTCCCGTTTGTTCCTTATCTCGCGTAGACCACGCCGACGAGCCAGTTGAGCGTCTTCGCCGGCAGAAGCTTCTGCAAAACGCAGAAGAATTTATACGAAAGCCCGATCGTGTTGACAGGCCTTACGCCCTTTCTCGTTGCCACATGGCAGACGAACGCGCCCGCCTGTTCCGGCTTCATACCGGTTGTCTCGTCTTTTTCCATGCCCGCGACCGAGCGTGAGATCCGGCCGTTATAGATATCGTCGCCGATGACGATCTTCTGCCGCGCCGCCGTGAACCCGGTCTGAATATCGCCCGGCTGGACGCAGCAAACCTCCACGCCAAAGGGCTTTACCTCATTTGCCAGCGCCATCGTGTACGAGTTGATGGCCGCCTTGCTCGCCGAGTAAAACGCCTGAAACGGAATCGCAATTGCGCCCGCGACCGAGCTCAAATTCACGATCCGTCCAAACCCCTGCCTGCGCATGACGGGAATGACCGCATGGTTCATGTTCACCATGCCGAAAAAGTTCACGTCCAGCTGCTTTTTCGCCTGCTCGATGGGCGTAAACTCGATTGCGCCCGAAATGCCGAAGCCGGCGTTGTTGATCATCACGTCGATTCTCCCCGCCTGCGAGATAACCGCGTCGATTGCCCGCTGGCAGGCTTTCGGATCTGTCACATCCGTCGGAATGTGGTACATGCCGGGGTTCCCGGCCTCGCGGCGGCTGAGCTCATAGACCGTGTAGCCCTTTTTCACCATCGCCTCCGCCGTGCATTTTCCGATGCCCGAGGTTCCCCCCGTGATGACGCAGATTTTTTCCATTATAAATCATGCCTCCTGAGTACATCCTTCATGATTCCGACCGCCTCGTCGATGAGCGCGTGCGTATGCGTCGCCATCAGGCTCGTGCGGAGCAGGCACTCGTGCGGCGCGGCCGCGGGCGGAAGCGACGAGTTGACATACACGCCCGCGTCATAGAGCTCCTTCGCGATCGTCAGCGTCTCGATGGGCTCGTACGTGTAGATCGGAATGATCGGCACAATATCGCCGTTCGACGGACGCATTTTAATTTCGTTCTCCTCCAGCCGGCGTCTTAAATACAGCGCGTTCGCCTGCAATGTTGTGACCAGCTCCGGATGCTGCTCCAGCTCCCGCAGTGCCGTCAAAGCGGCTGCGCAGTTCGCGGGCGGGATGGACGCGGAGAAGATGAAGGGCCGCGAATTGTGCCGCACGTAGTCTGCCACGCGGCTGGACGCCGCCATATAGCCGCCGAGGCTTGCAAGCGATTTGGAGAACGTACCCATATACACGTCCACCTGATCCTCTAAGCCATAGTAGCTCGCCGTTCCGCGTCCTCCTTCGCCGATGACGCCAAGGCCGTGGGCATCGTCAACCATCACGCGCGCGCCATACTGCTTGGCGAGCCGGCAGATCTCCGGCAGGTTCGCAATATCGCCGCCCATGGAGAATACGCCGTCCGTTACGATGAGGCATCCCGCGCCCTCCGGTACTTTTTGCAGTTTCTTTTCCAGATCCTGCATATCGCTGTGCCGGTAACGGAGCATTGTGCCGTAAGAAAGTCTGCATCCGTCATATAAGCTCGCGTGGTTCTCTCTGTCCATGATGACATAGTCACGAAGCCCTACGAGCGCGCTGATGATGCCGAGGTTCGACTGAAAGCCGGTTGAAAACGTCACGACCTCGTCCTTGCGCAAAAATGCCGCCAGCTCCTGCTCCAGCTCCAGATGCAGCTTCAAAGTCCCGTTCAGAAACCGCGAACCCGAGCAGCCGGAGCCGAACGCCTCATAGGCTTCCACACCCGCGCGGATGACATTTTCGTTCGTCGTCAGCCCCAGATAGTTGTTCGAGCCCAGCATGATCCGCCGCTTGCCTTCCATGATGACCGTCACGTCCTGCTTGGACTCGAGCGCATGGAAATACGGATAAATGCCGCGCGCCTTCGCTTCGTCCGCAATGCCCGGCTTATAGCACTTTTCAAATAAATCGATCATAATTTCTGTCCCTTCCTTCGCGTGTCAAAAAGGCGTCAGCTTTTTTGACTGGTTCCATCCTGCATGGCCTCCAGCAGTGCGTCCAGCACCCGCCGCGCCGCGTCAATTTCTTCTTCTGAAAACTGCGTGCGCACCTTCTCCGCCGCCGCGCAGATGGCCGGGCGGTCCTCGTCAAAATACTGCGCAAACTTTTTCCCCGTTCTCAGGCGAATTTCCCGCCGGTCTGGGGCGGATACGACCTTTTCAACATATCCCTTGCTCGCCAGCGCGTTGACTTTATACGTCGCATTCGGCTGGGAAATGCCGCTGTATTCGGCAAACTGCCGGAGCGTCGGCTCTCCGAGCAGATTGATAAGATCCGCCGAAAACGCCTCCATCGCGCTGAGGCTTCCCTCCCGCTCCTGCACCGCGCCAAAGAGCTTGCGGTAGCCATCGAGCCGAAGTCTGCGGTACAGCTTCAAAATGCTCTCATGCAGCATGGCTGTACTTCCTTTCCGATTCAGATTCAAAATTTTATATAAAATATTTTATGTTTTCATAGTATACGGACTCTCCCGCCGCTTGTCAAGTAAAATAACGGTTGTTTTTTTCGCGAAACGTGCTATGCTTTTCTCAAACAACCTTACAGGAGGCATCGATCATGGACATTCTTGTCGTTGTGGACATGCAGAAGGACTTTATTTCCGGCGCGCTTGGCACCAAAGAAGCGCTTGCCATCGTCCCGCGCGTGGCCGAAAAAATCGTGCAGGCCAAAAAAGCGGGCAAGACCATCGTCTTCACCCGCGATACCCATCACGAAAATTATCTGGACACACAGGAGGGCAAAAACCTTCCCGTACCCCACTGCATTGAAAACACCGATGGCTGGCAGATCGACGCCTCGCTCGATACCGCAGGCGCAATGATCTTCGACAAGCCCTCGTTCGGCTCGGAGGCGCTCGTGCGGTACCTCAAGAGCCTCAACGATTTGCGCTCTGCCGAGTTCGTCGGCCTGTGCACTGACATCTGCGTCATCACGAATGTGCTCTCCACGAAATGTGCCCTCCCTGAGCTTCCCATTTCGGTCGACAGCACCTGCTGCGCCGGCGTCACACCCGAAAGTCACGCGAACGCTCTTTCTGCCATGCGCATGTGCCAGATCAAAATTGACTGAAACCGCAAAATCCCGGACCGTCCGATATGAAGTGACCCCAAAAAGTTAGACAATATTCTGAAGTAAAAATTGTTCAAGCAGCCGAAAGGGCTTGCTGTCTGTGAATTGCAGGCGGCAAGCCCTTTAGCTTTGCCTTGATCCTGCGGTTGTTGTAGTAATCTAGATATTCGATCAGTTCCAGTTTGAAGTGTTCCATGGAGCGGAACTCCTGCAAATACAGCAGCTCACTTTTGAGCA
>OLGA01001947.1_pt1 | contig 15485 bp, 14 predicted proteins | sample 1604881 | NCBI WGS metagenome assembly OLGA01 (sample SAMEA3888896, study PRJEB22519) | human gut metagenome | biome: human gut; feature: human-associated habitat; material: faeces | place: Denmark | collected 2009
GCTATATTGTGTTGAACGCAATTTTTTAAGGGAGGAATTCTATGTCTCGTTCGTTCTTCCGCACCTACGGTTTTCTCGGTGCGATGCTGCTCTCGATCGTGCTCGGCTGTCTGCTTGGCGCGCTATGGCCGGGGGCGACAAGTCTCGCGCCGCTCGGCGCCATCTTCATCAATCTCATGTTCTGCATCGTCGTGCCGCTCGTGTTCTGCTCGCTTGCAGGCTCCATCGCCTGCATGAAAAGCCCCGGGCGCGCGGGAAAGATCATGGGCACAACGCTCCTCGTCTTTATCGTCACGGGGCTGATCGCCGCGGCGATCATGCTCCTTGCCGTGCGCCTTTATCCCCCGGTCAGCGCGCCGTGGACCGACGCGGCGGCCGGCACGGTCGACGCGCAGGCGAGCATTGCGGAGCTGCTCGTCAACTTCTTCACGGTTGAGGATTTTGCCGCGCTTTTGTCGCGCCGCGCAATGCTGCCGCTCATCGTCTTCTCCATTCTCGCCGGCTTTGCCGTCAACTTAAGCGGCGGGGCGGAGTGCCTGACGGCGAAGGTCTTGCAGGATATGACGAATTGCCTTCTAAAGCTCGTCTCCCTCATCTCCTACTATGCCCCCGTCGCGTTTTTCGGCTTCTTCGCTTCCCTCGTTGCAACCTACGGCGCGCAGATCACCGCCTCCTACGGCCGCGCGCTGCTCCTTTACTACCCCATCTGCCTCATCTATGCGCTCATCGCCTTCCCGCTCTACGCGCGCGTCGGTGGAGGGCAGGCAGGCGTCGCCGTCATGCGTCGGAACATCCTGCCGCCCGCTCTTACGGCGCTTGGCACCTGCTCGTCCGTTGCAAGCATCCCGGCAAATCTCGAAGCCGCCGAGCGCAGCGGCATCCCGCGCGACATTTCTGATCTTGTCCTGCCGCTGGGTGCAACGATGCACATGGATGGCTCGTGCTTCAGCTGCGTGCTGAAAATCTCGTTCCTCTTCGGCGTGTTCGGCATCCCCTTTGAAGGCGCAGGGCTCATCGTCAAGATCCTGCTCGTCGCGGTGTTCAGCTCGGTCGCCATGAGCGGCATCCCCGGCGGCGGCTACATCGGCGAATACATCATCTGCTCGCTCTTTTTCCCCACGCAGATGGCCATCGCCTACCCCATCGCCGTTACGATCGGCAACCTCGTCGACCCGCCCGCCACGATGATCAACGCAGCGGGCGACTATGTCGTGTCGTTTCTCGTCGCGCGCTTTACCGAGGGGAAGGACTGGCTCGAGCGCGCGGGAAAAGCGTGAAAAATGCGTGCGCGCCGCCGGCAAGTGTGCTATAATGCAGTTTTGAGATCAAAAGAACCGCCCGCCGCCAAAGGCGGGCAGAAAAGAGGATATCACGATGGAATACGATCTGCCCATCGCGCGCATGGCGCGCGGCATTGACATCGAGGGCTTTTATCTGCTCAAATCCGCTTTCCCCAAGGTGACGGTAAGCGGCAAACCGTTTCTGACCGCCGTGCTCGCCGACGAGAGCGGCACGATCGAGGCAAAGGTCTGGGACTACAGCGGCCCCATCGGCGAGCGCGATGCGGGCAAGGTCATCAAAGTCCGCGGCAGCGTCTCGGACTATCGCGGCGCGCTTCAGGTCACGGTCGACAAGCTTCGCCTTGCCGCCGAGGATGACCATGTGGACGTTTCGCGCCTTGTGCGCGTCGCGCCCATCGACCGCGCGGGCGCTTACGCCGACATCACGCGCCTTGTTTCCACGCTCGAGGACGCGGACTACCGCGCCGTGTGCGAGGAGATGCTGCGCCGACACGAGGATGCCTTCCGCACCATCCCCGCCGCCAAGAGCGTGCACCACAGCTTCCTCTCCGGCCTTCTGATGCACACCTACAACATGCTGCGCCTTGCCGATTTCCTCGCCGCGCAGTACGCGGACAGCGTGGACCGCAGCCTGCTGCTCGCAGGCACGCTGCTGCACGACTTCGGCAAGGAGCGGGAGTTCACCTTCTCCGAGCTTGGCCTTGTGACCGACTACTCGACGAAGGGGCAGCTCTTAGGGCATCTCGTCATGGGCGCACAGGAGACTGCCGAAGTTGCCGAAATGCTCGGCATTCCGGAGGAAAAGAGCGTGCTTTTGCAGCACCTTCTGCTCTCCCACCACGGTGAGCCGGAGTTCGGCGCGGCGGTGCTGCCCCAGTGCGCGGAGGCGGAGCTCCTCTCCCTCATCGACCAGATCGACAGCCGCATGGAGATCTACCGTGAGGCGCTCGCACCGCTGAAAAGCGGCGAATTCAGCCAGCGCATCTTCGCGCTCGACAACCGCCGCATCTACAAGCACGAATAAGAAAAACGCTGAACGGGCAATGCCCGTTCAGCGTTTTCTTTGCCGAATTAAGAGGGATCTCTTATCTTCTTTCCTGTGCTTTTGCGCGCAGATACAGCACCGCCTCGACAACGCCCCCGCCGACGGCGAGCGCCTTGTCGGAAACTGTTGTGCAGTATTCCGCCTTGCCACGCGGGTCAACGTCGCCGGACTTCATGCCCTTTTTGACGCGCACGCCGTCATCCAAAACGCCGCGCAGCACGCCGCCGATGGTGCACTTCATCGGCACGCCCTCGACAAAGCCGATGGTCTCGCCCTCCTCGACTGTGTCGCCGATGCGGTGCACGGCGGTAAACACGCCGTCGCAGGGCGCGCGCAGCACGCGCTCGCCCGCAAAGCCGCCGATGAGACCAGGGATGTTCGTATTCGCAATCGCGCTGCCCGAATAGATGACGCGCCCGAGCGTATGGCCGCGCATCGTCTCCACGACCGCGTGGCAGTCCTCCCCCGCCGTAAAGCCGGGGCCAACGCCCACGACGATAGGCGCGTCCGAAAGGCGCGTGCCGAGGTTGCGCTTTGCTAAAATCGCGTCCACGAGCGCATCGGGCGCAAGCTCCTCGCGGCAGCGGCAGGCGGGGTCTGCAAGGATGGGGATGGCCCCCTCGCGCAAGAGCTTTTTTGCCTGCGCCGCGTCCTCCGCGCGCACGGCGCGCAGCCCCTCGACGATCGTTTCCCCGTGGACGATGGCATCGGAAAAGGCCACCGTGCGGCGGATGGCCGTGGGCCGCTCCAGATCGGTCATCACCACGTCAACGCCGCAGCGCCACAGCCTCATGGCCGCGCCGCTTGCGATATCGCCCGCCCCTCGGATCAGCGCAAGCATACATACACCCCCTGATGAAGACTGCCCGCGACGACCGGGCAGGAAAGTTCCTTTGCCATGGCCTGCGCCGCCTCGTAAGCGGCGGCGGATTCGACCTTATTGATGTAAACGCGGTCGAATCCGCCCTCAGCGGTGAGGGCGCGCGCGGCGATCTCCGGCGTGACGATCGTTTCTTCGTCCGCAAGCGCGAGCTGCGCGTAGCGCGCGCTGCGGTGGCAGACCGCGCCGATCGGTTTTCCGATGCCGTCGATCCCGGCGACCGCGACAACGCGCTGCGCGCACGGCGGAATGACCGGCTCGTGCGCTGCATGCGCCTTGAGCGGCAGGCCCTTTGACCCGTCCGCCTCCACCAGCACAAAATCCGCAAGACGCGCGAGCGTCTCGATCGAAAGCCGCGGTGCGCGGAGTTTCCCGTCTTCCGCCGCCTCGCCAACGCAGACGATGCGCGAACGGGAAAGCGCGGCGGAAACCAACGCCTCGTCCGCGTCCGTCAGCGTTTCAAGCTGGGCCGGGCGGCGGATGTGCGTTGTCGTCGTCAGGATGACGCTGCCCTTTTGGGAAAGCTCTCCTGCGAGCACCTCCATGAGCGTCGTTTTCCCACCGCCGCCGATGATGGCTGTCACGCCGCGGCCGATCTGAAGAAGCGCTGCGATCTTCATCCCCTTCGCCTCATTTCTTCACGCCCGCGCGGCGGGCGCGGTGTTCGATCATCTCCGCCGCCACGCTGACGGCGATCTCCTCAGGCGTTTCGGCGAGGATGGGAAGGCCGATGGGCGCATGGATGCGCGCGATCTCCCGCTCGTCAAAGCCGTCCGAAAGCAGGCGCTCGCGCGTTTTTGCGACCTTGCCGCGGCTGCCGATGCAGCCGATGTAGGTCACCTCGCTCCTGAGCACCTGCGTCAATATCTCATAGTCCGCCTGATGACCCGGCGTCATCACAACAACATAGTCGTCCGCCGTAAGATGCACCCGCGCGGAAATATCCGCAAAGCTGCCGCAGATGACCTCGTCCGCGCCCGGATAGCGTTCCGGCTTTGCAAGCGCCGCACGGTCGTCGTACATCGTCACGCGAAAGCCGACCGATGCAAGCACCGGCACAAGCGCGCAGCCGACGTGTCCGCCGCCGAAAATGTAAGTCTTCCCCGCGCGCTCGAGCGGCTCGATATAGAGACCGTCGCGCCATAGCGCACGGGTCGTGAAGTCCTCTCGCCGCTCCTGCGGGAGCTCCCCGCGCGTGAGCACACGAAAATCCCTGACGCGCTCGCCCTCGAGTGAGAGCAGCAGCCAGAGGTCCACGCTCTCATCAAGCTTTTCGCGCCAGCGCCGCAGCACGGCAATATCCGCCGCTGCCTGCGGGGAAAAAAGCTGGAAGTACACCGTCACCCGTCCGCCGCAGATCATGCCGATGTCGCTGACGTCATTTGGGTGCAGCTCATAGGAGGAAAGCTCGTTTTCGCCGCTTTTCATCGCCTCCAGCGCACGCTGCGTGCACAATTGCTCCACCGCGCCGCCGCCAATGGTGCCGCGTGTGCTCCCGTCTTCAAAAACCGCCATCTTTGCGCCCGCGCCGCGCGGCGCGGAGCCGGAGGAGGCAAGCACGCTGCAAAGCGTCACGCGCTCGCCGCGCGCGAGCGCGGCGAGCATCGCGTCGAGTACCTTCTTCATTCGCCGTCACTATCCTTTCAAAAGTATCACGCTTTTGAAAGATTATAACAAATGGGGCGTGCAAATGCAATGCGCGCCCCCGCGATGGTGCAAAAAAAGAGGGCGCTTCCCAGCGGGAAGCCCCTCTTCTGCGCGTTTATTACTGCTCGCGCTTGATGCGCTTGAGCTCGCCGAAATATTTGTCGTGCGTCTCCTGATAGGCGCGGTTGAACACCGGGTCCTTGCCCTGGTGCAGTTCGTGGATATAATCGTGGTGGTTGTTCATAATGTGCTTATCGGACATCGAGAGCGTGAAAACGCCCACGTTCGAGCACTGGTCGGCGATGCGCTCCACATTGACGAGGATATCAAGGAAGGTAAGACCTGCGTACACGGTGCACTGCCCGTCGCGCACGCGATGGATGTGGTTGGAGCGGAGCGTGGCAACAAGGTCGTCCACGACCTCCTCCACCGGCTCGATCTTGCGTGCAGCGTCGTAATCCGTCGCGCCGAAGGCGCTGTAGGTGTAGTCGAGGATCTCGCCGAGGGCCTCCGTGAGCACCGCAAGCTCCTGGCGGGCAACGGGCGAAAGGCTCGCGTTGCGCTCGATGAACTCCTGCGCGTTCTCCGTCAGGTTCACGGCGTGGTCGCCGATACGCTCAAACTCCCCGAAGCACTGAATATAGTAGTTGAGCAGGTCGTTCGGGTGGCCCGTCGGCACATACGGGGACAGACGGATGAGGTAATTGTCCACATGGTCGGCGAGCTTGTCGATGTGATCTTCGTTCTCGCAGATGATATCGACCGTGTGGCGGTCGAACTTTTCAAGCACGTTCATCGCGTTCATCACACCCGAGCGGGCGAGACGCGCCATGGTGGTGATTGCCTCTCCTGCGCCGGAAAGGGCGATGGCGGGCGAGGTGAAGAACTTTTCATCGAGCAGCGACAGCTCGTGGTCGACATTTTCGCCGATCTGCACGTCGTCCTTGACGAGCTTGCGCGAGAGCTTTTCAAAGCGGCTGCAAACGGGCAGCAGCACAATGGCCGAAACAAGGCGGAACACTGTGTGCACATTGGCAATACCGCCGGAGGTAAGCACCTTGTCCCACAGCGGGTCAAGCACGCCGAAGCCGCGCAGCGCCATCAGTCCCAGAACGACAAGGACGGAGCCTGCGATGTTGAAGAGGATGTGGATCACGCCCGTGCGCTTGGCATCAGCCTCGGAGCCGATGGAGCAGACGATGGCCGTCGTCACGCAGTCGCCGATGTTGACGCCGATAATGATGGCGTACACAGAGGAAAATGTCAGCGCGCCGGTCGTGGAAATGGCTTGCAGGATGCCGATGGTCGCCGACGAGCTTTGCAGCAGGAAGGCAACGCCCGCGCCCAGCAGGAAGCCGAGCACCGGCTTATCGGAGAGCTGGAAGAACATGTTGGCAAAGGTCTCAGACTCCGACAGCGGGCTGACTGCCGCGGTCATGCTGAGAAGTCCCGTGAAGAGAATGCCGAAGCCCATCGTGATCGAGCCGACGGTTTCGGACTTGCGGCCCTTGACCGCCATGATGAAGAGAATGCCGATGATCGACGCGAGCGGCGCCAGCGTCGAGGGCTTGAAAAAATTCAGAAGCGACGTGTCCGACGCATTCACGTCGAGCAGCCGGATGATCTGACCCGTGACCGTTGTACCGACGTTTGCGCCCAGAATGACGCCGATGGACTGGTGCAGCGATAAGATCCCCGCGCCGACAAGGCCCGATGTGAGCACGATGGTCGCCGTGGAGCTCTGAATGACCGCCGTTACGCCAAGGCCGAGCAGAAAACCGACCAGCGGATTGTTCGTCACCTTTTCCATTGCGCTTTTGAACGCATCGGAGGAACCCCTCTTCAGTCCGTCGCCCATCAGGCGCATGCCGTACAGGAACAGCGCAAGGCCGCCGAAGAGGGTAATGATGTTAAAGATCGTCATATCGTTTTGAATCCTCTCTCATCCTTCGTTCATGACGCATCTCCATGCGTCAGGGCAGGAATACCCAACTCTCACCAGATAGTATTTTAATCAGCTGCATGAGAAATTGCAATGCTTTTCCTCTTTTTTCGCGAAAATCCGTCCTTTCGATATTTTACTTGCATTTCCTTGTTCATGTGTTACAATATTCGAAGAAAATAGAAGGAGGCTTTCAACCATGTTGAACGCAGGCAATCCCATCGGCGTGATGGACAGCGGCATCGGCGGACTGACCGTCGTGCGTGAATTACAGCGCATCCTGCCCGGTGAAGACATTATTTATTTTGGTGACAGTGCCAACTGCCCTTACGGCAACAAAACTTCCGACCAGATCTTCGATCTAAGCTGCAATATGCTTCGCTTCCTCGGCGAGAACGGTGTCAAGTGTACCGCCATCGCCTGCAATACCATCTCCACCCTCTCCGACCGCCTGCGCCCCTGCTTTGATTATAAGATCATCAGCATCGTGGAAGAAGCGGCGAAATACGTCGTGCGCGAGCACCTTTCGAGCGTCGGCCTGATCGCGACGGAGTTCACCGTCGCCTCCGGCAAGTATGCCGAGCTCATCCACAAGGGCGCGCCCGAATGCAGAGTCGTCGGCAAGGGCTCCCCCCTGCTCGCGGCGCTCGTCGACCGCGGTGACTTTAACCAGCACGACATCAACACCGAGATCCGCACGCAGGTCGACAATATTCTTGCGCGCGAAAAGGTCGAAAACCTGATCCTCGGCTGTACGCACTATCCCATCGTGGAGGAGAACTTCCATGAGTGCTATCCCGAGATGAAGCTCATCAACCCCGCGCTCGAGCAGGCGAACGCCGTCAAGGACTACCTTGCCGAGCAGAACGCGCTCAACCCGCAGAAAAAGGGTAAGTTCGTCATCTGCACGAGCGGCGACCCGCAGGTGTATGTCAACGTCGGCAAGCGCCTTGGGCTCTTCGAGGCGAGCGAACTGAAGGTCGTGCACATCTGATCTTCTACCCACAAGAGTAAAAAAGAGAGGGCATTGCCCTCTCTTTTCATATTCTCCGATGCACCGCATAGACTGCTGTGAGGTGATTTCGCATGACCGATACCCTTTCCCCCGCGCCGACGTTTGACGCGGCGCTCACGCGCACCTTCGGCGCGCGCGATGACTTTTTCCGCGTGCTCACGCACGCGCTGCGCCGGCGCTGCGGCGGGCGCGTGTACTTGAGCGTGCTGTGCGACGGCACACTTGCGCTGTTCGGACTTGCAAACGGCGTGCCCTGTCCCGGGGAGGCCGTGCTTGACCTTGCGGCGAGCGCGTCTCCATGCAGCGAGGAAATGCTCTCTCTGCGCGTGCGCGTCGTCGACTGGCGGCACTGCGCGCGCCGATATGAAGAGATCCTCGCTACGCGTCAGGCGCGGTAGGGTGGGAAACGCGCAAGGGCGGGCATACGGCTTTTCCGTATGCCCGCCCTTGTGCTTTTATTTTTCTCCTTCTGCAAGTGCCGCCATGATCTGCCGCATCGTCTCCTCGACCGTACCGTTGTTGTCAACGCTGTAATCGGCAAAGCGCTCATAGCACGCCCTGCGCTTTTCATACATCGCGGCAAGGTCGCCCGCGGAAAGGGGACGACCCTCGCGCGGAAGCTTGTCAAGGTCGCGCCTGAGCCAGAAGATGACGCCGTTCTGGTGCAGGGAAGCGTAGTTTTCCTCGCGCGTCACGCAGCCGCCGCCCGTGGCGATGACCAGACCTGAGCGCCTGCCGAGATCGGCGATGGCCTCGCTTTCCATCCTTCTGAACGCCGCCTCGCCGTTTCTTTCGATGAGGCAGGCGCAGCTTGCACCATTTTTCTCCTCGATCTCCGCGTCGCTGTCGAGCACGACGCGGTCGAGCGCTTCGGCAAGGCGTGCGGCCACGGTGCTCTTGCCGCTGCCGGGCATCCCGATGAGCACGATGTTCTGCATCTCGCGCCCCAGCTTTTTCCAGATGCGCTCGGTCTCACTGTCGGGAATGGCGTGGCCTTCAAAGACCTCCGCCGTGCGCTTTGCCTGCGCAACGAGCATATAAAGCCCGCTCATATAGGGGATCCCCAGCGCCTCCGCCTGCATCACGAGCGCCGTGCGCGCGGGATTGTAGACGATATCGAGCACCCCCTCAAGCCGCGGGAACTGCCGCAGGTCAACGGGCGACACGCCGCAATTGGGATACATGCCGACGGGCGTGGTGTTCACGATGATCTCCGCGTCCGCGTGGCGCTCCAGATTGCCGTAGTTGTCTTCTCCGCTGCGGGAGATGACCGTCACGCTGCGCGCACGCAGCTCATTGAGCACGGCGCAGACCGTCGCGCTCGCGCCGCCGCTGCCGAGAACGAGCGCCTTCTTGCCCTCGACCGAAATGCCGCTCGCCTTCACCATGCCGGCAAAGCCGTAGGCGTCAGCATTGTCGCCATAGAGCGTGCCGTCCGTGCGGCGAACGAGCACATTCACGCTCTGAAGCTTCTGCGCGACGGGTGAAAGCGCCGCGCAATAGGGAATGACCGCTTTTTTATAGGGGATGGTGACGTTCAGGCCGTCAAATTCCCCGTCTTTCAAGAATTCGCCGAGTTTTTCCGGCGCAACCTCATAGAGCCTGTAGTCATAGTCCGCAAGCTCTGCGTGGATGGCGGGCGAATAGCTGTGCCCGAGCTTTTCGCCGAGCAGACCGCAGCGTTTCATTCAGATCACCTCGCTGTAAGAGCCGAGATACGAGAAGTCCTCGCAAAGCTCCGGCAGCTCGCCCATGAGCTGGGTGAACTGCGGGGCGTAGACCGAGGTCTCAAGGTCAAAGTAGAACATGAACTCGAAGTTGCGCTCCGGGATGGGGCGGCTTTCGAGCTTATTGAGGTTGACGCCGAGCGCGTAGAAGCGCGAGAGCACCTGATAAAGAGAGCCGGGGCGGTGCGGCAGCACCACCATAAGGCTCGTGCGGTCGGCGCCGGGGTAGATCTCAAGCTCCTTTGCAATGCAGATGAAGCGCGTGAAGTTGTTGCCCTGATCCTGCACGGAGGCGGCAAGGTTTTCAAGGCCGTAGAGATCCATGCACGCGCGCGACGAGAGCGCCGCCACGTCGTCTCTGCCGGACTCCGCCACCATGCGCGCGGCCACGGCGGTATTTTCGCAGCGGATGACCTTCACGTTCGGAAGGCCCTGCAAAAAGTGCGCGCACTGGCTGATGGCCTGCTCGTGGGAGTAGATCTCGCGGATGTTCTCGATCTTCGCGCCGGGTTTGGCGAGCAGATTGTGATCGACCTTGATGCGCACCGAGCGCACGATGCGGAAGTTATGGCGCATCATGAGGTCGTAGACCGCGTTCACGCTGCCTGCGGTGCTGTTTTCAAGCGGCAGCACACCGTAGCGGCAAAGCCCCTTTTCGATGGCGGAAAACACAGCTTCAAAGGAAGAGAAAAAGAAGGTGCTCGGGCGCTTGAAGAGCCTCTCGCAGGCCTGCTCGGAGTATGCGCCCTCCACGCCCTGACAGGCGACGGCGGCCTCCTGCGGGAAGAGCGGCGGCGTCTTTTCGATCGCCTCGGCGATCTTCGTGGGCAGGTCGCCCTTCGCGCCGAGAAGACAGCTCTGGCGGCTGCGGCTGAGTTCAAAGATGAGGGAATACAGCGAGGAAACATATTCGCGCAGTTCCTCTGGCGTTTTTTCCATGAGCGTGCGCATCTTTTCCTTTTCGTGGCGCGCGTCGAGCACGCGCAGGCCGTTTGCCTGCTTGTAGGCGGCGATCTTCTCCGCCGTTTCCATGCGCTTGGCGAACAGCGCGATCAGTTCATCGTCGATTTGGTCGATCTCTTTGCGATAGTCGTTCAGATCCATGGTTTTTACCTCGTTTCCTTCCTGCGCGCGAGCAGCGCGTCATAGACGGCGACGGCGACCGCCGCCTCCACGCACGGCACAGCGCGCGGCACGATGCAGGGGTCGTGGCGGCCGGTGATGGCAAGCTCCTCGCGCGTCACACTCTGCAAGTTGACGCTTTGCTGCGTGCGCGCGATGGACGGCGTCGGCTTGAAGGCCGCGCGCAGCACGATGGGCATTCCGTCCGTGATGCCGCCGAGGATGCCGCCGCAGTGGTTCGTCTCGGTGACGATCTTCCCGTTTTCGACCGAAAAAGCGTCGTTGTTCTCGCTGCCGCGCAGCTTCGATGCGCCAAAGCCCGCGCCGAATTCAACGCCCTTGACCGCCGGGATACCGAAAAGCGCGGCGGCGATGCGGTTTTCCATGCCGCCGAACATCGGGTCGCCAAGCCCCGCCGGCGCGCCGAGCACGGCGCATTCGACAACGCCGCCGACGCTGTCGCCTTCCTCGCACGCCTGCGCGATGGCGGCGCGCATTTTTTCGCCGCACGCATCATTCACAACGGGGAAATCCTTCTCCGCCGTGGAGGAAAGAAGCTCTCCTTCGTCGCAAACGCCCGCAATGGAGGCGATGCGGCTCACGACCGCAATGCCCTCGCGCGCAAGGAGCTGCAAGCAGATGCCGCCCGCGATGCACAGCGGCGCGGTGAGTCTTCCGGAGAAGTGCCCGCCGCCCGCGCGGTCCTGATAGCCGCCGTATTTTACCTCGGCGGTGTAGTCCGCGTGGCCGGGGCGCGGCGTAAGGGCAAGGTTTTCATAGTCCTGCGACCTTGTGTTCGTGTTGCGGATGATGGCCGTGAGCGGCGCGCCGCAGGTGTGACCGTTCACAAGGCCCGATAGGATCTCCGGCGCGTCGGCCTCCTTGCGCGGCGTCGACCAGGCGTTTTTGCCCGGCGCGCGGCGGCTTAAAAAGCGCTGGAGCTCGTCCAGATCGACTTTCTCTCCCGCGGGGATGCCCTCGATCGTCACGCCGATGGCGGGGGAATGGGACTGGCCGAAGATCGTCAGTTTCAAATTTTCGCCGTAGGTGCTGCTCATAAGCCCTCTCCTTTCAGGCTGCCGTAGTCCTCCCAGAAGCGCGGGTAGGACTTGGCAACGCAAGCGTCATTGTCGACCGTGACCTCGCCCGTCGCGGCGCAGGCGGCAACAGCGGCGGACATTGCAAGGCGGTGGTCGTTCTGCGTTTGGGTCTCTCCGCCGTGCAGCACGGGCACGCCCGTGATGACAAGGCCGTCCTCTTTTTCCTCGACGCGCCCGCCCAGCGCGCGCAGCAGGTTTGCCGTGCTCTGCAATCGGTCGGATTCCTTGAGCCGCAGGCGGTAGGCGTTTTCGACCCTCGTCTCCCCCGCCGCGACCGATGCAACCACGCTCAAAACGGGGATGAGGTCGGGGATGGGCGATGCGTCGACCGTCACGCCGCGCAGCGTGCCGCGCCGGACCGTCACGGCGTTTTCCTCTTCACTGACCGCCGCGCCGAACGCACGCAGCACGTCCAGCACGCCGCGGTCGCCCTGCGAGGACTTAAGGTTCAATTCCTCGACGCGAACGCCGCCTTTCGCGAGCGCACCCATGCAGAGGAAGAACGCCGCGTTCGACCAGTCGCCCTCGACGGCCGTGCACAGGGGCAGACGGAAGCGCTGCCCACCGGGGATAGCGTAAGACGCGCCGTTTTTCGAAAATTCGACGCCGGAGAGCCGCAGCGCGTCCTCCGTCATCGCGACGTAGGCAGCGGATTCAAGCGTGCCGGTCACCGTCAGGGCACTCTCCCCCGTGAGGCGCGGCAGCGCCATCAGAAGCCCTGAAATGTACTGCGAGGACACGTTGCCCGCAATGGCGTACTCGCCCGCGTGCAGCTGCCCGCCGCATAAAAGGAGGTCTCCGTCCTCAGATAGCGTCATGCCGTGCGCCGTCAGCACATCGTCCAGAGGAGCGAGCGGACGCTGCGGGAGGCGTCCTTCGCGGTGGAAGGCCGCCTGCGCGCCGAGCGCGCCGACGACGGGCAGCAGAAAGCGAAGCGTTGACCCGCTCTCGCCGCAATAAAGCTCGCAGCGCCCCTCGGGGACTTTTTGAATGGGTGAGACAAGAAAGCCCGTCTCCGTTCGTTCCACTTTCGCACCGAGCGCGCGGAGACACTCGGCCGTGGCCGCAATGTCGGCGGAAATGCCGTCGCAGACGATCTCGCACGTTTCTTCACCGAGCGCCGCGCAGATGAGAAGCCTGTGCGCCTGCGATTTGGACGCCGGGATATGCACGCGCCCTGTGCGCGCACCGGGAGAAATCATTCGTTTCATCGGATCCCACCGTCCTGCATCCAGTCGCGCAGCATCTCAACAGGGATCGTCTCCACGCGCACCTGACCGATCTTCTCCGGCACGATGAGGTGCATCTTGCCGCCGGAGATCTTTTTATCGGACAGGGCGGCGCGGTACAGCGCCTCCAGGGGGTAATCGGTCTGGGTGGGCAGGTCGTATTTGTCCAGAATGGCCAGCAGGCGGTCCAGTACCTCCTGGGCGCAGATGCCCCGCTTCACCGCCGCCCGGGTGATGATGGCCATGCCGATGGCCACGGCGCAGCCGTGGGGGATGGAGAAGTCGCTGCACGCCTCCACCGCGTGGCCGAAGGAGTGTCCCAGGTTCAGCTTCCGGCGGGCGCCGGTGTCGAACTCGTCCTCCATCACCGCCATGCGCTTCAGGGTGACGCAGGTGGAGATCACATGCTCCACCTGGTCCTTGACGGGGGTATTCCAAAGCTCCTCAAAAAAGTTGGCGTCGAAGAGCACGCTGTACTTGATGATCTCTCCGCAGCCGCAGCGGTACTCCCGCTCCGGCAGGGTGGCCAGGGTGTCCGGGTCGCACAGAACCAGCCAGGGCTGATAGAAGCACCCGGCCTGATTCTTGCCCGTGTCCAGGTCAATGGCGGTTTTGCCCCCCACAGAGGAGTCCACCGCCGCCAGCAGGGTGGTGGGTACCTGAATGAAGGGGATGCCCCGCTGATAGGTGGCGGCGGCAAAGCCCGCCATGTCCCCGGTGACGCCGCCGCCTAAAGCCACGATGATGTCGCTGCGGGTCATGTGGTTCTCCCCTAAAAAGTGGAGCAGCTGCCCGTAAGTGGTCAGGTTCTTGCTGGCCTCCCCGGCGGGGAAGGCCCAGGAGATCACCCGGAAGCCCGCCTGATCCAGACTGCTGCACAGACGCTGGCCGTACAGGGGCAGCACATTGGTGTCGGAAATCACGGCGGCGGTGCGCCCCGCTCCGGTGACCCGGGCGATGTGCGCTCCGGCCTGGTCCAGCAGGCCGCGGCCGATCTCAATGTCGTATTCCCGGGATGCCGCAACATGAATGGTAGTCATCGTCCGTCAACCTCCGCCTTTCGTTTTCTGCCCTCGTCCAGCAGCCGCACCAGCTCCTGCTGGTCGTCTGCCGCCAGAGCGTCCCGATACTGCTGCATACTGGCCATAAAGAAGTCCAGCTCCTTCAGCAGAAAGTCCTTGTTTTCCAGGAAGAGCTCCGCCCACATCTGGGGCGCCAGCCAGGCCACCCGGGTCATGTCCTTGTAGCTGCCCGCGGAGAAGCCCTTGTGGGCCCCGGCGGTGGGGCTTTTGATGTATCCGTTGGAGATCACATGGGCCATCTGAGAGGTGAAGGCGATCATCTCGTCGTGCTCCGGCGCGCCGGTGATGGAGAAGCGGCCAAAGCCCGCCGGGGCCAGCAGGGCCTTGGCCCGGTCCAGCAGAGTGATGTCGTCCCGGTCCATGGGCACCAGCACCATGGGGGCGCTGTGGAACAGGTTGGCCCGGGCGTATTTGAAGCCGGAGTTGTGGGTGCCCGCCATGGGGTGGCCGCCCAGGAAGGTGACGCCGTGCTCCTTGGCCACGGGGAAACAGGCGGAGCACACCACCCGCTTGGTGCCGCAGCAGTCGATGACCACCGGGCGGGGGCCCATGAGAGGGGCCTTTTCTTTAAAGTAGGCAATGGAGGCAGCGGGATAAGCCGCCAGCAGGATCAGGTCGCAGGCGGCAAGCTTGTCATCGGTGAGCGGGCCGTCTACCGCGCCGCTGAGCTGGGCGAATTCCTGAGTGCTGGGATCGGCGTCAAGGGCCAGCACCTGCCAGCCCGCTTCGTGATAGGCTTTGGCAAAGGAACCGCCGATCAGCCCCAGGCCGAGAATCCCGATTATCATTGTACCGCCTCCCGCACAGAGCGCACCTTCTTGGCCAGAGCGTCATATTCCTCCGGCCGCAGAGACTGGGCGCCGTCGCACAGAGCGTGAATGGGGTCGTTGTGTACCTCGATGATCAGACCGTCGGCCCCGCAGGCGGTGGCCGCCAGAGCCATGGGGGGCACCAGCCGGGCAATTCCGGTGGCGTGGCTGGGGTCTACAATGATGGGCAGGTGGGTCAGCTCCCGCAGCATGGGCACCACGGCCAGGTCCAGAGTGTTCCGGGTGTAATCGTCGAAGGTGCGGATGCCCCGCTCGCACAGGATGACCTGCTCGTTTCCGCCGGCCATGATGTACTCCGCGCTCATCAGCAGCTCCTTCATGGTGCTGGCCAGGCCGCGCTTGAGGAGAATGGGCTTGCGCAGACGGCCCAGTTCCTTCAAAAGGTCGAAGTTCTGCATATTCCGGGCACCCACCTGAATGAGGTCCACATCTTCAAACAGGGGCAGGTGCTCCACCCCCATGATCTCGGTGACGATGGGCAGGCCGGTCTCCTGCCGGGCGATCTTCAGCAGCTCGATGCCCTCGGCCTTCAGCCCCTGGAAGTCGTAGGGGGAGGGGCGGGGCT
>OLGA01001962.1_pt1 | contig 15397 bp, 8 predicted proteins | sample 1604881 | NCBI WGS metagenome assembly OLGA01 (sample SAMEA3888896, study PRJEB22519) | human gut metagenome | biome: human gut; feature: human-associated habitat; material: faeces | place: Denmark | collected 2009
GGATTTCGACGTGATCTACCTGACCATGCTGTATGCCAGCGCCCGGGAGGACGTGACCGTGAAATTTGTGGACTAATTATAATAATAGGAGGATAGATTTTTGGATAACGAAGGATTGATGATTTTCATTTTCCAGGCCATCATTGCGCTGTTTGCGTTTTTCGTGGTGGCCCCCTGCGTGCTCAATGCCGTCAGCCTGTTCACGGTGCAGAAGCGCTTCGCCAAGACCATGATCGACCTGGGTGTGGTGCAGGCGGACGTGGTGCACAAGCTCCACCCCAAAAAGGAGATCGCCGGGGTCATCATCTCCCTGGTGGTGGTGGCGGCCTTTGGCTACGGCGTGTGGCGGCAGGCCCCCATCAGCTATCTGTCCGGCGGCCTGCCCCTGGTGGTGGGCTTCCTGAAATACCGCCAGATCGTCCAGTTCAACAGCCTGACGGTGAAGCGGTTCCAGAACACCTATCAGGGCCAGATGGACGTGAAGAAGTACAACGACTATGTGAACAAGACCTTCTGAGTGCCAAAAGAGGACGGGGCAGCGCCCCGTCCTCTTTTCCTCGAAAAACCCCCGGTTTGTTCACAAAATCCTGTTGATTTTCGCGGGACGGCGTGGTATCATATCCCAAAATTCCGGGGATTCAGACCCGGCTGACGCAGGAGGACGGCATATGAAAGAAGTAAAGCCCCCGAAAAAACCGTTGATCTATTATTACGGCGTCGCCCTGGTGGTGCTGCTGCTGATCAACTTTCTGCTGGTGCCCCTGGTGGCCCGGCACGCGGTGCAGGAGGTGGACTACGGCACCTTCATGACCATGACCGAAAACAAGGAGATCGGCCAGGTGGAGGTGGAGGACAACCAGATCATCTTCACCAACAAGGACGGCAGCAAGGTCTATAAAACCGGGCCCATGAATGACCCGGACCTGACCCAGCGGCTGTATGACGCCGGGGCGGAGTTCACCCGGGACATTGTGGAGCAGACCTCGCCTCTGCTGAGCTTTGTGCTGACGTGGATCCTGCCCATCATCATCTTCATCGCCATCGGCCAGCTGATGACCAAGAAGCTGACGGACCGGGCCGGAGGCCCCGGCTCCATGATGTTCGGCGCGGGAAAATCCAACGCCAAGATCTATGTGCAGTCCACCCAGGGCATCCACTTTGCCGACGTGGCCGGTGAGGACGAGGCCAAGGAGAACCTGCAGGAGATCGTGAACTATCTCCATGACCCCGGCAAGTATCAGGAGATCGGCGCCTCCATGCCCAAGGGCATCCTGCTGGTGGGCCCTCCGGGCACCGGCAAGACCATGCTGGCCAAGGCCGTGGCAGGCGAGTCCCAGGTGCCCTTCTTCTCCATCTCCGGCTCGGAATTTGTGGAGATGTTCGTGGGCATGGGCGCGTCCAAGGTCCGGGACCTGTTCAGCCAGGCCAAGGAGAAGGCCCCCTGCATCGTGTTCATCGACGAGATCGACGCCATCGGCCAGAAGCGCAGCGGCGGCCAGTACGGCGGCAACGATGAGCGGGAGCAGACTCTGAACCAGCTGCTGACGGAGATGGACGGCTTCGACGATAACTCCGGCGTGATCATCCTGGCGGCCACCAACCGCCCGGAGTCCCTGGACCCGGCTCTGACCCGGCCCGGCCGGTTTGACCGCCGGGTGCCGGTGGAGCTGCCGGACCTGAAGGGCCGGGAGGAGATTCTGAAGGTCCACGCCCGGAAGATCAAGCTGGCGGAGAACGTGGACTTTTCCACCGTGGCCCGGATGGCCTCCGGCGCATCCGGCGCGGAGCTGGCCAACATCGTCAACGAGGCCGCCCTGCGGGCGGTGCGGGACGGGCGGAGGCTGGTGACCCAGGCCGACCTGGAGGAGAGCATCGAGACCGTCATCGCCGGATATCAGAAGAAGAACGCCATTCTCACCGACAAGGAGAAGTGGATCGTATCCTATCACGAGATCGGCCACGCCCTGGTGGCGGCCCGCCAGACCCATTCCGCCCCGGTGCAGAAGATCACCATCATTCCCCGGACCTCCGGTGCGCTGGGCTATACCATGCAGGTGGAGGAGGGCAACCACTATCTGATGAGCCGGGAGGAGATCGAAAACAAGATCGCCACGTTTACCGGCGGCCGTGCCGCCGAGGAGGTGGTGTTCGGCTCCGTCACCACCGGCGCGTCCAACGATATCGAACAGGCCACCAAGCTGGCCCGGGCCATGCTGACCCGGTACGGCATGAGCGACGAATTCGGCATGGTGGCACTGGAGACCGTTACCAACCAGTATCTGGGCGGGGATGCGTCCCTGGCCTGCTCGCCGGAGACTCAGGCCAAGATCGATCAGCTGGTGGTGGACCTGGTGGAGCGGCAGCACCAGAAGGCCGTGAAAATTTTGCAGGACGACCGCCAGAAGCTGGATGAGCTGGCCAGGTTCCTGCACGAAAAGGAGACCATCACCGGCGAGGAGTTCATGAGCATCCTCAACGCGTGAACCTGAAAAAGAGAACGCCCTGCCGGGGGCGTTCTTTTTTTGTCCCCGGGCGCATACGGTGAAGAAAAAACGGGGAGGGGTTTGCCATGAAAAAGCTGCTGGGGGCACTGCCGGTGCTGGTGCTGCTGCTGACGCTGTGTCCGGCCTGGGGGGTGGAGCTGCCGGTGCAGGCGGAGGCGGCGCTGCTGATGGAGAAGGAGACGGGACAGGTGCTCTACGCCAAAAACGAGCACCAGGCCCTGGAACCGGCCAGCGTCACCAAGGTCATGACCCTGCTGCTGGTGATGGAGGCCATCGACCGGGGAACCCTGGCCTATGACGACGTGGTCACCGTCAGCGACTATGCCGCCTCCATGGGCGGCAGCCGGATCTTTCTGTCCCCCGGGGAGCAGATCACCGTGGAGGACCTGCTGAAGGGGGTGTGCGTGTCCAGCGGCAACGATGCCGCCGTGGCCCTGGCGGAAAAGACGGCGGGGGTCACGGAGCTGTTTGTGGAGCGGATGAACAACCGGGCCCGGGAGCTGGGGATGCAGGACACCCATTTCGTCAACTGCACCGGTCTTCCGGCGGAGGGGCACGTCACCAGCGCCTGGGACATCGCCGTGATGTCCCGGGAGCTGATCGTGAATCACCCGGACATCCGGCGCTTTACCACCATCTGGATGGACACCCTGCGGGACGGACAGTTCCAGCTGTCCAACACCAACAAGCTCATCCGCTTTTATGAGGGGGCCACGGGGCTGAAAACCGGGTCCACGGACTCCGCCAGATACTGCATTTCCGCCACGGCGGAGCGGGAGGGCATGGAGCTGATCGCCGTGGTGCTGAAATCCCCCACCGGCCAGCAGCGGTTCGAGGACGCCAAGACCCTGCTCAACTATGGGTTCTCCACCTATGGCCTGGTCCATGCCGCCCCGGAGGAGCCGCTGCCGCCGGTGCCGGTGACCTTGGGGACCCGGGATGCGGTGCAGTCTATGGTGGACCCGGCGGAGGGCCTGCTGCTGGCGGAAAAGGCCCGGCTCCAGGGACTGGAGCAGACGGTGACTCTGTCGGAGTCCGCAGCGGCCCCGGTGCGTCAGGGGGACGTTCTGGGGACCCTGACCGTCACCCAGAACGGCGAAACACTGCTGGAGGTGCCCATCCGGGCGGCGGAAGCCGTGGAAAAGCTCACCTTCGGGGAGATGTTCCTGCGCCTGGCCCGGACCATGTGCTTCTGCGGGTGATCCTTGGCGGAAACTGAACAGGAATGCTATTGCGGCACAGAGGAAACAACGATACAATAAAATATAAACTCAGGATAAACTCAGGAGGGTAATCATAATGCAAAATATTCTTCGATATCTGACCCCGGAGATCCTGGCCTGGCAGAGCGGCAATATCCGGGAGGTCCGGCCCCTGGGCAGCGTTCTGTGTCTGCCGGACGGGCGGGAGTGGTATGCCTTCGGCTTTACCCGGGATGCGTATTACGGCAGTCTCAGCCTGCTGATGGCGTCCTCCCGGAGGGAGTGCGGAGAATGGGCGCGGGCAAACAGTCCGGCGGCTATCCGCTTCGGCGCGCAGCGGTATCTTATTGATACGACCGGCTATAGGATGTTCAGTGGCAACGACGATCAGCTGTTCCGGCTGCCGCTGCTGCTGCGGGACCGCCCGCCCATGCCGGACTGGCTGAGAAGCACGCCGCTGTCCCGACTCCTGATGGTGGACGCCCGGGTGGACCGGGCCCCGGAGCACATCCCCGGCGGTCCGGCGGAGCTGCTGCTGCGGGATGGGCGCGGCTGGGACCTGACCGCGTCCCGGGCAGAGCTGCGGACCATGTGATCGGATAGGATTTTCACCGTTTCGACGGGAATCCCCTTGTATTTTCCGGGAAAACGCGGTAAGATACGGTGTGATGAAAAATCCGATTTACACAGGAGGTAATCCCTATGATCCAGGTGGACCTGACCCATATGCGGCGATTTATCGCCCTGCCCTATGAGGCGGCGCTGGCGCCCCGCCTGCGCATCGCCCACAACCACTTGCAGAAGGGCGACGGCGCCGGAGGCAACTTCACCGGCTGGGTGCGCCTGCCCCAGGAGTATGACCGGCAGGAGTTCGACCGCATCCAGGCGGCGGCCCGGCGCATTCAGAGCGATTCCCGGGCCCTGGTGGTCATCGGCATCGGCGGCTCCTATCTGGGGGCAAGGGGCGTCATCGAGTGCCTGTGCTCCCCCAACTATAATCTCAGGCGCAAGGACACCCCCAACATCTATTTTGTGGGCAACGGCCTGTCCGACCGGCAGCTGCGGGAGACCATGGAGCTGCTGGAGGGGGTGGACTTCTCCGTGAACGTCATCTCCAAGTCCGGCACCACCACGGAGCCTGCCGTGGCCTTCCGGTTCTTCCGGGAGCTGCTGGAGAAGAAATACGGCCCCGACGGCGCGGCCCGGCGCATTTACGCCACCACCGACCGGCAGAAGGGGGCCCTGAAGTCCCTGGCCGATCAGGCCGGGTACGAGACCTTCGTGGTGCCTGACGACATCGGCGGGCGCTACAGCGTCCTCACCGCCGTGGGCCTGCTGCCCATCGCCGTGGCGGGCATCGACATCCGGGCCCTGATGCAGGGGGCCGCCCGGATGCAGGAGGTCTGCACCGCCGGAGATATGGAGCAGAACCCCGCCTGGCAGTACGCCGGGGCCCGGTACCAGCTCTACCGCGCCGGGAAGAAGATCGAGATCCTGGCCTCCTATGAGCCGTCCTTCCGGTTCATGTCCGAGTGGTGGAAGCAGCTGTACGGCGAGTCCGAGGGCAAGGAGAACAAGGGCCTGTTCCCGGCCAGCGTGGAGTTCACGGCGGACCTGCACTCCATGGGCCAGTATATCCAGCAGGGCGAGCGGCACCTGTTTGAAACGGTGGTGCGCTTTGACCCAGAGGCAGGGGAGAGCGCGGTGCCCTTCGACGCCGCCGACGGCGACGGGCTGAACTTCCTGGCGGGCAGGACCATGGACTTTATCCGCACCCAGGCCATGGACGGCACCCTGCTGGCCCACGAGGAGGGCGGCGTGCCCAACATCATCCTGCGGGCCGGGGCGCTGGACGCAGACACCCTGGGCCAGCTGATCTATTTCTTTGAATATGCCTGCGGCCTGTCGGGCTATCTGCTGGACGTGAACCCCTTCGACCAGCCGGGGGTGGAGGCGTATAAGAAGAATATGTTCGCCCTGCTGGGCAAGCCCGGCTATGAGGACATGGGCCAGGCCCTGCGGGAAAAGCTGGGCCGGTAAAAAACCGTATATTTTCCCATTGCCATTTCCGTCAAGTTATGGTATGGTATACATATATGCAAAAGGAGTGATCTCTTATGGTTAGATTGATTATGGGCGACAACGGCGCCGGCAAGACCAAGCAGCTTATCGAGCTGGTTCATGCCTCCGTGGCCGAGGAGGGCGGCTGTGTCGTCTGCATCGAGCCCGGCGCGGACATGACCTACGACATCAAGTCCTCTGTGCGCCTGGTCAACGCCGGTGAATACCACTTGGATTCTTTTGAGTGCCTGCGGGGCTTCATCAGCGGTCTGTATGCGGGCAATTACGATATTTCCCACGTCTATGTGGATAACCTCTGCAAGATCGTACATAGCGAGGACTTCGCCGCCGTGGAAAAGTTCCTGCACTGGCTGGACAAGTTCAGCGACGCCAACACCGTGAAGTTCACCGTGACCCTCACCGCCGACGCTTCCGTGGCCACCGAGGGCATGCGCAAGTATCTGTAACCGAATCAAGTAAAAAAATCCGCAGGGCTGTGCCTTGCGGATTTTTTATGGAGCGCAGAGAATCAAAGGTTCTATGCAATAGCCCCGGGACGCAATAGCATCCCGGAGCTATTGCTATTGTCTGATTTTTGGGGTCAGCTCAGGTGCTTTTTCTTGCCCAGCAGCAGGGCAGCGGCAGCCAGCAGGGATACGGAGGCCGCAGCCAGCCACAGAGCGGTGTGAGCCTCATCGCCGGTCTTGACGCCGGGATTCTCGGGCTCAGCGGGCTTGTAGTTGGGATCGGTCTCGCCGCAGTTGGCGCACTTGCCGTCCTTGTAATCGTGGCCGGTAGCGGGGATGACCTCGCCCTTCTTCACGGTCTCCTGGCACACGGTGCAGACCTCGTCGCCGGTGTAGCCGTCCCCGGTGCAAGTAGCGGTCTTAGCGCCCACCAGCTGGGTCTTGTGGCCGGTAGCGGGGATGACCTCGCCCTTCTTCACGACCTCCTGGCACACGGTGCAGACTTCGTCGCCGGTGTAGCCATCTTCCGTGCAGGTGGCGGTCTTAGCGCCCACCAGCTGAGTCTTGTGGCCCAGCGCGGGCAGGGTCTCGGTGCAGGTGTCGGTATAGTTCTTGCCCTGGAAGGTCACCGTGGCGGTATAGGTCCGGACGCCGGTGCTCTCGCAGGAAGCGGGGGTGGTGATCTCGCTGGTAACAGCGGCGGTGACCTCCTCCACATGGCTGGCGTCACGGCTGCAGGTGAAGGTAGCCTTGGCGGACTCGTAGCCGGTCCAGGTCCAGGCGGCCTCGCCATAGTCGTGGCCCGGAGCGCCGATGGTCAGGGCCTCCAGGGTGGTCTCGTTCTTGCCATCGGCGTCACTGAACAGCTTGCCGCAGACGGAGCACACCCAGTGGGCCTTGACGCCGGTCTCCTCGCAGGTGGCGGGGACCTCCGCCACGGCGGTGAGGGTATGACCATCGGCGCAGGGATCGGTGACGCCGTAGGTCATGGTCACGTTGTCGATGGCGAACATGGCGTCGGTATCGTCATAGCCCTGGTTGGCCTTCTTATAGAAGTGGAAGGCGAACTGGGCATTGTCCGTGCAGAAGGCGGCGGGAACGGCAACGTTGGCCGTGCCCATGAACCAATAACCGCTTACCGGCTCCAGATCGGCTGCGGTCCAGATGGCGGTCCAGGTCTGGCCGCCGTCGGTGCTGGCCTCCACGGTCACGGAGCAGTAGTTGCCGATGACGGACTTGAACAGCAGGTAATCGAAGCTCAGCGTAGGCGTCTTGCCGGTGAGGTTCACCACCGGGGAGATGAGATACTCATCCTGCAGCTTATCGCTGCCGCCTGCCATAGGCAGCAGAGGCTTGCGGATGCCGCCCACGCTCCAGTCGCCCCAGGTATCTTCATAGTAATCCATGTCGATGCGGGCCTGCTTGGTGGAATTGAGCTTGGTATTGGTGCCCTTGTACCAGGTATAGGGGCTGTCGGTACGGGCGCCCTTCACGGTCCAGCCGTGGCCGGGGAAGCTCTCGGACTCGAAGTCGTTGTCGAACTGCACGTCGGAGGCCGTCCTGGTGAACACGGCGGCAATGGTGTGGTTGGCGGTGACATTCTCAAAGGTGTAGCTGTCCACCGCGCCCACGCTCTGGCCATCCACCAGCACGTCGGCAATGGCGTAGCCCTCCTGGGCGGCGATGGCGAAGGTCTGGGACGCGCCCTCCTTCACGGACACCTCACCGGCGGGGGTGATGGAGCCGCCCTCACCGGCGGTGGCGGTGATGGTGTACTTCTGGGCCACGGGGCCGTCCTCCACCGCCATCAGCTTCACGTTGTCGATGGCCAGCTGGCCGGTAGTGTCCTCATTGGGATGGACATAGCGGAAGGCAAACTGGACGCCGTCCACATTGTACTCGGCGGGCACGGGAACCTCTGCGCTGCCGGAAATGATGTAGTTGCTGGCCTGCTGGCCGGTATAGCTGTCCTGGAAGTTCCAGATAGCGTTCCACGTCTTTCCGCCGTCGGTAGAAGCTTCCACCGTAGCGGTGAAGGTCTTGTTCTTGATGCCGTACTCGCCGTAGGCGAAGTCGAAGGTCAGCACGCCGTCACGGGTACCGGACAGGTCCACAGCCGGGGAGATCAGGTACTCATCCTGTGCACCCTTCCAGTCGTTGCTGATGTAAGCGTGCTTGGAATCATTGCCCTCGTTCTTCCAGTTGTAATAGGTATACTGCTTCCATGTGCTGCTGGTATCCTGCACCTTCACGGTCCAACCGTGGAAGGGGAAGCTGTCGCCGGCCACGTCCTCGAAGTCGTTCTGGAACATCACCACGGGGACGTCGGGAATCTTCTCGAAGGTGGCGGACACGGCATAGCTCTGGTCCATGACCAGGGTGTAGGCGCCGTCCGTCACGTCCACGGTGCGGCCGTTGACCTTCACGGAGGCCAGCTGATAGCCGGGGTCCGGGGTGAAGGTGATCTCGACGCTTGCGCCGGGGGCGTAGCCGGTCTGACCGGCGGGGGCCACGGTACCGCCCTCATTGGCGGTGGTGGTCAGGGTGACGGTGTCGCTGCTGCCGCCGGGGGCGGTGAGCTTGACGTTGTCCACGGCCAGAGGACCGGTTTCGTGAGTGGGATTCACATAATGGAAGGCGAACTGAACGCCGTCCACTGCATACTGGGCCGGGATAGCCAGCTCCTTGCGTCCGGAAACAACGCCGGACTTCTCGCCATTGTAGCTGTCGAAGAAGTTCCACAGAGCGGTCCAGGTCTGGCCGCCGTCAGTGGATACCTCCACGGTGGCTGTGTAGGTCTTGTTCTGTGCTCCGTAGTAGCCGTAGCCATAGTCGAAGGACAGGGTTGCTTCCTTGCCGGTCAGATTCACCGCCGGGGAGATCAGATACTCGTCCTGCGCGCCGCCGTTCCAGTCATCGGAGATATAGGCGTGCTTGGTGTCGTTGACATCCTTCCAGTTCCAGTAGGTCTGCTGCTTCCAGGTGTAGCCGTTGGTGTTGACACCCTTCAGGCTCCAGCCGTGGAAGGGGAAGCTCTCACCGGTCACAGATTCAAAGTCGTTGTCGAACAGCGCCACGTCGCCGGACGGCTGGGCCTTCTGGAAGGTGGCAGAGATGGTGTGGTCCACGCCCACCCGCTGGAAGGTGTAGTAGCTGATGGGGCCGAGGTCGGTACCGTCCACGCTGACGTTGACGATCTCATAGCCCTGGGCGGGGGCGATGTCGAAGGTCTTGCTGGTACCCTTCTTCACCAGGGTCTGACCGGCGGGGGTGATGGTGCCGCCCTCACCGGCGGCGGCGGTGACGGACACATAGTTGTCCCGCTCCTCGGCGTACAGCTGGACGTTGTCCAGGGACAGGTTGGAGCCGCCCTTACCGGTGTAGACAAAGGCGAAGCGCAGGTCCTTGCTGTTTTGCAGGCTCTCGGGGATGGTCACCTTGGCCTGGGTCTTGGTCCAGGCGGTGAACAGGCCGGAATCCCGCTGCAGGTTCCAGATCTCCTGCCAGTTCTCGCCGCCGTCGCCGGAGGCCATGACCTGCAGGTTGCAGTGCTTATACTCCACGGTGTACCAATAGGTGGTGTAGAAATCGAAGACCATGTGGACCTCGGTATCCACGCCGCTGATATCGGTGGTGCGGGAGATCAGCCACTCGTCCTGCTGGTTGTCGTCGTCATGATCCACGGCGGCCATGTAGTCCTCGTCGCGGTACCAGGTGTTCAGAGAGCCGCCCTTGCTCTGGACGCTCCAGTCGTCGGGGAGCCACTTCTCGTTGAAGTTCTCGGTCCAGAGGATGTTGGTGGGGGTGATGGTGCCGTGATCGTCGGGGTTGCCGGGAGCGCGGACGGTATACACCTTGGAGTTGCCGGCGTAGTCATGGACGATCATGCCGAAGGTCTCGCCGAAGCCGGTGATGTCATACTCCTTGATGTGGCTGGTGACGCCGGGCTTGTCCTCGCCGAAGCCCTGCATACCATAGAGCATCTCGCTGTTCTTGATGTTGTAGAACACCACGGCCGCCACATACTGGTTATCGGACACGTCCAGGCTCAGATAGTACCGGCCCTCGGACTCGGTGACCTTCAGGTTGTCGGCATGAGGCTCCTCGGTGTCGATGGTGATGGGGAAGGACCAGGAGTGCTTCTGGTTGGTCCCCACGCCGTCGCCATAGGGCAGGGTGGCCTCGATGGTCACGGTGGCCTTGGTGTTGTTGGGCAGCTTGGCGTTGTGGGAATCGGTGCCGTACCAGGGCTCGATGCCGTCATATTCGGCGTCCACACCGGCGGGCACAATGCGGTAATAGTCGTAGCTGTAGATGGACTTGCCCACATACTCGCAGTCCTTGCTGTAGTACACCTGGCCGTTGGCGCCAGTGATGGTATACTTCAGGCTCTTGGTGTTGCGCAGCAGGCCGGTGTAGATACCGGTGAGGCTGTCCATGAAGTCATCGTTGTTGGGAGAGATGGCGTTGCGGTCCGCCAGATACGGCACGCTGGTGTAGTTGTTGTCGCCCAGGTAGGTGTCCACCGTGTTCTCGCTGGAGGAGGAGAAGGCGGTGTTCATGTACGCCTGGGCCTGGCTGGCGGAGCCGTCCAGCGTCTCCCAGTAATCGGTGGAATCCATGATGGGAGCCTTGGTCCAGTCGCCGTAGAAGGCCAGGAACGGCAGGCCCAGGTCAATGGGATCGGTCAGGGCGCTGCCGTCGGCGGCCACCTGGGTCAGGGTCACGAAGCCCTCCACATAGCTGCCGTTGGGGAACTGGGCCAGCATCTTCCGGCCCTCGTCGGTAACGGTGACGGTGACGGTGACATCGGCGGTCTTGCCGGGAGCCACGGCCACCCGGTTATTCTCGCAGTTGGTGGTGAAGGTGTGGGGCAGCAGCCGGGAGCTTCCGCTGATGGTGGAGAACTCCTGCCCGCTGCCGTTGACATAGGCCTCGGTGGTATCGGTCAGCACCAGGGGGGTCACGTCGTAATACAGGGTGTCGCTGCCGGTGTTGTGGACGGTGAAGCTCATGGTGTACACGCCCTTCATGGCGGGATCGTCCTTCAGCTCCAGCTTGGGACGCTCCATGCCCTCCACGGACAGATAACCCCGGGTATTCACGGCGTCGTTGATGCTCATCAGGCCAGCGCCCTGCTTCCGGGGGGAATAGGGCACGCCGTTGTCGTCATAGATCACATGGGCGGTGCTCATGAGCAGGGTGTCGGTCATGTGCTTGCGCTGGGCGCCGGTCATGCTGTTGTCCCGGGCCTTCAGGGCCTGCTGGACGATGGCCATGCCGCCGGCCGCGTGGGGGGAGGCCATGGAGGTGCCGTCCATGCTTTCATAACCGCCGGGCACGGCGGCATAGATGCCCGCGCCGGGGGCGGTGATCTCCGGCTTCAGGGTCAGCTCGGGGGTAGCGCCCCAGCTGGAGAAGTCGGCCATGCCATAGGTGGGGGATTCCACCAGGGCGTCGGCGGAGGCCACGGACAGAGTCTTGGTCTCCTGCTGCTTCATGTATTCACCGGCGGCCTGGGAGATAAACGCGCAGGGGATATTCCAGTCGGTGATGGACATGTACAGCATGCCGGGCACGTTGTTGTACACCAGCATGCCGATGGCGCCGGCGTTGGCGGCATTGCGCTCCTTCTGCTCATAGTACATGCCGCCGCCCCGCTGCACCAGGGCGATCTTGCCGGTCAGGTCCAGGCCCGCATAGTCCTCCTCCGCGCCGTAGTTGGGAACCACCACATACTCGATGGAGCCCCGGGCGGACAGGCTGCGGAAGGGCTTGGCGTTCTCGTCCTCGCTGATGGTGGCGCTGTCCTGATAGGCCAGGTCCTTGCCGCCCACGGTGACATAGGGGCCCTTGACCATGCCGTTGGACACGGCGGCCACGGACAGGGACTCGCCATAGGTGGAGGGCTCGCTGACCAGGCCGTAATCGGGGTTGGAGGCCAGGGCCTTGCCGCCGAAGGCGTCGCCATAGGCGGCGTTATAGGCGTTGCCTGCGGCCACAGCCAGGGACACGCCGCTCTCGCCGGTGCGCTCGAACACGTCCAGCAGGCTCTTGGTGAAGGCGTCCTCGCTGTCATAGTCGATGTAGCCGCAGTCGGAGCCCAGGCTCAGGTTGGCCACGTCCACGCCCAGCAGGATGCAGTCCTCCAGGGCGGCCAGAATGTCCGCATAGGACGCGCCGCCGGTGGACTTGAACACGTTCATGTTGATGATCTGGGCCTGGGGAGCCACGCCCATGACGGCATCGTTGACGCCCACATTACCGGCGGCGGTGGAGGCAACGTGGGTGCCGTGGCTGCCCTTATCGCCGGGCATGCCGTCCTTGTCCCTGTCGCCGTAGTCAAACTGGAAGGGGAGCTTGGCGCTGTAATACAGGTCGGACACGCTGATGCCGGAGATGATCTGCTCCACCTGGAAGTCGTACTGCTCCAGCATGGACTGGAGCTTCTCCCGGGTCAGGGAGGGGCTCTTGGGGGCGGTCCTGAAGATTTCGTGGCTCATGTCCACGCCGGTATCCAGAATGGCCACCAGCATCCCCTCGCCGGTGAAGCCCGTGGTATTATAGATACCGCCGCCGATCATCCGGTTGCTGTTGGCGGTGTCGGGCAGCAGCTCAAACGTGGGGGAAATGAAGGCGGACTGGACGCAGTCCAGCTTCCGGATGGCCTTGTACTGGCCATAGGTCACTGTGGCGGAAAAGCCGTTGAGCAGGGTGGTATACTGCCGCTGGGGCTCCACCCGCGCGTCAATGGCCCGATTGATCTGGGCCAGGGCGCTCTTCTGCGTGCGCAGCAGGGCGTTGACCTGGGCCCGGGAATCCGGGTCGGCCACGGAGTCGTTGACCACCACGATGATCTCGACCTCGTCGTTGTCGTCGAGCTTGGCGGTGTTCTCCATCTGGATTTTTTCGCCGTTTTTCTGGCCGCTGCGCAGGACCTGGCGGGCGATATCGTTGGCGATACCGCTGACCGTGGTTTCCTGCAGGGAGGCGTTGACCTCCTGCTCAGCTGCCTGGGCGAATGCCGTCACCGGCAGGGCGGTCAGGATCATCAGAACCGCCAGAGCCAGTGCGCAGCACCGTTTGATAGCTGTCATCTCGTTCCTCCTATAAAATATATTGTCCGCCGCTGCATAAAAGTTCAGCGCGACTTACATATTATACCAGCTTTTGGACTTTAATGCAATGACGTAACGGCATAAAATGCCAAAATATTTCCCAAATTTTCCGGCATTCTCCGGTCAAAAAAACGGCCCCGGGCCAGACACCCGGGGATGGAGCTTTCCGGCGCGCTGCAAGGCTACGCATTTGCGGACCGTCCGCGGCTCCGTCCGGCGGATCGCGCGGGAAATGCCCGCAATTTCGAAAAATCCCTTGCGCAGCATAAAAATACGGCTCCTGCGAAAAATCCCGCCGGGAATCCGAAAAAATCGGGCTCCCGGCGGGGTTTTATGTTGACAAAGGGGCCGCGCCTGTGGTACAATAAGACGCTATATTGAGAAAATGGGGCCTGATACCCCATTTCAAATCTACTGTTATGATACCAGCTTTCCCCCGAAATTACAAGTGGGCCCGGGCGAAAACAAACAACCGGGCCGAGCGTGTCAGAATCCCGGGAGAGCGGTTCCCAAGGAAAAGCACGGAGAAAATGCGAAAAGAAAGGCGTGAGTATTGAAGATGGCCAAGGACAAGTATTATGGCAAGACCCTGCGCAAGAACTTTGCCAGACACGAAGAGGTCATGGCGATGCCCAACCTGCTGGAGATCCAGAAGAAATCCTATCAGTGGTTCCTGGACACCGGCCTGCGGGAGGTTTTTGCCGACGTGGCCTCCATCGGCGACTATGCCGGCAACCTGGAGCTGAGCTTCATCGACTACAGCATGGACGAGAAGCCCAAGTACGACGTGGAGGAGTGCAAGGCCCGGGACGCCACCTATGCCGCCCCCATGAAGGTCAGCGTGCGCCTGCACAATAAGGAGACCGGCGAAATCAAGGAGCAGGAGATCTTCATGGGCGATTTCCCCCTGATGACCCACTCCGGCACCTTCGTCATCAACGGCGCCGAGCGCGTGGTGGTCAGCCAGATCGTCCGCTCCCCCGGCATCTACTACGGCAAGGAGATCGACCTGAAAACGGACCTGCCCCTGCTGACGTCCACCGTGATCCCCTACCGGGGCGCGTGGCTGGAGTATGAGACCGACAGCAGCGAGGTGTTCTGGGTCCGCATCGACAAGAACCGCAAGCTCCCCATCACCTGCCTGATCCGGGCCCTGGGCCTGAAGACCGACGGCGAGATCCTGGACCGCTTCGGCGACGATCCCCGCATTGTGACCACCATGGAAAAGGACACCTGCAAGTCCTATGAGGAGGCCATGCTGGAGATCTATCGCAAGCAGCGCCCCGGCGAGCCCCCCACGCTGGACTCCGCCGAGAACCTGATGCAGGGCCTGTTCTTCGACCCCCGGCGGTATGACCTGAGCACCGTGGGCCGGTATAAGTTCAACAAGAAGCTGACCCTGTGGGCCCAGGCCAAGGGTCAGAAGCTGGCCGAGCCTGTGGCCGACCCCGCCACCGGCGAGCTTCTGCTGGAGGAGGGCCACGTCCTCTCCGGCGACGACTGCCGCACCCTGGACGCCATCGGCGTGGGTATGGTGAAGGTCCGGCTGGAAAACGGCGAGGTCATCCGCATTTTCACCAACCGCATGTGCGACATGAGCCGCTATGTGGACTTTGACCCCAAGACGGCGTGCGGCATCAAGGAGCGGGTGCGCTTCGACGTGCTGCAGGAGCTGCTGAGTCAGTATCAGGGCGAGGAGCTTATCGAGCAGTGCCGCCTGCAGGCGGACCGCCTGGTGCCCAAGCACATCATCATCGACGATATCCTCACCTCCATCAACTATATGAACGTCCTGGCCCACGGCCTGGTGCAGAAGGACGATATCGACCATCTGGGCAACCGCCGCCTGCGCTGCGTGGGCGAGCTGCTGCAAAACCAGTTCCGCATCGGCTTTAGCCGCATGGAGCGGGTCATCCGGGAGCGGATGACCATCCAGGACCTGGACATCGTCACCCCCCAGAGCCTCATCAACATCCGGCCCGTCACCGCCGCCATCAAGGAGTTCTTCGGCTCCAGCCCCCTGAGCCAGTTCATGGACCAGACCA
>OLGA01001964.1_pt1 | contig 15387 bp, 15 predicted proteins | sample 1604881 | NCBI WGS metagenome assembly OLGA01 (sample SAMEA3888896, study PRJEB22519) | human gut metagenome | biome: human gut; feature: human-associated habitat; material: faeces | place: Denmark | collected 2009
GTTTACGTTCCAACCTCTCTTATTCTCCTTTGGCTGCTTTAGAGTTTTATGTTAAAGAAAATAACTCATCGTTTTGCGGGTCATAACTCATAGCTTTGTGATGAGATAGTCATAGTTTTAGGGGCAATGAAAGTATGCATCTTGATACCGCTAAAAAATCGATTACAAATTACAATTTCAGTTATTACAGTTTTATTTTGACCCAATATCACGCTTTTAAAATGTAAGTATAGAAAAGTATATATAAATATATAATTATATATATTTATATATAAATATTTGTAGTAACAGATTGTTACTACCTTCAAACCCTTATACCCCCTCAGGAAAAAACTGTAATAACTGAAATTGTAATTACCGTAATACAAATAATCTTCAAAAATCCTTGGTGGTTTCAAAATAAAGTCGTATATTTGCGGTCGAAACGCAATGTTGCGGCTATGACCCATAAAATTATTAATGGTATGGCAAGATATATAGACCCACGTGTGGACTGGGCTTTCAAGCGTATTTTTGGGAGCGAGGACACTAAAGAGTGCTTGATAACATTCCTGAACGGATTGTTTGATGGAGAGTTGGTAATCAAGGATGTGACGTTTGGAAAAACGGAGAAACTTGGTTTGCGACCAGATGAGCGTGGTGTTATCTTTGATGTCTACTGCGTTACAGATGAAGGTAAGCATATCATTGTAGAGATGCAGAAGAAGGAGCAGGATTATTTTGCCGATAGAGCTTTGTATTACACTGCTCGTACCATTGTAGAGCAAGGTATTAAAGGAGAGTGGAATTATCATTTAGCACCCGTCTACACCATTTGCTTTATGGATTTTAAGTCTGATAACCCAATGTTGGATGGATTCAGGACCGATTTAGTACTGACGGATTTGCGAACACGTCAGCGATTGTCGGACAGAATGAGAATAGTATATCTCCAGCTTCCCCTGTTCACAAAGCAGAGTGAGGAGTGTATGGATATATTTGATTGTTGGATTTATATTATTAAGAATATGAACATGTTTGAGCAAATGCCATTCCGAGAGAAATACCCAGTATTTCGCAAGCTAGCAGAGATTGGTGATCTCCGCAAACTTTCCCGTGAGGAACAGGAACTATACGATGAAGATATCAAGAATATGCGTGATATCTACGCCACAAGAATGTTTGATATACACAAGGAGAAAAAAGAGACGGCTCTTCGCCTCTTATGTATGGGCTTGACCTTGGAGCAAGTGGCTGCCGGCACTCAACTTCCTCTGGAAGAAGTGAGTAAACTAGCTAAGAGCCAAATCGATTAAGATGAAGAAATTATGAAAAAACATAGTATAAGTATATTTAAAATCACCCCCCCCATAAGTGGGGTGATAATAGCTATTGTAGCTATCTTCTCTATAGTTCTTGCCAGTTGTAGCAAGGACGAAATCCTTAGTGATACCCATCCCGAAGTCAGTATCACAGCCCAGCAGGGCGATACCCCTGCCGTGAGCTACTATGCCATCACCGACTCCACAGGCATTGGCTTCACCTCCCAGGGTATAGCGTATACTCATTAGCTGCTGGTAGTAGTGTGTTAAATTTGAATAAGGAAATTGTTGGCAAAGTCGTTTTAAAATATCCACATTCTCTTTCGGAGCAGACCGCCATTGCTACCATCCTCTCTGATTGCGACAAGGAAATCTCTTCCTTGGAGGAGAAGATGAACTTGAAGAGTGGTGGCTTTAGTATTCGAGAGATGAAGACTAGATGGGGTAGCTGCAACCAGCGTACTCATAAGCTTCTCTTTAATCTAGAATTAGCTAAGAAACCTCAGCCATGCATAGAGTATGTGGTGGTACATGAACTGGCTCATATTGTGTCGAAAAATCATGATACCCAGTTCAAGGCAGTGTTGGATAAGCATTTGCCATTATGGGAGAAGTATAAGAATGAGTTTATCATATAAATGTATAATGCTACAGAGGTTGTATAAAAGACGATTAGGGGAATGGGGAGAGGTTATCCTCTTGATTTCCATCGGCGGAGTTATCTATTTGTTGTTTCGCCCCAAATGTCTTTTGATGTTTTCGATAATTGAAGAAATGGGTGGTATGCCCTATCTCGATGGAATTAGAGAAAAGGCTCAGTTGTATACTTTGCCAAGCTTTGTAATAAATAGCTTGCCTGCAGGGTTATGGACTGCGTCATATTTGCTTGGAATGTATATAACAACTAAGTATCAAAGTCGCAAGATTCGATTAATGCTAGCTCTACCTTTGCCTCTATCTGCAATTGCATTGGAACTTATGCAACTGATAGGGTGGTGTCCTGGTACATTTGATGTATATGACTTGATATGTTATATAGTTCCATTAGTAGTTTTTGTGAAATCGGTTTAAACATAAAACAGTATGAAAAAGAAAGAAGAATTAAGTTTAGGCGGGTCTGTTGTTGTGACCATCATTTTTGCTGTATTGGCTCTGTTATCCTATAACAGTGATGCTGGTACTTTAACAGTCATTCCTATTGCTGGAATTGTGATTGGTGTGGTAATGTGTATTATGGCTGCTATAGAACAGTCAAAGAAGAGCGCACGAGAGGAGGAACAAAACAACTTTAGTGACAAACTGGTATATGATAGCAAGCATGGAGATGAAGATCTTATGCTCTATTTCAATAATCAGCAGAAGACAATAACTATAGGCTCTTCTACAACTAGTAATGTAACACAAGAAGTGGTGAATGATTTCGTTAAAACAGAAGTGGTTGATGCAGATTCATTTATTGCAGTTTTGGATGCCAATCAAAGAAAAGTGCTGAGAGTGAGCGGAAATGCTGGAAAAATAAATCGAAAGACATTTAGTATCGCTGGTGATTATGAAGAAAAATGTGGCAAACGATTGTTATCAAGTAACCCTACATTGCGTGCATACAACGACTATGCTTTCATTACCGATGATGTAAATCAGTATGTTTTCATTTTAACACCAAACAAAAGTTACTTCTTGTTGTATTCAGATTTGGTAAGCGTTAGTTATGAGGAGAATGGTAATGATGTTTACAACAAATCTTTGGGTGGTGCTGTTGTTGGTGGTCTTTTGTTTGGTGGAGTTGGTGCCATTGTAGGTGGCTCAACAGCTAAAGCTAAGCAGAATAAGGAAGTTAGTAAAATGGTAATTAAAATCTTGAAGAAAGATACTGCTAATCCTAATATCAGATTGGTTATATATTCTGGTGTAATCCTTAAGACAAAGAATACAGCTGACAATATGCGTTATGAAGAGTTGATGAAGGAGGTTACTGGCATCAAAGATATATTCTCTGTCATTCTTGATATTGCAGATAATCAGAAGAAGTTTAGTAAGGATGAAGAATCGGTTCCTTCTCCTGTCAGTGTAGCTGATGAACTTACCAAGTTGGCAAATTTAAAAGCTCAAGGTATATTGTCAGAGGAGGAATTTGAGAAACAAAAAGCTAAATTGCTGGGGTAATGACATACAACCATGTGCTGTGCACATCTACCGTATTTTTTTTCAAAAAGTAGGTGGAGCTGGTGGCTGATGAGCTGCCAGCTCCTTTACTATGAAAATGCACACTTTTGCTAGATTTTTACTTAATTTTCTGTTAGAGAGTAAAAAAATAGCACTCTTTTTGGGATTTAAGGAATCCCATATCGCTTGTTTATTCCAAATAAGGAAGCTAATTTTGAGGCAAAAATTGGAATAAGCAATGACTAAAGGTAGAAGTTACATCAACTCTTATGCTGATGGAATCATGAGAGAAAATATGATTGAGGAGGTGGGAACACTGCTCAATCTGATGATGAATGAGGATATGATGACCCCCAAGGAGATTCATATGGAGTTTGGTGTAGACCCTAAAACTATCGCTGCGCTGAGAAAGAAGAAGACATCTGTTACCTTTGAGAGCATCCGAAAGGTTTGTTATGTCATAGGCTATTACCTGATGAATGAAGAGGCTGCCAGAGAACGCAAGATAAGATGGGGAAGAGACAAGGAGCAAAAAAAGAAGGATGAGATGAATGAAATCAACAAACTGAAAGAGCGTTATGAGAAGATATATGGCATGATGGCTAGCTTCGTGGAGGATTTATATAAGAAGAAAGACTTGCGCCAAGTGGTGAAGAATGAGAGTTTGCCAGGGTAGCGCAACCTAATATGCTATTAATTAATAAATTATCTCGTAAAAATGAAGATTCAACTCCGATTGGGCGAAGATCATTTGCCTTAAAGACTACCGTATGCAACAAGGTTGTGTGCGGACACCGTTTGCTAGAAGTCCTTTCCCCAACGATAGGTAAAACGTGACTTGTTCTTATAATTAACATTCTAACAAGAAAAGGAAAATGTCGTTAGAAGAAATTTTTGCCCAGGCAATTCTGACTGGTGGAGTAACCATACTGAATTGCTCTGTTGTCATTGGTAGCAATGCGCAGGTGAGTGATTTTTTGCAGAATACAGCTGCTAGTAACCAAAATCTTAAAGTAGACCAGGAAATCAAGGTGGACCCCAGACTCAAGACTGAGAAGGCTGCCCTGATATGGAAAACACTGACAGAACATAAGTATATTCATACTGAGGGCTCTTGGTATGTATGGGATCGTACGCAGGCTGAGTATGGATATATGGTGTATATCGTATCCGATATTCTGGGAGTGAAGCACCCTGCTAACAATACTATCATGTGGAAACCTTTTCATGCCCTATTCTTGAATGCTTCGCATATCGAAGGTGTGGCTAAAGCATCGGTGAGCAATAACATATCACAGTTTAGTAATTATAATGCCTGGTGTAATGAGGCAAAAAATATTCGAAGAATTTTATTGGAATATATCTCTTGATGTTCAGATACTTATAGCTGATATAATCGTATAATATTATATAACTGTTATAAAGATAACATTTTACTTCTTAGTACCTTTGCCCCCGTAATCAGATGCACAGCGCGTCTGGTTGCGGGGACTTTGCGTATTGCGGGTTCTCAATCTTTTAATACATATAATATGTTTACAAGACTAATGGCGCAGCACCCGATATTCGGGGATATGAGAGGCGCAGTGAATGAGAAGGGAGTGGTGCTCTTCCTGGTGAACGACGTGGTGGACATGTTTGGGCTGAAGCCCGAACGAGTGGTGGCGAGAGTGATGGCATCCCAGGGCACGCTCCACTGGTTTGACCTGAAGCTACAGGAGGACGGCATGGTGTCGGCTCCGATGTGCGACGTGAGAATGTTTCTGGACTTGACTTGCGACGTGGGCTGGAAGGGCAAGAAAGCCATGGAGTGGGTAGGGAAGAAGCTGGTGGCTGACTTCCAGGACGAGGTGAAGCGCAAGAAGTATGAGCTGGATGTGCCGCCCGTCATGGAGAGAACGGACAAGAAGTTTGACCTCCACTTCTATGACGACGTGATGATGGTGAACCATCAGGTGTTCCCGATTTCTATTTTAAGTTAAAGAGACATTAATAACCTATTATTTTTTTACAAAGTTATGAAGAAAGCAACTAGCAAGAAGCTGCTCAATGCAGTAAAGGTAGACGGTGCAGTGATCACCGAGGAGAATGGTAACGTATCAGTGCGCAAGGCGCCATGGAACGAGACGGAGGTAATCAGTGACAAGCCGCAGATGATCAGGGGCAGGATGATATTCTCGGGTGGCGAGAATGGGCGAGGCGACTGGGTGGACTTCAAGCCTTATGTGCAGGGCAAGCGAGAGAAGCCCTTCACGGAGATTCTCAAGACCAAGCACGGGGTGGTGCGCACTAGCAAGCGAACCGTGCAGGTGAACTATGCCTTCTCCAAGGACATGAGCAAGGCGGAGATTCTGCGCTGCCTCAAGGGTGAGCACCAGGAGATGGTGAAGGCTATCAAGCCCTTCAAGGAAAATGTGGAGTGGGAGGACTATAAGGAGTAATAGATAATGTATAATTAATAATGTATAATTAAGCATGAACCACTTTATTGCAATGAATCCTCAGCGTGGGGGCAATAAGGGCAGCGCCAGCTGCCTGCCCCTGGCAGAATATGACAAGCTGATAGCTCAGCCTTGGCTCCACGATATGGTGGAGCAGATACGTGGGGGCAATGACAAACTGAAGGGGCTGATGCCCTTCCGCTGCGGCCACTACAGCCGATTCCTCAAGAATCATCGCTCGCAGAAGGATGCTGACCCTACGAGTTTTCTCTTCCAGACCACCATCGACATCGACGATAAGGAGCTGGTGGGTATCGCCATCGAAATGGCAAGGCAGCTGAATTGCAGCGACTCCATCTGGAAGGGAATGCTACTGCATCTGGAATACTCGGCTCGTAAGAAGCTCCACATCGACATCCGAATGCCGATAGGTATGACTATCGAGGAGACGCAGAGAGCGTATTGTAAGGCACTTGGCGTGCCCTGCGATGAGAGTTGCTTCACCCCAGAGAGAATCCTCTTTATCACGGATCAGGACTCGGAGATCTATCGCTCCAAGGACTGGTATGCCGTGCTTCCTGCCGATGAGCTGAAGGCTCGCAGAGAGGCTTATCTGAAGCGTGGTCTCACCATCGACGGAAGACGGCAACAGGGCACTCAACCCCAACCATTCAACATTCAACACTCAACATTCAACACTCAACAAAATATTCCTGACGGATTACCAACCTCTGGTACCGCCAGCGAGAAGAGCCTGATAGCCTTCGACCTCTTCACGGAGTCGGCAGGACTGAAGAATGTGAATATCGATACCGAGGGCTCTCGCCACTCCTCACTTCTTGCCATCATGAGCGCAGGAGCGAGCAGGGTGATGAGCGAAGAGGAGCTGAGAAGAGTAGTGGCAATGAAGATGCCTAGCTTCGCCCAAGAGCGTGACTGCCAGCAGCTGATCCATGACTTCTATGAGAAATATGGAGACAGTTCGAAGCCATTCTCTAGAGATGTGATCCGCATCAATGCGCAAGCAGAGAAGCAAGCGACTCTCTTAACTCCTAATTCCTCACTCCAAACTCCTAACTGTGAAGATGATTACCCCGCTCCGCCCGAGATGCCGAAGAAGCTGCCTAAGCTCGTGGAGCTCCTCGTGTCTCAGACACCGGATGTCTATAAGCCTGCCGTAGCCCATGCCATCTTTCCTCCGCTAGCCACCCACCTCTGCCGCACCTATTTTAATTACATCGACAATGTGGAGCATGAGGCTACGCTAATGTGTTGTCTCTTAGCTGGTACGGGCGCAGGAAAGAACTGCGTGCAGATGCCTATCAACCTGATTATGGAAGACATCAGAAAACGAGACAAAGATAACCTGAAACGAGAGAAGGAGTGGAAGGATGAGGTGACAAGAAAAGGTGCTAACAAGGATAAGCGTAAGCGACCTGAAAACCTCGTGATCCAGGAGATAGACGCCGATATGACCAACCCTGCCTTCGTGATGCGTACCGCCGAGGCGCAGGAGCATTTCCTCTATACTGCTCTCAACGAGATAGACCAGTTTGATAACCTAAGGGGCATTGGCAACCAGCAGTTTCGTATCATGTGCCTCGCCTTCGACCCTGGTAATCAATATGGACAAACCCGAGTGGGCACGCAGAGTGTTACGGAGCGAGTAACCATCCGATTTAACTGGAATGCCTCGACCACCATCAACAAGGGTATCCGATATTTCTCCAAGGTATTGACCGATGGTCCTATCTCCAGAATCAACTTCTGTACTATCCCAGAGCGTGAGATAGGAGCCGAGATGCCTGTCTATGGCACATACGATGACACATTCAGAGAGAACTTAAAACCCTATATCGAGCATCTTAACATGGCTTCTGGTACTATCAATTGCCCTGAGGCTTTCGCCTTGGCACAGAAGCTGAAAGAGGAGAATGCCGACTTTGCCCGTATGAGCCAAGACAGGGTTTACGAGAACCTCTCGTTCAGAGCCAATGTCATTGCCTATCTGAAGGCTTGCGTGCTCTATGTGGCGAATGGTTGCCAATGGGAATCCGAGATAGAGGAGTTTGTGCGCTGGAGCGAGCAGTATGACCTGTACTGCAAGATGAGATTCTTCCGAGATGCTATCGTGAAGTCGGAGCAGGAGGGAGTGAAGTCGAGCAAAAGAGGGCCTTCCAATATGCTGCAACTTCTGCCAAATGAGTTCTCTTATCAGCAGGCTGAGCAGTTGAGAAGCGACTTGGGGCTGGATACCAAGGGCACCCGACGGATGATAGCCACCTGGGTGTTCAGAAAGTATATCGTGAAAGTGGAGGCAGGCGAACTTTATCGCAAGCTATGTTTTCTCAAAAAAGAATCTAAATAGAAACAATTATGGAAATCGTACTCAAAAGAATAGCTAAGCAGAATACTTACACCATAGGGCGTATGTATATCCTGAAAGACGAGGAGGTGGAGCGCAAGGTGAACTATACGCTCAATAAGGACCAGAAGCGCAGCTTCTGCCATGTGGTAGATGTGGGCAAGCTGGACGGGGAGCACTACTTCTGCGATACCCTGGAGCCTACGTGGCGCAACCTGCTGGGCATCACCCTGTTGCCCCAAGAGGAGAATGTGCGCCTGGGGCGAGTGTCGGGGAAGAAGGCGCAGAAGATGAAGGGTAAGACTGCCATACCCGAGGGCACCTATCCGCTGCTCATCACCAAGTCGCCGAGATTCAAGCAGTGGCTGCCCCTGCTGCAGGGCGTTCCTGGCTTTGAGGGCATCCGCATCCATGCCGGTAACTACCCCGATGATACGCAGGGCTGCATCCTGCCGGGCGAAAACAAACTCCGAGGCATGGTGGTAAACTCCCGCATCTGGCTGCATCGCCTCGTCAATGCCATCACGGCGGCGAGAGACCGAGGCGAGAGCATCTGGATCACCATCGTTTGACACCTCTCACGGCCTGACTCTCTAACGGATTCTCCGGCCAGAAATGCTTAGGGTATCGGCGCTTCAGTTCCTTGCGGACTTCGAAGTAAGTGCCTTGCCAAAAACTTGCGAGATCCTGAGTAAGCTGAACGGGCTTGAAGCCGGGAGATAACAACTCAAGCAGAAGGGGCTGTCTGCCAGCATCGACAGTTGGTGTTGATGTCATTCCGAAACACTCCTGAAGCCGCACACTCAGAACCGGGGCTTCGGCCCCCAGGCGATAATCGATGCGGATGTTGCTGCCCGATGGTACACGGATGTGAGTGGGAGCAAGGCGGTCTATCTCCTGCTGAAGCTCATAAGGAAGGATGTTCCAAAGGATTTCGCACAGGTTGAGTTTCTTCAGCTCTGTAACAGAAGTCTTCATCTTACCACCTTCTTCGAGATAGAAAGGGAGCCACGCTTGGGCTGTTGTCAGGAGATGTTCCGTAGATAGGTCGGGAATCTCCAGTTCCGGATGCCATTCAGCTACTTGCGCCACGCGCTGTTGCAGACGATGAACGGATTCGTTCCAATCGAACATGCTGAGTCCGTCTTTTCTGGCAGCTTCGCAGATAATGTCTGAAACTGTCTCTCGGCTGGCATTCTGTATCGGCTTGCTGTCTATGACGAGTGCTCCTATCCGTGTTTCCTGCTGCATCTTTACTGCCAGCGCTTTGCTGTCCCATGAAATATTCTCGCAGGTTTGTGCCGGCAAGTTCTTCCAGTTGACGGGGGCTGAGAGAAATACCCTTCCTTTCCGCCCCTGCCTAGAACTGGATGATGAGGTTGAAGCGAGGTTGAGTGATGCGATGGCAAGCCATTCGTTTGCTGCCATGCTATCGCACGGGTCGATGAAAATCGTGTTGCCATTCGACATCTTGAAGTTGCCCGCATGGTCGGTGGCATGGGCGATGCGCTCAGGGTAGGCTAGGGCGATGAGATGGCCCACTTCCTCAGCATCAATTGGCTCGTTGTCTTCCCTGATACGCAGCATCTTCCTGTATTCCTGGGCAATCTGAGCGATACGGTTCCAACGCCCCAGATTCTTCTTGCTTCGCGCGGAGCGGAGGAGTGAAAGGCGGAGCGTCATGTCAGAATCCTCATTTTCGCCCATCGGGTCTTTCTCTTCCAGCAGAGCAGCAATGTCGCAGGCCAGGGCTTGGCTCGCCGGAGAATCGCTGCTGATCATCATCTTGGCAATGCGCGGATGACAAGGAAGTTGAGCCATTCTGCTGCCTTCTGCGGTGATGCTGCCACTGAGAGCGTGAGCATCATGATCAGGAGTGAGGGCGTTGAGCGACTTAAGAAGTTGCTGTGCCAATACGAGGTTGCCCTTGGGAGGAAGTGTGAGCCAAGGCAGCAGTTCCGGTTTGTTTTCGCCGAAAGCTGCAATGTCGAGAACCATCGAAGAGAGATCTGCATCCAGTATTTCGGGCAGCCGCTGTTCAGGCATCAGATGTTCCGAGGTCTGTGTCCAAAGCCGGTAACATACGCCTGATGTTATTCTGCCCGCACGCCCCCTTCGTTGCGTAGCCATGTCCTGACTGATACGAACGGTTTCGAGATGGCTCAAGCCTGTACGGGCATCATAAACCAGTTTTCGGCAGAGTCCGGAATCCACAACGATTCTTACTCCTTCGATGGTGAGAGAAGTTTCGGCGATAGGAGTGGCCAGTACGATTTTCCGTTCGCCCGGTTTGGAAGGAGCGATGGGGAGTCGCTGCTTTTCAGGCGAAAGGTTACCATATAGCGGGTAAAGAGTGGTTGAGGGCAGGACAGAGCGAAGCAGTTCTTCGCATTTCATGATTTCTCCCTGTCCCGGCAGAAAGGCAAGAATGTCACCTTCCTGGTTTCTGAAAGCCTGACAGATAGTGGCTGCCATTTCCTGCGCTACCTGATATCTGTCGATGTCGTGGTCTGCATAAATGGTTTCTATCGGAAACATTCTGCCTTTACTCTCGATAAGCGGAGCATGAAGTGCCTGACAGATACTGGAAGCATCGATGGTTGCTGACATGATAATGAGCTTCAGGTCGGGGCGGATGATTTCCTGTGTTTGCCGGGCCAGCGCTAACGCCAGATCGGAATTGATGCTGCGCTCATGAAACTCATCAAAGATGAGGCACGAAACGCCTTCGAGTGTAGCATCATTGACCAGCATTCGGGTGAGAATGCCCTCGGTAAGGACTTCGATGCGTGTATCATCCGAAACCTTGCTTTCGAATCTTACCCGATAGCCGATGGTTCTTCCCACGGGTTCTCCCAGAATCTGCGCCATCCGTTCGGCAATCTGGCGCGCTGCCAGACGACGCGGTTCGAGCATCAGAATCTTACCCTGACTTTTAAGATGATCATGGCTGAAGCCTTCCAATGCCTGATCACTCATGCCCCGCAGAATGGTGAGTGGGAGAAGGGTAGATTTACCGGCTCCAGGAGGAGCTGTAATAACAAGGTTAGCCGACTCCATCAATGCTTCATTGACAGAGTCGGCTATCTGGTAAGCTGGCAGATGACCAGCCTGCTGTTCTATTCTATCTAAGTTCATTTCTTCTTATTTCACAAACTTCAGATTTCTTTTATTTCACAAATTTCAGAATCTCTTTACTCTTTCTGCCCTTTTTGGCAGGAATCGGCATGAAGCCTTCTGTGAGTCCTGTTTTATCTGTCATGGTCTGGAAAACGGAGGCGGCATAGGAAGAGAGTTTCTTCTCTGCCAGTTCTTGCTTGATAGCATCCTCATCATAATCATCAGCATAGAGGAGAGTGTGCAAATCGTCAAGATATTTTTGCGGAATATTCTGATGCGGCATGCGGCTTTTTATCTGCATAATCTGTGCGATGATTGCCTGTTTGGTCTGGGCAGCGATGGCTTCTGCCTTTTGCTGCTCGAAGACTGCCAGCGTCTCCTCATCCGTCTCCTGCCAGTTTTGCATCATGGCTTCAGTGTTGGTAAGATGACTGTATCCTGCATAGCGAATCAGGGCGATGCGCTTGTTCCAACCTTTCTTTTCCAGATAGTTTTTCTCCATAGGGGTAGTAGCTACTATGAGGTTGGCTTTGGCGTACATGGCTTTCTGATACATAGACTGTTGCAGTGAACGCTTCAAGTAAGGGTTCTTGCAGTTTCTCTCAGAAATATCGCCTAGTGGACAAACGATGTAGGGAATGTCCATCTGCTTTGCTTTCTTGGCTATCTGGGCTCCCTGCCATGTCCATGCTCCTATAATCAACACAATGTCGGCATCAACCAGGTTGTTGGTGATGTCGAGCTGCTTATTCAAGGCTTCGATGTATGGAAGATACATCTTCAGCAACTTCTTATGGTTGGAAATGAACAAATATACTTTCATCGTTCTGTCGGTTATTTTTAACTGTTATTATTGTGATAGACTGTTACTTCCTTTTTACCCTGTTTAGAGTTTATGAGAAGTGAAATCGTTTTTGTCAGCCCGCCAATAGCGCAATTTGGTAGCCAGATTTCTCCAGATAATTCCATATTCGAAGAATGGCAGTTTGAACATCGCTATTCCGTCATCAAAGTGTTTGATGGCCTTGTTGGCTATCAGCATTCTCACGATGAACAGCAGGAGGAAACTGAAACCTGCGCATCCTGTAAGAATCCAATTCTTCATGAGGATAGAGTAGGCTGCAACGGCCAGTGTTGCTATCAGGCTGAGATGTGGCATGAGATGGTCAAAGAACATGAGGGTTCGCATGGAACCGGCTCTTTCCAAACTCTTGCGTGAAGCCTGCAGATAGAGGTGGGCATTGTGCCAGCTCTTGTTCGATGGTGCTTCGCGGATGAGCCATGCATCGCAATCCAGTTCTGTAGCAGTATCGCCATAAAGGGCATACTTGTTGACGAGAAAATCGTATTCGCCGCGAACATATTCCAGGTTGCCCTGATAGCCCTGTTCCTTCATGAAGTCGCTCTTGCGGAACGCTACGTTTGGCATGTGGCTGCGATAACCATAGGTCTGCTGGGCACGACGCAAAACATAGTAAGCCTTGCGGATGCTGTCGAAACGGCGTACGCTCTTAGTTTCCTCATCAAGGGCTACATATCCCAATACCAGATGGTTTGGGTCCTGGCATTGACGGACCATGGTTTGCAGCCACTTGTCGTTGCTTGGGCGGCAATTAGGTTCTGTCAAAATAATCCATTCATGTTTGGCTGCTTTCACACCCAGTGTAATCTGCAATTTCTTGCGGCTCATGTAGCGTGAACTCTCAGGAATGTAAGTATAATACAGATGAGGGTTCTCGGCTGCTGTTCGCTTCAGAAAATCCTGTGTCTCGCCATCTGTACTCTGGCAGACTACGATTACCTGATAGTCGGCAGCATACTGCTGACGCAGGAACATAGGGAGATTCCTCTCCAATTCAGCAAGATTATCGTGTGCGGTAATGAGTATACTGACAGGAGGTTGATTCTCTGCCGTTTCTGTTTTTTGAAAGCGCAACGAGCGCAGAAATGGATTTATCAGCGATCCGAGAACCGCCAATAAAACCACCACTGCGCCTGCTATTATAGTAGTTGTACTAATGATCATCATTTTATTTTTCTCGTAATATAGAAAGCTAGAGAAAGGAGAATCCTATAAACTCTTAACTTTTAACTTTCAACTATATTAAAAGTCTTCTGTAATATAACCCTTTGGCAACTGGCGACAGTTATACTGGCTCGCCATGATCTCACCATAGGCTCCGGCTGAGCGGAGGGCGATGAGGTCGCCGCGATGGGCTTTGTTGATGTCGACAGCCTTGCCGAAGACATCGCTTGATTCGCAGATAGGACCTACTACGTCGTAAGTTTCTACAGGTTCATCGCTTGAGATGTTCTCAATCTTATGGTAAGCCTGATAGAGTGCTGGACGGATGAGGTCGGTCATTCCTGCATCCACAATGGCAAACTGCTTGGCTGTGCCCTGCTTGATGTAGAGTGTCTTGGTGATGAGAGAACCCATCTGACCCACTACAGCGCGACCCAACTCGAAGTGAAGCTTCTGACCATCGCGCAACTTCAGTTTCTTTGCGTATGTATCGAAATAATCCTTGAAATTAGGGATTGGCTGGCGGTTTGGGTGATTGTAATCAATGCCCAGTCCGCCGCCCACATTGATGTTCTTCACAACGATGTGATGCGCTTCAAGTTGGTTCTGAAGTTCGTTGATACGGTTGCAGAGTGCCTCGAAATCACCCATATCGAGAATCTGGCTTCCGATGTGGAAGTGCAGTCCGAGGAACTGGATGTTCTTCATCTTGGCAGCCTCTTCGATTACGGCTTCCATGTCGCGCATGGCAATTCCGAACTTGTTTTCTGCCAGTCCTGTTGTGATGTTTGCATGCGTATGGGCGCCGACATCCGGATTGATGCGGAAACAAACCTGCGCAATCTTATTCTGTTTTTCAGCCAGCTCATTGATGATTTCCAACTCCGGAATGCTTTCTACATTGAAGCAGAAGATGCCTTTCTCCAATCCGAGGTTGATTTCCCAATCGCTTTTGCCTACACCAGCGTAAACAATCTTATTGGCTGGGAATCCGGCTTTGATGGCTGCCTGAATTTCTCCTCCGCTCACACAGTCAGCTCCTAAACCAGCCTGACAGATGATATTGAGCACCTTAGGGTTGGCATTTGCCTTTACGGCATAGTGCACTTCAAATCCCTCGTGCTTGCCAGCCTCTTCATTGATGGTCTTCAATGTCTGGCGCAACACATTGGTGTCGTAATAGTAGAACGGAGTCTGTATCTCCTGAAACTTATCTATCGGAAATGTACCTTTCATTTCGCTTAATCTTAAATTAATACCTTATTATAGTTAAATCAGAATATCCAATTTATAGTAAATCAGAATATCCAACGAAGAGTGGATAGGAAGCATTACATACGAATTCTTCACTTTTCACTCTTCGTTTTCATTTGCATTACTTCTTCTCGAACAATACGTTGCTCAAGTTCTGCAATGCCTGCTTCTTATCTTTCTCTCTGATGAGGAATGAGATGTTGTAGTTAGAACCACCATAAGAAATCATGCGTACAGGAATGTTCTTCATCGCATCGGTAGCGATGGTCTCGAAGCCAACGTTGCTCCAGTCCAAATCACCTACAACGCAGATGATGCACATATCAGAATCTACAGTTACTGTACCATATTTCTTCAGCTCGTTTACGATGTCGTTAAGATGAGAATCATTATCAATACTCATGCTGACACCCACCTCAGAAGTGGCAATCATATCAATTGGAGTCTGATAGCTCTCGAAGATTTCGAATACCTTGCGTAAGAAACCTGTAGCGAGCAACATGCGGCTACTCTTGATTTTGATGGCTGTGATGTTGTCCTTGGCAGCAACAGCCTTGATCTTGCCGCGTACGATGACATTGTCGATGATTGTACCATCGGCCTTAGGATCCATGGTGTTCTTCAAGCGTACAGGGATGCCTGCATACTTAGCTGGCTGAACACAGGTAGGGTGGAGAATCTTGGCACCGAAGTAAGCCAACTCAGCAGCCTCCTCGA